>MDSX01028871.1_pt1 | contig 17824 bp, 10 predicted proteins | sample 811141 | NCBI WGS metagenome assembly MDSX01 (sample SAMN05326642, study PRJNA326480) | marine metagenome | isolation source: seawater | place: Atlantic Ocean: South East | collected 2010 | reverse complement strand
CGCGCGCGCGCGCGACCGACGCGAGCGCGTCGCGCGACATGCGCGCGATCGACGCGCGCGCGTTCGGGCGCCGGCGCGCGCGTCGCGCGCGAGGAGAGCCGCGAGAGCGTCACTTTAACGCGCGCGGTGCGGTGCCGCCGCGACGCGAAGCGAACCGACGCCGCGCTCGATGTCGTCGCTCGCGCAGCCGGCGGCGTCGCAGGCGAAGGTGCTCGTCGGCGTGCTGGCGGGGTGCGCGATCGCGGCGGTACCGTTCGCGTTCAAGACGGTTCGACAGAGGGAACAGGTGGTGGCGGAGGCGCGGGACGGGGCGTACGACGCGCGGGACGACGCTCGCAACGCGCGACTGAGCGCGAAAAAACGTTAGATTATCGTTGTAGTGATATGTGATCTGTGTGTGCGTTCGTTCACGCGCGCGTGGGCTGGCTAGTGTGTGGGTGGTACTACAGAACGGGGCTGCGCTACGCGACGGGCTCGTCGGCTACGCGCGGCGGCGCGGCGGCGGCTCGCGCGCTCGGCACGAGTCTCGGTAACGCGTCCTTGATGTGCTGCAAACTGCGCACGAGAAGCTCTTCAGATTCTGGCACGGAGTCGAGGCTGTGCACGGTGCGGCGATCGTTCACAGGGTCGGTGTGGACGACCAATTGAAACGTCGGCGACAGGAGAATTTCGCGCTCGTCGTAAAAGTTGACTTGAATCGTTTTGTTGGATAAACGCCACATGACGCCCTTGGAGGTGCGGAGCCAGCTCTTTACGTATGGTGGCATCGTTTGTGGATCCCGCGCGCGCGACTCGCCGTCGTGCGAAAGACCGCCGATGGACTGGTACACCGAGCCGCGATGTTTGGTGTCGGAGAGATACTCGCGGAAATGCCCGGCGAGCAAAACCTTCTTCGCCACGTCACGACCATACTTTCGCGCCTCTGCGGGATAGACAAGCATGCGACCGAAATCGCTCCCTAGTGCTCGCGCCTTCTCAGGATCGATCACGGTGTCTTCGATCGGGGGATCGGGGTTTTGCGAGTGCGGCGACGCCATGTACACGATGGGCGAGTCGGCGGTCCCCTCCATAAACATCATTCTTGTATCGTCGTTGAACGCCACGCCAATCGTGCCATCGCTCAGTTTATACCCCATGCCGTACTTCGATGTGAAATCGACCCACGAATCGACCCATAGATGCGGGAAGTAGCTCGCCATCGCGCGAGATTCGTCTTCAGAATCCGTGCGCAATTGCAAACTGTCGAGCTTGTCGCCCAGAAGCGACGTGGGGTGGCCGGTCTCGATATCACCGTCGGTCGAAGCGCTCGCGTACTCCGGTTCGCGACACCGATTCGTCGCGAGCAGTCCATTGGAGGCGCTTTCCACCGCTACGACGTCTCTCTCCGTCGCCCTCGCGTGCGCGCCCGCCGTGAGCCTATTCTGATCTAAACTTTGCAGCGGCGAACGCAATTGCTGCGTCGCCGCGGACGGATTCGTCGCCTTCGATGGCGCTTCGGCACAGATTGTGTCACCGTCTCGAGCGTCGAGTCTGCGCGATTTCGTCACCGGCTTTTTCGGTGACGATACCGTCGTCGTCTTTGATCGTCGTTCGACGTACGGCGCCGGCTTTTCGTCAGCTAATTTCCAGTCCTCCGCACCGAGCTTCATGAACGGGTGCGCCGCTATCTGTTGCAATGTCGGTCGCTTCTCGGGCTCGGCGCTCAGAGCGGCGCGAATCAAATCCTTGGTAGAGTCCGCGATCGGAGGGTCATCTGGTATGTCGTACTCGTTGGCTCGAATGCGTTTGTACGTCAACTTGACATCCTTGGTTTGAAACGGCGGCGAGCCGAAGAGCAACGTGTACAGAATTACCCCCAACGACCACGTATCGACTTCGTAGGAGTGACCGGGACCTTCTTTACCCTTGAGAACTTCTGGTGCGATGTAATTCGGTGTCCCGCAAATCGTCCTTCGCCGCTCGTCGTCGTGATCCATCGCGCACGCCAAACCGAAATCTCCAATCTTCACTCGCTTCGCCGCGCCGAGCTTATTCAACTCGGCGTCCGTTCCAGGTCCGCCGCCCTCCGCTTTGATCTCCTCCAACCCTTCTTTGGTCAAAAACAGATTTCCGAGCTTCAAGTCTCTGTGAATCACTCGCATCGCGTGCAGGTGCGCCGTCGCCGACACCGCCTCTCGCATGTAACACGCCGCCGCCATCTCTCTCATGGTACCGCGAGACTTTACGATATCCGCCAACGTCCTGTTCGAACACATCTCCATCAAGATGTACACGTGATTATCGTCCTCGAAACAACGCTCAAACCGCACCACTTGATCGCACGAGACGCTCTTGTGAATCCGAATCTCCGTCACCATCTTCTTCCTCGCCCGCGGTTTCTCCAGCGTCGACTTCGCCACCACCTTACACGCGAACGACCTCCCCGTCGCCGCTTCCTGCACCGCAAACACCACCGCGAACCCTCCTTTCCCTAACGCGCGTCCTCGAATGTACCGTCGCGCCCGCTTCGCGCCGTCGCCGCCGTCGTAATACTCCGTGATGACGCGCGGACACCTCACCTCCTTCGCTCGATCTTGCCTGCGTCGCCGTCGCCGCGTCTCCGACCGTCAGTCGCGCGTTCGCGCTTACCACCGCGTTTCTCGATCCTCACCGCGCGCCCTCGTCGCCCGCGCCGCCGTCGATTCGCCCGCGCGCGTCGTCATCGCGAATTTCAAATTTCAAATCGCGTCCCGTCGCACCTCGGCGTTTTCTTCATCGGCGCGTCCTCGCGCGCGAGCGCCGCGGACGGCGTCGCGTCGTTCGCGCGGCGATTTCTCGGCGCGATGTTTTCATCGTTCAGCAGCGACATCGCGCGCGCGCGCGTCTCGCGCGTCGCGTTAAGACGTACATCCGGGGACGCGCCGACGGTCGCCGGCGTCGGTCCGCGCTCGACGCGCGTTGACTTTTGTTTTCGCGCGACGCGACGGCTCGGACGTCGCGGGCGCGACGACGACGCGGGAAAAAAGTGACGGTCGCGACGGTGGCGCGCGGTCGCGCGGTGCGCTCGCGATCCGACGCGCGCGACGCGCGACGGCGCGTCGTCGCTCGCGGTTTCTTCGCGCGGAACGCGAACCGACGAATATCGGAGACGACGACGACGACGAATATCGGAGACGACGACGACGACGGCGACGGCGCGCACACCGCGGCGCGCCATGCGTCGATTCCGAAGGGCCGTGTTCGCGAAGCGCGCGCCCGCGGGCGTCGTCGTCGCGACCGTCGCGCCGTCGCGAAGGTTTCGGACGTCGGACGCGCCGCGCGCGCGGTCGCTCGCGCGCGAGATTGGACGCTTCGCGCGGCGCGCGTGGACGCGCTTTTGGGCGAACGTTTTGGGCGACGGCGAGGTCGATCCGCCTCGGCCGCGCGTGCTGGTGAAGGTGCGCGCGTGCTCGTTGAATCCGGTGGACGCCAAGTATCTGTACGGCGATAAGTGTCCGAGGATGTTTCGGCCGTTCGTGCGCGGCGTCGTGGACGGCCGAGGCGTGGGATTTGACTTTAGCGGCGTCGTCGTCGAGGCGGACGCGAACGCGGAATTTAGACGAGGTCAAGCCGTGTTCGGGGTCGCACCGCCGCTTGAGGGCGCGTGCGCTGAGTACGTGGAGTGCTACGCCGATATGATCGCGGAGAAGAGCGCCAACATGACGCACGCCGAAGCCGCGGCGATCGGCCTGTGCGGCGCGACGATTTGCCAAGCGCTCGACGCGTTTTGCAAAGTCGTTCCGTCGCCCGTGCTCGTCATCGGCGCCTCTGGTGGATTGGGTCATTTAGCGGTGCAAATCTGCAAATGCGAGGGCGCAGAAGTCGTCGGCGTTTCGTCGGCGCGAAATTTGGAGTTTGTGCGTTCGCTCGGCGTCGACGCCGCGGCGCCGTACGACGATCCTGACTCGACGTTGGAAGAACACCTCGCCGAATGGGGGCACGGTCACAAGAAGTTCAAGCTCATACTAGACACGGTCACGTCCAACGCCGCGGTGGACGCGCAGTACGATTACTGCTCGCGCCTGCGCGAAATCGTCGACGATGACTGTCGCTACGTAAAGTTCGGAGGAACGCCCACGCAATGGGCGTTCGCCCACATTCGTCGCATCGGGTTGACAGTGCCGTTCTCCGACTTTCACAAGCGCGCGCCACCGTTCTGGATCTACTTCCGCGGCCTCGAGCGCCAATTGCGCTACTTGCGAGACATGTACGACGCCGGCGACTTGAAACCGCGCGTCGGTAATCGCTTCCCGTTCACGAACGACGGCGTTCGCGACGCGCTCGCTCTCTTGCGCTCGCGCCGCGCCGTCGGTAAAGTCATCATCGACATCGATGAAAATTGAATACACGAACACCGTCCCGCGCGGCGGCGCGCCGTTTTCAAATCGCGACAGCTGCGCCGCGCCTCACACATCGTCGCGCGTCGCGCGCGTCTTCCGCGGCCCCACCGAACGCGGCGCGGTGGCGAAGCATGTCGCGCGACGACGATTGCGACCTGAGTCCGCGCGAGATCGCGTCGCCGCGCGACGCCGACGACGAGGGCGATGATGTTCGCGTCGTGTGCATCGACGAAGGCGACGACGCGACGCCGCGCGCGCGCGCGTCCGCGGACGCGCCGGACGCGACGACGTCGAAGCGAGCATTCCCAGACGCGTCCACGGCGCCGGACGCGCGCGCGGCGCGGTTCAAACCGGAACTGAGCGTCAAGTCGTACTTTAAGAAGATTGAACCAAACGACGCGCCGCGCGACGGCGACGCGACGACGCCGGAGGACGCCTCGCCGAAGCGTCGGCGAGGGTTGGTGAAGATTGAATTCGAAAAGGACAGGCGCGAATTCACGACGAAGGCGATCGGGGGATGTAAGGTGAAGTTTCCGGAGGGACTGAATCCACATCCGGCGCAGACGATGACGATGTCGAGCATCATTCGAGCGTTGACGAAACGCGAGCACGCGATGATTGAGTCGCCCACGGGGACGGGGAAAACGTTAGCGCTGTTGTGCGGGGCGTTGGCGTGGCAGGAACGAGAGGTGGCGCTTTCGATGGAGAAGAACAAGGGCTATTGGTCGGAAAAGATGAAGTATCAAACGGCGCGGAACGCGTACGTAGACGCGGTGGCGAACGGGAAGACGCCGACGGTGGAGCGCGGCGTCGGTTGGGCCTCGAATGATCCGTATTTTCCGAATCCGCACGGTTCGACGCTCCGACCGAAGATTTTCATCTGTTCGCGAACGCATTCGCAGATTAATCAAATTTTGCGTGAACTCAAGCGAACGGGGTATTCGCCGCGGTACAGCGTGCTGTCCTCGAGACAACGGATGTGCCCGATGGAAAAGAACGACGCGCAGTGCAAAGAATTACTCGGCACTGGAGTGGCTCAACAGAGCGGTCGCACGGCGTGCGGGTTTTTCAATCGACACAAGCACGTGTCGTCGAACATGGAGCGATACCCGAAGGCGGGCGAAGAAGGCATGTTTCCGAGCGCGTGGGACATGGAAGACTTTGAGCGCGTCGTGAATGAAATCGAAGGTTGTTCGTTTTACGCGCTTCGCGAGATGGTGAAGACCGCGGATTTGATCTTTTGCCCGTACAATTATCTGTTTGACGTGAACATTCGACGAAAGATGAAGATAGATCTGAAGGACGCCGCCGTCATCATCGATGAAGGGCACAATCTTGAAGACGTGTGCAGAGAAGGTTCGTCGATTGAGTTTTCGCTCGACACCATCGAAAAAGGTATGGATGAGTTGTCGAAGACTTGGGGGAAAATCAACAACGAAACGAGTTTGATCGCCAGATTCTTTCGAGCGATTTTCGAGTTCATGGAGGGTCTTTTCTGCACCAACACCGCGCCGACGACGGTGATTCAATCGAACCAGCTCGAGTACTTCGTAAACGACATGCTGAAAACATTCAACGCGGTGGGTGAGTACACGCAGGACATCATAGACGTCGTAGAAAAGTTACTCACTGAGGACAGCAATTTGATGTCGCCTATCATCGCGCCGCACATTACGTTCGCCGGAGATCTAGCCGAAGTTTTGCAAAACGCCGTCAAGCACGCGGCTGCGTACAACATTTTCATCGGCTCGCGGGTTGAAATCGACGGCGATGAATGTCCAGGTATGGTGATTCAGTGCATGAAGCCGTCAGTCGCGTTTCACGCCGTTGCGGAGAAAGCGCGCTCGGTAATCATCACCTCTGGTACGTTGTCGCCGATGAATACGTTCGAGGCGGAGCTCGCCGAGAAGTTTCCGACGAAAATCGAAGCGCCCCACGTGGTGCCAAACGATCACGTGTACGTCGAAGTGACGAGCGCGATTGGCGAGGTGACGTACAAGGCGACAGATGGGCACGTCCAAGGACCGAAGTTCGCGAAAAAGTTGGGCGAATACTTGTTGAAATACGCTCAAGTCATCCCGGGAGGGATGCTCGTGTTTCTTCCAAAGTATAGTCTCATCGACCGCGTCTTGCGCGAATGGCACGTGACTGGTTTGTTTGGGAAGATGAACGATTACAAACGCGTCGTCGTGGAAACGCGGGGCGCGCGAGGTTTCCAGAACACCCTGAACGAATTCAATCTCGGAAACACGAACGGTAAAGGATCGTTGATGCTTGCCGTGTACCGCGGTAAAGTGTCCGAAGGTATCGATTTCAAAGACGACAGCGCGCGGGCTGTGTTTTGCGTCGGCATTCCGTTTCCGAGCGTCATCGACATCAAGGTGAAGGCGAAGAAAGAATTTAACGATTTACCCGTTTCTCGAGCGCAAGGCATGCTATCGGGCGGCGAGTGGTACCGCGCGCAGGCGTACCGCGCGTACAACCAAGCGCTCGGTCGTTGCATTCGCCATCCGAAGGATTACGCCGCGTTGTTCCTCGTCGACTCGCGTTTTCGCGAAAGTCGTTGGATGCTGAACAACATCTCTAAATGGATTCGCAACAACGCGCAGGCGTCCGACGACGTCAATCAAAGCGTGCGAGTGGTGGATGGATTCTTTAAGCGCCTTCGCGGCGCATCCGACGGAAACGCGCCGGCGGGGTCGACGGCAAAGCACGAGGAAACTCAACAAAAAGAAAATCTCCTCTGCGGCCTGGGGTGCGAGAAAAACGCCGCGCTCTGCGCCGCGCTCGAGAGACTCCACGAAGCGAGTATGCTTTCGCCCGAGGATCCGATGAAAGTGAACGCGTATGCGAAAGCGTTGACGTCCATTCGCGCGTTGAAGTACGAAGTCACGAGTGGCGCGAAGATGAGTAAAGCGGGTCCCGACAAAGTGCAGCACGTCGGACCGTCCATGGGCGCGCAAATCGATTTCTTTCTCAAGCACGGCGTCTTCGAACGAATGGAGTATTACGAGCGCAAAGAGCTTCCCCCGTCGTCGGCGAAGTAGAACTGAAATGTAAATGTACAATAAATAGCTTTGGTAATACGAATACAAACGCGCGCATCGTTTAGAACCGCCGACGCGCCTCCGCGCTCGCCTCTCGCGCCTCGAAAAATCGCGACAACGCGATCACCGCCGCGTGCGTGACGCTCAACGACTCGATCAAGCGTCCCATCGGTATGCTACACAGCGCGTCGCACAGCGCCAGCTCTCGCTCCGACAACCCATCCGCCTCGTTCCCGAACACGAGCGCCAATTTCCCTCCGTCTTCGCCTCCTCCCGGATACGCCGCCGTCAGCGCCGCCAAATCGTCGAATCGCGCGCGCGACGCCTCCGCCTCCGCGTCGTCGAGCCTCCACGGATGAAATCCGACCACCGTTCCCACCGTCCCGCGCAGCGCGTCCTCCAGGCTCGCGTGCGCGTCCGCCGCGCTCGGCACCAACCACTGCGCCCCCTTCGCCGCGTTCACGCACGCGCGGCACTCGACGTCGCACAGCGGCGTCGCCACGCGAAAATCGCAGCACTCGAACGCCGCGCACGCCCTCGCCATCGCCCCGACGTTCGACGCCGTCTTGGGCGAGCAGAATATCACGCACACGTCGCGAAGCGTCCCCGGCGGGTCCTCGAGCGCGCCTCGCGGGCCTCGGCGAAGCGACGCCGCCCAGCGGTCGCGATGTCGGTTATCGCCGCGCCGCGCGCCGCGCGCGCGCTTCGCCGCGCCCTCGCGCGCCGGTTCGCCCGCGGGAAGCGCGCGCGCCGCCGCGAACATGACGCTTTTCGCGGCGACGAATGGCGCGTCACATCGCCGCGCGCTCGACCGCGCGCGCGCCGGCGCGCATGCGCTTCGAGCTCGACCCCGACGACGTCTTCTACCGCGCCGCGGACGCGCGCGCGTCGCGCGACGACGACGACGACGCGAATCGCGTGCGCGTCGAGGTGCACTTTTCGGGACATCGCGCGACGCTCGACGCGAATTGCGACGCGGTGCGCGCGACGATCGCGCGCGTCGCGCGCGGACACGTGTGGGCGCGCGATGCGCCGCGCGTGGCGCCGATCGCGGGGTCGAACGCGTGCGAGTGGTCGGTGTGGGTCGGAGACGACGTCGACGACGCGTGGTTGGCGGCGGCGTGCGCGCTCGAGACGTCGAGCGAGCGCGCGGACGTCGCGCGCGCGGTGCGAGTCTGGGACGACGACGGGGAGTTCACGCTGATCGAAACCGCGGAGGCGCTGCCGGCGTGGGTGACGCCGGAGCGCGCGACGGGGACGACGTTTTTGGTGAAGGGCGAGCTGGTGGTGCGGGACGGCGGGGCGACGGAACGCGCGGGGGGCGGGGCGAACGCGCGAGCGCGGACGAACGCGGCGTTGGAGACGCTCGACGACGCGGAGAAAATGCCGGAGGAAGCGCAGAAGATTTTGAGGGCGAGAACGGACGCGGCGACGCGCAAGGCGAAGGAAAATCGTCACGACGCGTTTGCGATTATGCCGAGGCGCGTCGCGCGCGTGCTGCGACGAGAACCGCAACTCGTGGCGGCGGCGATCGAGAGTTTGCGAGCGCGCGATCCCGCGGGCGTGCGCGCGGCGGCGAAGATGACGCACTTCGAGCCGGTGGATTTTCACCCGACGCTGGTGCGAATGTCGCGATGGTTGTTCTCGGAAATCAGTCGCGAGCGTTTCGAAGCGCCCGAGCGATATCCGATGCCGCCAAAGAGCGCGGATGATTTCATCGCGCGCGAGCTCGGGATGAAGATCGCGTGCGGGTTCGAGATGTTACTCGCCGATCGCGGACCGGTCGTCGACGCGTCCGCGAGCGACGCCGAACCGGTGGACGATCGGGCGTGGACGACGTTTAAGGCGAGTTTGACGGAGAACGGGTATTTTAGAAACGAAATGGTTGGAAGCGCGATGTACAGGACGCTCCTGGCGAACGCGGTGCGCGAGTACAACGCGTCGCCGCAAGCGTCGACGTCTCGCCGTGCGCAACGTTCGGCGCCCGCCGAACGCGTTCGCGAGATTCTCGCCGCGCCCGAGAGCGACGACGACGCGTTGCGCGCGGCTTCGCCGAGCGACGCGAGCGATGAGACTTGGCTTCTTGAAGCCGACAAAGCGCTGAACGAGGAGTTAGCCAAGCTAGAAAAAGAGCGCGAGCGCACGGTGTGCGACGCGACGAGGAGCGCGAGATCGTTCGTCGAGCGCGAATCCGGATTCGAAGGCGTGGAGACGCGATCGCGGCGGGTGAATCACAACGCCGCGCCGGGCGCGTGTCCGGGTGATTTAAACATCCCCGACGGCGATGCCGGGTTCAGCTTAGACGCTCGAAAGTTCCTCAGCGAACTCGGCAAGGCGCTCGCGATCGAGGACGACGACAAGTTGCGACGGTACCTGGACGCCGACGGCGCGGACTTTGATTCCGACGACTCCGACGACGACTTCAATTTCCCCGACGACTCCGACTCCGACGCCGCGCGTCGCCGCGCGCGCGACTCCGACGACTTACCCGAGGACGATTTCTTCGCGTCGTCTTCCGATTCCCTCGACGCGGACTCCACCGACTTCGTCCACGTCGGCGACGACGCCCCCGACAGCGACGACGACGACGACGACGACGCCTTCGCCGCCCACTACGACGCCGTCCTCCGCCAACAACTCGCGTCCACCGACCTCGACGTCACGCCATCCGACGCCACCGACGCCGACGTCTCCGCCGCCCTCGCGCGCGGTTTTCTCCACAGCGCCTCCGCCGACGCCTCGCGCGCCGGTCCCGCCGCGAGTCTCCTCGCCGCCGCCGGCGTCCCCGCCGACGTCGCCCGCGCGCTCCACCTCCACCGCCCCGACGCCCCGTGACGTCGCCCCGACGTCGACGTTCGCTCGCATCGCGCATTTAATCCAATCCGTTCCAGTCGCGCGTCCCGAGCGTCCCGAGCGTCCTTCGCCGTCGTTCGCGCCTTCGCGCTCGTCCCCGTCCCGAGCGTTTATTTAATTTATTTAAACCGTCACCCAGTCGTAATTGTAACGCGAATTGCGATTGAAATCGCGGCGCCGCGGCGCGTCCGACGCCGCGCCGCACTCGCCGACGGCCGTCATGCCCGACGGCGACGCGCGCGACGGCGCATCGGCGCTCGACGTCGCCGCGCGCGCGGCGTCGCGCGCGGAAGACGACGCGTGGGACGCGCACCACGACGCCCTGCTCGCGTGGTCCGTCGCGGACGGCCGCGACGGCGCGTGCAACGCGCCCTGGCGCGCGACGCACGCGGGACTCAACATCGGCGCGTGGCTGCAGAACCAGCGCGCGAAGATCAGGGCGAAAAAGATGCCGAGGGACCGGGCGACGAGGCTGGACGCGCTGACGGCGGCGGGACGATTGTGGATCGACGCGCCGGGACGGAAGGGATGGAACGAACAGCTCGAGAAGCTCGCGGCGTGGGCGGAAAAGACGAACGGAGGGGTTGATTATAACGCGCCGGTCGGGACGACGCACGAGGGGGCGAAGATCGGGGCGTGGTTGGCGACGCAGCGAACGCGGCGAAGAGACGGCGAGAACGCGCGGCGACCGCTCAAGCCGGAGCAAGCGGCGGCGCTGGACGCGCTCGTCCTGAGGGGGGTGCTGAGGTGCGAGAAAGCGGATCCTTGGCCGAGGAAGTGGGCGCTGGTGCTGAAGTGGGGGGAAGAGCGCGCGAACGGGGAGCACTTTAACGTGCCGTACGATTACAAGGATGGCGACGAACGCGTGGGGGTGTGGTTGAACACGCAGCGACAGCGGTTCCGCGGAGGGACGACGAAGAATTTGCCGCTCACGCCTTGGCAGACAGAGCAAATGCAAGCGATGATCGACGCCGGTAAGCTCTGGGTGCACGCCCCGGACGACGTGTGGGAGAAGAAGTTCGCGCTGCTCTTGCGATGGGGCAAAGAGAAGACGCGAGGCGTCAACTACAACGTGCCGCAGGGCGAGGAGTACGAGGGCGTCAACCTCGGCTCGTGGTTGAGCACGCAGCGCGCTCGACTGTTGCACGAGACTCTCGGGAAAAACAGACCGCTCAGCGATGACGAACGTCGAAAGTTGCAGAAACTCATCGACGACGGCAAGCTGCGACCGTCGACGCCGCGAGGCAAGAACGCGGCGAAGGGACAGGGCAAGCGCGCGCCGCGAGGCAATCTCGACGACGTCGACGCCGCGCTCAACGTCGACCTGCCGCACACGTCGAAGAGAGGACGTAAAACGTAAGAAATGCCTTAGCGCGACGTGTAAAGAAATGTTCCCATACGAAACGCCGCGTCGCGAGCGCGCCCCACACGCGAGCGCGCTCGCGAGTCGTCGCCGCGATGGATCTCTCGGAGGCGCACAAGGAATACGTCAAGCGCATGCTCGACGTCGCGAAGGGCGGCATGAAGGCCCTGGTGTGCGATCCGGTGACGGTGCGCGCGATCGACGACTCAACGACTTTGCGATTTGACGACGCATTCGACGCGACGGCGACGCGATCGAGCCACTGACGGCGAATTCGTTCGACGCAGGTGAACATATTGAGTGTGGTGATGTCACAGAGCGAAGTTCTCGCGCGTGAGGTGCGTGTGCGAGGACGTGGGCGCGCGATTTCGGAATGTTGAAAGTGACAAGTGACGCGTTCGAGCGCGCAAAGCGCGACGTCGCGTTCGAGCGCGCAAAGCGCCGATTCGAGGCGCGAGACTGATGCTCGTATATTTTGTGCGCGTTCTAGGTGTTTTTGATCGAGCAGTTGCACGAGCGCCCGCACGAGGAGATGCCGCACCTGAAGGCGGTGGTGTTCGTGAGGCCGACGAGGGAAAACGTGCGAACGCTCGGGAAACAGTTGAAACAGCGGACGTACGGAGAGTATCACGTCTTCTTTTCGAACGTGTGCCCAGAAGGATTGCTGCAGGAGCTCGCGGCGGAGGATGACGACGAGCTCGTGGTGCAGGTGCAAGAGTATTACGCGGACGCGACGGCGGTGGATCGAAACACGTTTGCGCTAGAGTTGGGAGAGTCGAATAGCGCGCTCATGAACCCGGGGCAGTGGTCTCGCAGCGTGGGGATGGCGGTAGATAGATGTGTGGAAGGAATCACGAGCGTGTTGCTGTCGCTGAAGCGTAGACCGTTCATTAGGCACCAGCGCTCGAGTGAGGCGGCGAGACGACTGGCGGCGGACGTCGCGAGAGTGGTGTACGAGCAAGAGGCGGGATTGTTTGATTTCCCTCGCGCGGATGGCGCGGCGCATTTATTAGTTCTCGATCGTTTCGACGACGCCGTCACGCCGCTGCTGTCGCAGTGGACCTATCAAGCCATGGTGCACGAGATTTTTGGCATTTCGAGCACAAACAGAGTAGATTTACGGCACGTCAAGGCGCTGAGCAAAGAGCTTCGTGAACTCGTGCTGAGCGCGCGCGAGGATGCATTTTTCGCAGAGAACATGTACGCCAACTACGGCGATTTGGGGGCGAGCGTCAAGGCTTTGGTGGATGAGTTCCAACAACAGACAAAGATGAGCAAGAAGATTGAATCCATAGACGACATGGCGCGATTCGTGGAATCGTACCCAGAGTTTAGGGCGAAGAGTGGAAATGTCTCCAAACACGTCGCGCTGATGTCCGAACTGAGCTCTGTGATATCACAGCGGCGTCTGATGGCGGCGTCGCAGGTTGAACAAGAGGTTGTGTGCGGCACGGATCGCGCCGGCGCGTTTACGCAAGTCGTCGACGCGCTACGCAATCCACAGCTTCTAGAGGAGGAGCGACTGAAACTCGTGCTGCTGTTCGCGTTGCGCTACGAAAATGAGCAAAGCCAAATCGCAGACTTGACGGAAATTCTCATGCAACAAGGCGTCAGTCGCTCGCGCATCGGACTCGTGCGCACAATTTTAAAGCACGGCGGGGAAGCCGCGCGCACGGGCGATTTGTTCGGCAACCGCTCATTCCTCGGCCGTGCGAGCAAGGTCGTCGGCAGTCTCAAAGGCGTCGAAAACGTCTACACGCAGCACCAACCGCTGTTAAGTTCGACGATTCAATCCGCCGCCAAGGGCTCGCTGAAAAATGAAGATTATCCATTCGTCGGCCCGTCGCCCAACGGCGCCGCCGCCGCCAAGCCCACCGAACTCATCGTCTTCATCATCGGTGGCATTTGCTACGAAGAGACCAAGGTATGCGAGCAGTTCAATGCCCTCAAAACCGGTGTCACCGTCGTCCTCGGCGGCTCCACCGTCTTAAACGCGCGAGCCTTCGTCGACGATTTACGAAAGCTTCAAGAAGCAGGCGGATAGCCGACATCGAGTCGCCGACGCCGAGCCGCCGACGGCGTCCCCACCACCCCCGCGAACCTCGCGAACGACACCACCACTCCAAATGAATAAAATATCGCGTCATTATCGCTCCGTTCTCGTCTGGTCCGTCTTCGCTCTCGCGCGCGACGGGCGTCGGGTCGCCTCGGGTTTGCCGGCTCGCGGTCGCCTCGGGCTCGCCTCACACCTCGTCCGCGATGTCCGACGCCGAGCCCTCGGCTCGGTCCGGACCGAGCGATGTCCGTCACGCGCGCAACCGCAGCCTCAGCGCGCCCCTGCGCATCGACATAACCGACGCCGCGATCGACCCACCGGGACAAAGCAACCGACCGGACGCGAGAAACGCCGCCGACGCGCCCGGTTCGCGCTCTCCCCTGCGCCACGCGTCGTCGTCGAGCAAGCCCGAAGCGCCCGCGATCGCGCTGCCGCGGCAGCGCGACGCCGTGCGACACTTCGCGATGGATCTCGGTGGGTCCCTGGTGAAGCTCGTGTACTTTAGCCCGAGCGGGACGGACGCGAGCGGACGCGCGGTGGCGGGAGGACGATTGCACTTTCGAAAGTTTCCCTCGGCGCATTTGAACGATTGCATGGACTTTATAGAGTTCAAAAAATTGCACGTGGGAGGGTCGGGCACGACGGAGGGCGACGGCGAGGATGGCGGCGTGACGGTGAAGGCGACGGGGGGCGGCGCGTACAAGTTTTCAAAGACGTTTCAGGATCGGTTGGGGATCACGCTGCAGAAGGAGGATGAGATGGCGTGCGCGGTGGCGGGGGCGAATTTTTTGTTGGAGACGATTCGCGACGAGGCGTTTACGTATACTGATGATGAGAAGGCATTTATATCAAAAGACGCGTTGACGCGTGAATCGTTGTTTCCGTACCTGTTGGTGAACATCGGGAGCGGGGTGAGCATCATCAAGGTTGATAAGGATGGGCACGAGCGCGTGAGTGGTAGTAATATAGGTGGGGGGACGTTTTGGGGATTGTGCCGGTTGTTGACCGGGCTCAAGGATTACGATGAAATGTTAAAGTTGAGCGCGCAGGCGGACAATGCGAAGGTGGACATGCTCGTCGGGGATATTTATGGCGGCCGCGACTACCCCAACATCGGTCTGTCTAGCGAGACTATCGCGAGTTCTTTCGGGCGAGTCGTCATGGACGAAGGAAGCTTGGAAGATTACTCGAAAGCCGACATAACGCTTTCTCTGTTGCGTATGATCTCGTACAACATCGCGCACATTTCAACCATGAACGCCGTCAAATACGGGCTCAAGCGCATCTTTTTTGGAGGTTACTTCATCCGAAACCACGCATACACGATGAACACAATTTCGTTCGCCGTCGATTTCTGGTCTAAAGGATCATTGAAAGCGAGTTTCCTGCGTCACGAGGGCTTCCTCGGCGCCCTAGGGGCATTTCTCCAAGACGTCGAGGCGCAGAAAAATCTTAGCAATGCCGCGCAGCAAGGGACGTGGATCGAGAAGTTTATCAAGTGTTCGGTGCCGCCTACAGGCATGGATCGCAAACGATCGGCCAGAACGTCGCACTCATCAAAAGTTAGTCTGACGACGCCAGCGACGCCGCCCAGGGCACGCCGCGACAGTGAAGAAGAAACGATTGGCGAAGCGATGCGAAAAGTAAGCTTCGACGGTGCCTTGAGGACGTACTCAAACGACAACTTGGCCAATGTCCGCGTGCCGCGCGTCGCCGGAGATGTCGCGTCATCGGAAGAGCACTCCTCAGGAGAAGAAACGCCGTCGGATCGGAACGATCCCACGCAGTTGCTCAACTCTGCAGGCTTACAAGTTGGTGTTTTGCACCTCGAGCCGACGTTGGAAACTTTTCCATTGCTTCGCGAAGGGCGCGATTACGACCCAAACATCTTTGACATGCTCACCAATACCACTGAACGAGATTACTGGTTGGACACGCTGGAACGCTTGCAATCTGGGCTCGTGGAGCGCGCGCTAGTGAGCGAACCATCGAGCTCTGACGCAAAAGAACGCGCAGAAAATTTTGACAACGTGTTTAAATCGCACTTGTCGCGACTTCGCGAAGAGCCGGCGGCGTACGGACGCATCGGTCTCGCGGATTTGTTCGAGATGCGCGAAGAGTGTTTGAGATTCTTTCGCTTTAACGACGTGTACGAAGACGTAAAAAAGCAAGAGAATGAGTCCGCGCTCTTGGTTCTTCCCGACTTGCTCGCTGAAATTGATAGCTTGAACGACGACGAACGGCTGTTAGCCATCGTCGAGGGCGTTTTGGCGGGTAACATTTTCGATTGGGGATCCCAAGGCACGCTCGATTTGTATCGCAACGGTACGATTTTAGAAATCTATCGCAACGCGAGAAGCACGGTGAACAGGCCGTGGGCCATCGATGACTACGACGCTCTGCGCGATCGATTGAACGCTCCGAATGCGAAGCAGTACCGCAAAGCGTTGCTCTTTTGCGATAATTCCGGCGCCGACATCATCTTGGGCATGCTTCCGTTCGCTCGCGAGCTTTTGAAGCGAGGCACGTCCGTCGTTCTCGTCGCCAACTCCCTCCCCGCCATCAACGACATCACCGCGACCGAGCTTACGGGGATATTACAAGCCACCAAGTCTCTCGACTCGCAGCTCGAAATCGCCATCGATTCCGGCGCGCTCTCCGTCGTGAGCTCGGGCTCTGGTTCGCCCTGCTTGGACTTCCGCCGTCTCTCCAACGAAGCGTGCGTCGCCGCTCGAGACGCCGATCTCATCGTCCTCGAAGGCATGGGACGCGCCATTCACACCAACTATCGCGCCCAATTTTCGTGCGACACCATCAAGCTCGCCATGATTAAAAACCAGCGTCTCGCCGAGAAGCTCTTCGGTCCGCGCGGCGAGATCTGGGACTGCGTCGTTCGCTTCGAAGCCGCGTAGCGTTGTCATTTATTCGCGCATTCGTCGCGTTCATTCCGGCGACCGACCACCCGTCCGTGTTTATCCTCGATACTCGTCAACACCCGCGGGGGCGCGTGTCGGCACACGACCGCGCGTCGCGCGCGCCTCGAGCGAGGCGCCGCGAACGTCCGATGGCCGCGTCGAGCGAGCGCATCGCGCTCCTCGGCGCGCGCGCGCGCGAATCGGCGTCGACGAGCGACGATTCAACGCAAGATCGACCGTCAACACTAAAGGTGTCTCGATGGCGAAAAATCGCCCTCGGCGCGCTCGCGTGCGGCGCGCTCGTCGCGGTCGCGACGCGCGCGCGCGGACGCGGACTCGATGCGCCCGGTCTCGGTCGCGGATGGCTGTCGACGCGCGACGGCGCGATGGACGACGACGCGGGAACGACGGGCGGGGCGGGACGCGCGTTCGAAGACGCCGCCGACGGGGGGTTGATCGACTCGCAATACGAGGACGCGGACGTCCCGCGCGATGCGAGGTATGGTGATATGGGCGTGATCGAGCGCGAGGCCGCGCGGAGGACGCGACGGGGGCGTCGCGGGCGAGGTCGAGGAGGAGAAGCCGAGGGCGCGCTGGGACACACGTACATTCGCGTGTACGAAGACGGAAAGGACGCGCGCGGGGGAGGCGCGTCGACGCGGAACGGCGGCGCGCAGAGATATAGGACGGTTACGGTACCGATACCCACGCGAGTGCGAGTGCCGATGGAACCGGCGAGCGTTGGACCGGCGCCGCGAGCGCAGAGACGAGGACACTCGCCGCTGCCGCCCATCGAAACCACGGGTGGTGACTTGTTCGGACTTGGAACCGGCTACTCGTATTACATCGATCCCGCCGATTGGGCGTATCCACCAAAGGTAGTCGTAGAGTTGCCCGAGGGCGTCGAGTTTGCGGACGCCGAGTTGTTCGCGCGCGGCGCGAGCGAGCATCCGCCGAACGAAGCCGGGCTCGTCATGCGAGTGAACGGACAGCGAACGAGCCCGAATACCTTGGTGAAAAATTTAGACGTGCTCGAAATCGACGCACAAGCTCACAACGTTCTGAACGATGTACGCACGGTGGTATTGCGATACACGTGGCGCGATCCCGGCGCGGGCGGCGCGCGCAAGCAACGACGGGGTTTGATTAGACTGAACACCAACGGAGATGCGAGGACGGGTGAGACGCAGCCGCATAGATGGCCAATCGTCGAGCATCCGGACACTCCATCG
>MDSX01058705.1_pt1 | contig 17835 bp, 20 predicted proteins | sample 811141 | NCBI WGS metagenome assembly MDSX01 (sample SAMN05326642, study PRJNA326480) | marine metagenome | isolation source: seawater | place: Atlantic Ocean: South East | collected 2010 | reverse complement strand
TTAATTTGTCTTAATTTGTCTTAATTTGTCTTAATTTGTCTTAATTTGTCTTAATTTGTCTTAATTTGTCTTAATTTGTCTTAATTTGTCTTAATTTGTATTAGTTCTAATAAATGAGGTTATGTAGTTATGACTTAATTATCGTGTAATTTTGATATATTTGAATGATGAATTCGACTTCCATGTTTAGACACATCTAATAATATATCGGCATCATAGTTGTTGTTTTTTGTTAGATTTATTGCATCTCTTATGCGTCTTTTTAATTTTGCAAATAGACCTCTTTTCTGAGGGGTTTCAGATGAAATTGTAAAAAAGAGATCTTTTATATTCGGTCGGTAAGATGGTGTATATCCACAACATAATCTTATGATACACTTCAATTTATGAGGAATATTTTTTTCATTTGACCCATATTCGATTGTATTTTCAAATAAATGCTGTTTCATAGATTGTGTGCTTATATTTTTAAAAGGAACCTCATGTGTAAAAATATAATGTAATATAAGTCCAAGACTATATATATCTGCTTTTAAATTATATTTTCTATAAGAATATACCTCGGGTGCAATATAACGCATAGTACCTGTTCCACCTGTCATTTTATAATTGGAACTCTCTGGCATAAAACGCGATAACCCAAAGTCAGTCAATTTTACATTCATATTGTTGTCTATGAGGATATTTTCAGGTTTAAGATCTCTATATATTATGGGAGGGGCACAATGGTGAAGGAAATAAATAATTTGTGTTAACTGTTGTGCAATATCCAAAGCATATTTATTTGCTTTTTTTGGAAATTTTTTTATGAATGAATCTAAATTAATCCCATTTATTCTTTCCATGATGATACACAGTTTGCCCTCACTAATAGTAACCCCAAGAAACTGAACAAGTCGGGGATGACGAAGTGAACTCCATACCTCTATTTCTTTTAATGTCAAATAAAGTGTGGGTTTATTCATAACTTTAGGGATTTTGGCTACAACATCATATCCTCTCCACATACATTTATGAATAGTCGAAAATGAGCCAGAAGCAAATTCCTTTTCATCTATATTAAGTTGTGAAGAATCAATTACCCACCTTTCCTCCTTCCCTTTCTGAAGGAGTTTTTTAATATCCGAATCGACCGTTTCTCTTTCCGTATTACTCATAGCTTCAAATGAGTTTGTAAATTTTAGTGGCAAAAAGTCTTCATCCATCCTCTATACTATTAGTGTATCTTTGCAATGTATCTTTATACTGTATCTTTCTTATTACAGCAGCAGAAAAGGAAACTAGGTGAGTTTTTAACTGGTGTGGAATAATGTGCCCCATGTGATACATCCTTTTGTTCTATTCGTTCTATTCGTTCTATTCGTTGATCTTTATCATTCTCAACAGTATCTTGATTTGGTGTAGAGTCTATAAAGGGGTTTTTATTTCCGGGATATTTATCCAAATTATCTATGAAAAAAATGCAGTTATTGTCCTTCATTAATGAATTATATCAACCGCGATGTTAAACGCGTTTAAAACATGTTAAAGATTCAATGTATAATATAAATAGATGGGTGGTGATAGTACAATTGATAAATTCAACGAACGCGTTAAAGAATTTGTTAAAGACCTTAAAAGAATAAATGCCAAAGACAAGGATATTGTGAAGATCGAGTTATTTTTAAGGACAAGTCTTATGAAAGAGGACGCTATTCTGAAGCAGTTTCAAATACACGTCCTTCGTGATAATTTGGTAACTGGTATTCTAAAACAGGATTTAGATTATCTGATTTCTTATGATTTTTTTAATGATGACACGACACTTACAGAAGTTAAATCGGACTATCTTGTCAGACTTTTTGATCGAGTAAAGACAATTTTGATTAGTCTGAAGGGAACGGTGTCGGGGAAACAAAACATTAAGAATATTTTTGAATGGATGACAACTCTCATCTATTATGCATATTTGAATCTCGGTATAGATCCAGATACTAAAATGAAAAACTTAGTTAAAAATGACACTGCAACTGAAGTAAGTACATAGGTAGAAATGATAAAAGACTATATAAATAAAGAAATTATATCTACACCAGCTGTACCAGGACTGTTATATGGAACACATGACCATTTTCTCAGTGTAGACCATCTTCCAATACGATTTCAGTGCCCACCATGTAAAGTATTAATTCAAAGACGAGACATGACAAAACTATCATTTTCATTGGTGGATGGATCAGATGGATCAGATGGATATATTGAGACATTTGAAAATATTATAAAATGTATCTATAAACAAATAGAGAAAAGGCATAAGAAAAATTCTATTACATGGTCTCATATCGGTCATAAAAATAGTGACGAAACGTATACGTTAACTGTTCTAATGAATCCAGGGATTAAGGTATATGATACGATAGCATGTGCTGTATTTGGCATGGAAGATTTCACAAAGGAAAAGTATATAGAGTGTATATTGGAAATTGAAAAGGTATCTCTATCAAGGTTTTATGATACAAATAAGGCAATTGGTTATAACGGAAGAGTGATGTGTTCTATACTTCAGATAAGGGTTCAAAAAAATCCAGATATGGTAGATATAAGAGAATATCCAACACGATTAAGTATTAGGATAGATCCGGTGAAGGACCCCATTAAGGGGGGGTCTATTAAAAAATCACGAGGAAGTTCATTAGAGAATTCTTTCATGGGGCACGAGGTTTTTGGAAAATATTTCAAGATGATTCAACATGGGATTCCGAGGATGGCAGTGGAGCAAAAACTGAAGATGGATGGTATTCCTTTGGATATTGTTGGAAAAAAACTTTTGGATTTTAATCCAGGGGATATTGTTCCTACGGTTGAGCCACTTAAAAGAACATCGTTTTTGGAAGACCTTCAGACAACGAAATCTACTAAACTTGCTCATACGGAGATACAAAAATCTAAGAAGGGTCGTGGTCATGGGATATCGTTGGCGGAGATTAGAAAAAAATTACAATCACTTAGGAAAACTGTACTTGGCTAATTATCGCTCTTCCTGAATTCTTTCGATAATGTTTCTGTTATCTTCAAATACTTTTTTCATAAAAGTGTGAGCACCGTGTACCTGTTTTAGTATTCTTCCACCGGTAATAATTACCTTGCCACTTTGAAAGACGAGAATCGTAACTGATTTGCATCCTCCTTCAGCATCATCTCTGCCTTTACAAAAGTAAGTGTTTCCGTATTTTTCTCTACAATGACATCGTCCATCTCCCATATCATATTTTTCATTACAATAGTATTTTACAATTACCGCCGGATGTGTACATGGTTCGTGTGTACTTATAAGATGATATTTACGTTGCATTAATTTATCAAGTTCATACCTCTTGATTTCATATGAGTTTTTAAAATCGCTATTAATCATTACAGGAATAATATTGTTGATGGTGAATTGAGATGGAAGTATTCCAAGTGATTCGATGGGGTCAGATATGTACTTATCGAATGTGCCCATAAGACGACCCATTGCCCTTTGAATTTGGTCAACAGATGTACATCCTGCAACCTTTACCTTCCCAGATGTAAAGACAAACATATTGACTTCAATGACAAAGTTGACAAAGACTTTATCTATTGGATTTTTGCTTTCAATCCGAATACTATTGGCATAAACAATACCATTGTGTTTATTATTCTCATCTTGAATGATTGTATCACCAACTGATTTTCGATTGACTTGAGATATAATTTTTGCATTTTTATCGTCTACATATACATCCTTGAATTGAAATGCAGTCTGTCCCTTTTTGTATTCCCAAACGTGAATACCATTGTCAAAGGATCGGGTCCCATTCAACACCTCTTGTTTTTCAAATACGCGTACGTAGAAACTAAGTTGGTTTTGAAAGTTCTTCTTCTCTTTCTTAGGGGTGGTTTTATTCTTCTGGTAGACTTGTTTTTTACAAATACCCTTATGTTGTCCACGAACACTCATCTTTACAACACCCTCCTTATTATCATCATAAGGAATGGTCTCTAACGCATTGAATATTTCATCCAATTTAGAGGAGTTGAGCCTCAAGTTTGTCTCTAACATCATCACTAGTGTTGAAATGTTGATACTGTCCATGATCTATTCCCTTTCCTTATTCACCTTAACTTGCTAAAACGACATCATTTTTATAAAAATTACATTTTTCTCCCCCTTTGTGTATGTATTCGTCTGTATTCGTCCTTTGAGGTAAAAATATTGATTGCGACCATGAAAATTAAGACTAAAAGTATATATGACTCAATTATATCATATGTATAAATTCCACCAAACGTTTTTAATGCGTATTTTTAGCTAATTTTTACAACTTCCAACGCTTATTATTATCTACCACTCCAGTGTTTTATTAATGGTAAATTTTTATATTTTTTTATTTCATTAAATTTGATCCCCCACTTACAATACTCGTGTATATTACCAAATAATGTTTCCTTTTTCCATTCTTTTTGTAATAAACAAGCAATTACTCTTTCAAAACTACAACGATTATATCTATTTAATACACAATCCAATAATTTGCTAATATCGTATTTACTATTAATGTGCGTTAAATAATTGTGCGTAATTATGGTCATACATCCAAAACAACCTTTCCATAAATCTTTGTTTTCATAAAATTTATTCAACTCTAAATCATTAAAAATACTTATCATTCTGGTTTCATCTTCTATTTGATCCCAATCATGTTCAAATTCCCATAAAAATTTGTATTTTTCTACACTTATATCTATATATTTATTTAAAATTACAGAATCGTGAATTATTACGGCAGTATCAAATAGTTTATTATTTAAATAGTAGTAATAAGGCAACAATTCGCCTCTTTTAGTATATTCACTATTTATAATAGTTGTTTTATATAATGTTTTTTTTGTTATATATTTATAATTACTATTATCATCTATGATAAGAATGGTTATTTCGGGATAATATTTTCTAATAGAATCAACACATTTAATCCAATACTGATTTGTTAATTTACTATTTACATGTCTTAATATAATAAATCCGAATTGCTCATTCGCATTAGACATTGTTTTATATATTTATGTTATTTTTTAAACTCCAGAGAACACAAACAAGTTAGTTATATCATATAAAGAAGCTTTGTCCGTTTAAGCTAGAAATCTCACATGTATTTTATTTTCAGAATTTGCGATAACTACTACAAAACTACTACAAAACTACTACAAAACTACTGACATAATATAATTTGTGTTTACTTTTTTTCGCATTTGAGAAAGCATCTAGGCGGTGGGCAGTTTTTTTTCGGTTTACGGCAGTCTAGCTTACATTTAGGGGTAGGGCATGTAATTTTACACTTTGGCTTTTGGGGTATACATTTCTGGATACATTTTGGCTTTTCGCATTTTGTTTTACAATCTAGGCATCCCTTGGATCTCTTACAAAACACCTTGCATTCCGGAGGTGGACATTGGACGTGACACAGAGGTGGTGGTTGTTTTTCACATTCTATTTTACAGTTGGGTGTTTCACAGAGAGGAGAACAGTCTTGAGCACACGGTGCACCTTTACAAACCCACTTACATTCTGGTTGTGGACAAATACTCGGTGGACAACTCATTTACTAATATAACATATATAATAACATACTAACAATATATTCCGATTATGAGCGAAACAAAACTTGCTTCGGAATGGACTCTTTGGTACCATCCTCATAAATCTGACGATTGGTCACAAGATAGCTACATGTTTATATATCGTGTGACAACAGCGGAAGGTCTATGGGGTATGTTGAACCTTGTAACGGAAGAGCATTTGAAATCGGGTATGTATTTTTTGATGCGTGATGATATATTTCCGGATTGGTCTGATGAACGCAACATTGACGGTGGATATTGGTCTCTAAAGATTGTAGATAATATATCTGATATATGGCATAAGTGGATTGGATATATGGCTGCGGAGGTGTTATGTGATACGTGTAAGGGGAGTTATAGTATACAAGGTATATCATTAAGCCCCAAATTAAATCATGCAATTTTAAAGGTATGGAATAGTGATTCCCGGTATACAAAACTAAGTTTTTTCAATAAAGATTTAGATATAAGGGGATGTAAATATTTTGCTTTTGATACGAAGATTTGATTATGTATGAGGAATAAACTTACCCCAGAAATTTTTGGGTGTATTTTGGTACATGGATGGATAATTTCCGGAACGTAATATTGCTTCTTGACTACGAGCTTCTTTAAGATGGGAACGATCATAGAATTCGGGACCACTGCGTCCTTTTGGTTTCGCGGGGTAAGTAAGGAGTCGGAATGGGGCGATTTCACCGAGGAATATCGTCTCTACAAACTGATTTCCATTTTGTGTAACTTTAATATTGATGTGGGGTTCGATAAGCCTGGTACCGAGATGTGAATAATAGGAATTAGGGAACATGACGTCAATGGTAAATTGGGTAGAATCGGGGATGAATTTTCCGGTGTTTGGTGAATTTTCGTATGCAATGATACTATCTGGGAAAGGAAGGGCGGAGCCGGAAAAGGAGGCATTATAATCGGGAGGAGCAGGAGCCCAAAACTCGATGGATGTGATAGGTTCGTTAAAGTTAAACTGAACATTCAGCCTTTTTCTTTCGTTTCTAATTAACTTGACATAAAATTTATCAAAGACAAGTTTCATTAACTTATTTAAGATAAGAATTTATAACTATAACATGATGGCAGAATCATTTGAAAAAATGGGAATTCAACCAAAGATATTACGTGGTATATATGCCTATGGATTTGAGACACCGAGTGCGATTCAGCAAAAGGCGATTCTACCTTTTTTGACAAAAAAAGATATCATTGCCCAGGCTCAGTCGGGGACAGGTAAAACAGCGACGTTTTCAATTAGTGTATTGGAGACGATGATGAGGTGTGTGGACGGTAAAGATAGTGAATGTACTTTGGCATTGATTCTTTCACCGACGAGGGAACTTGCACAACAGACATATGCGATTATTAGGGAAATTGGAAAATATACAACATTGAGATTTTCTTTATTAGTTGGGGGTCAAATGCGTAAGGATAATATATATGACCTTCAGAACGAAAAACCACATTGTATAATTGGGACACCCGGGCGTGTCAATGACATGATACGAGATGGATATTTATCTCTTCTTGATACACAGTGTATTGTGATGGATGAGGCGGACGAATTATTGTCAAATACATTTGAAGCACAAATACGCTATATTGTCGAACATATTGGTGAGAGTACTCAAATTGGCTTATATAGTGCGACGATGCCTCCGGACAAATTGGAGATTGCAGAACGATTTACGCAAGACCCAATACATATTCTTGTCAAGGCGGAGGAGCTTACTTTGGAGGGCATATCGCAGTTTTATATTTATATGGATCGAGACGATTGGAAGTATGAGACTTTACAAGACTTATATGCAGCAGTACAGATTTATCAGTTGATGATTTATTGTAATAGTAAAAAACGGGTAGACATTTTGGCACGACGATTGGGTGATGCGGGACTTACATGTTCTTGTATTCACGGAGAACTTTCATCTCAGGAGCGAGTTGATACGATGCGAAAGTTCCGAACTGGAGAAAATCGCATATTGATTACGACCGACTTACTTGCACGTGGAATTGACGTACAGCAAGTATCTCTGGTCATCAATTATGATATACCTTTTGATATGGAAAACTATATTCATCGTATTGGGCGAAGTGGGCGTTTTGGAAGAAAGGGAGTCTCATTGAATTTTGTGGCGGGGCAACGAGATGTGGCTCAGATGAAAAAAATTGAGAACTATTATCATACACAGATTAACGAATTTCCCTCGGACGTAGAGAGTGCATTCAAAAATATTAGTTAGGTATTAATGATAAGATTTATTATACTAGTGGTTATCGCGGTTATTTTATGTAAACTTTTATTTTCTAATAAAATGGAGTATTACAAGAACAGTTTATATTCATGGAATGACTGCAACATTTTTGAAAATTCACCCCCAGATACATCTTATCAAATTAAATTAGCAAAAACATTTAATGAATATGGTTGTATCATCATACCAAACTTAATATCACCAAAATATTGTGATGAAATACTAGAACATATATTAAGAAATATGAAAGACACTAAAAATATTAAATATGGAGATATAAATTCAAACTATAAAAGAAAAGATGCAATTATACATATAGATGATGCACTTCAATATATTAAAAAAATTTATAATAAGATACAATTATTTTGTCAAATAGTATTAAAGAATTGTAAGATTGTAGAATGCTCATCATTGATATCTTTTCCTGGTTCTTATCCACAAATATGGCACCAAGATACGGAATATGATGAAAAAGATGGAGATCTTGTATCATTTGGTCTCGCATTGGATGATTTAACACCAGATATGGGTCCACTAGAAGTATACTTAAAATCACATAAGATATATGATAGATTTGATGAATTATGCGAAGAACACGGATTATTAGATGATAACTACGACTTAAATGACGAAATAACAAATGGTATAAAAAAACAGCCAACGGAAGATTTATGTAAAATTCTCAATTTTAAAAAAGGTATTTGCTCTTGTAAGAAGGGTTCTCTTATTATCTGGTCATCAAAAATTATACACAGAGGTGGGAAAAATAAGAAAAAAATGAGACCGATATTTTATTTCTCATTGTTGGGAAAGGGTAGAAAGCCAAATGGGTCTACATATTCTTTATTAGGTAAAGAATATAAATGCTCGGACATACTCCACACCCCACGCTCTTCATAGTCAACTTAATTCATCCAAAAGGTACAATGGCAATGTTGAAGAATAATACTAAGAAAGAATGTGAGAATTTGATTTTGGTGTTTTAACAATTAAAATTATAAAAAACAATAATTTTAAGAACTCAGATAATACTCCCAATAACCTTTTTATCTTCAGTTTGTAGTTCATTTTCAACAAGATAGTAGTTCGTTTTCTTTGTCGCAATCTTAATCGTATCCGTTTGTGTAAAAGAATCTGACTTGGATATGGCTTCATTCAAAGTCTTTTCATCCGAGAGTTCTTCGATAGATTTATTCAACATTCGGTTAGTATTAAGTGTTTCCCGGTATTTATTTTCCAGGTCATCCAGTTGTTTTTGAGTTTCTTCTACTTGTTTCTTCCACTTATTAGCATATGATACTTTGAGAAAGTCTTTCATCTCTTCTTTAAGACGATTATTAAGGTCATTTTGTGTATTAATAAGGTCATTCTTTGTTTCGAGGGTCTTTTCGAGTTCGCCAATTTTTTGCTCAGTATGTTTCTCGTAGTTACGAACACAAGTAAGAATATTATCCACTGACAATTGAACAGTAGATTCCATGATTTGTTCTTTTATTACCAATTTGATTCATTTTTCTAATCTTCTTCGGGTATAATTGTTTCGGAGTGTACTAGATTTCCATCCTTATATGTGCGACACATGATACTTTTCTCCTTTTCCTCTTCTGCTTTTTTTGGTTGAAGACTGAAATACGTGAATGTCATACCTATAAGAACACCAAAGAATATACCGGCAAAAGAGGATGCAATTTCAATGGGTACCCGGTCCATATTTTCACTATAGAGTGACCATGAGAGCAAGACACATAAAATACATGTCATAACGAAAACGGAGAGCATATTTCCTAATTTTTCTTCAAAGTACGCCTTAGCGAGTAGATTACCTGCAAAATATCCAAGGGCGATACCGTAAAAGGATATATGATTTCCTAAAAAGGCTGGTTTATCTATACCCGGATCAGCGGACCCACTCACGAGGAGTAATCCAAATATGAATGCAAAAAGAGCTCCTCCCGCATATAAGGCTTTATCTCGCGAAGGAGACATGAGAAAAAGTGATAATGGTATTATTAACAGTGCAATTGGTAGACCTTTAGAAAAGCATTGTGTTCCTTCTTTGACTTGCTTCATAACAGTTGATGATAATTTTGACGATGGTGCCATTTCGGATGGTGCCATTTCGGATGGTGCCATTTCGGATGACATTTCTTATAAGATAGGTATTTAATTTTTTAGATAGATACTATTATTTTCGTCTTTTGAGTCTGAAAAAAATATGTACTAATTGAGCAATCGTCTTTGATGAAGGCGTTTCGAAGTGAATCCGATGTGTCCTTTTGTGTGGTGCTTACTCAGATATGTCGTAAGAAAGCGAGATTATATCTTCCAAAAGAACTATGTTTAAAATGTTTATCTTTTTCTCCATCTCATAGATTCATGAAACCCGTCGTACCAGAATTTGATTGGGATATGGATCTAGACTTTATAAGTAGAGGGTCTTGTAAGTATAGAAGAAAGAACGGTATAAAACAGACAAAAACACAGGTTAAACTAAAGAAGGCAATGCGTTTCCGATAAGTACTACGATAAAATTAAGAGGAAAATATGGGGACTGACGATTTTGAAAAACAACAATCATTAATACTTTTACATAATGGTTCACATAGGTTTTTATTTCCTACTCCTTGAACTTTAGCGAGTTTAGTATCAGACGCAGCTCCCACACCATATGACTGATAACATCCATCGGGGTATGTACCACATACATCATACTTTGCCATACATTTTTCCCTATCAGATGAACCGGGAGGTGGACATGTATCTTCTTTAAACTCTTGAACACACAGTTCTATAATAGATTTATCTTCGCATGTAAATGACTCTTTGCGGGTATATGTGGTAAAATGCAAAAGAAACAAAAGAAATAAAAGAAATAAAAGAAGCAAAAGAAACAAAAGAAATATAAAAAAAGCACGCATTTATACCATTGAATATTTTTTGTAATAGTAATTAACATTAGAGCATTTCTTTAATTGTATGGATACACTTGATAAACTTCATGTCAGTTTGATGAATCGAATAAAAACAAGAGAATCGGAACTACCAAAACTCAACAAGGAACTCGAATATTTAGAGATGCTATTAAATAGCTCTTCTGATATAAATATATCATATAAATATGATAAATTGAAAGAAGAAATTAGAAGAATAAAAGAAGATAAAAAGGAATACTACCTCAAAACAGGCGATTTATTATTTCAATATTATGATTCAATAGAAAATGTATCTGAACAAGATGTACAGAATGTATCTAAAGGTGTCGTATCATATTTTAAAAGCATAGATGTTCTAAAAGAAGACCCTTTGAAATTCCCTTTGGACCCGGGTATGGACCGCGTTTCCGATTCCGAAGGGGATTCCGATAAGGATTCCGATAAGGATTCCGATAAGGATTCTGAAGGGGATTCTGAAGGGGATTCTGAAGGGGATTCTGAAGGGGATTCTGAAGGGGATTCTGAAGGGGATTCCGACGACGATATACAAAAGTCTTTTTATTTATCGCATGCGTCTCGTGAGCAGTTAAGAAATATATATCAACAACGGATGGAGTTACCGTGTCATAAAAAAACACTCTGGACATCAAAAAATGGTCAGGATAAAACTCCTAATAGTATAGAACAGAGGTGCTCTAATTGTGAGACGATAATGAGTTGTTCTATAACAGAAGGATTAATTGAATGCTCTGGGTGCGGGTATATGGAGAATTTTCTTATTGATACAGATAAGCCTTCTTATAGAGAGCCACCAAAAGAGACAAGTTCTTATTCTTATAGAAGGTCTAATCACTTTAATGAATGGATAGCTCAATTTCAGGCAAAAGAAACGACACAGATACCTAAACATGTATTATATCTCATTTTACAGGAAATTAAAAAGGAGAGGATACATAACTTAGAAAATCTAACACATGCCAAGGTAAGAAATTTATTAAAAAAACTCAAACTAAACAAGTACTATGAGCATATTCCTCATATAATGAATCAATTAAATGGAAAGCCACCACCGTGTATATCGAGACAAACTGAAGAGACATTTCGACTCATGTTTCAAGAAATACAAGGACCCTTTCTCGAATATTGTCCTAAAAGTAGAAAGAACTTTTTGAGTTATTCTTATGTTCTTCATAAATTTGTAGAATTACTTGGGATGAACGAACTTAAACCCCTATTCCCTCTCTTGAAATCAAGAGAAAAGCTCCACCAACAAGATCAAATCTGGAAGAAAATATGTGAGCATGTAGGATGGGAGTATCATAAGTCAATGTAACCTAATAATATCTTGATTGCACAGGTAAACTACTCGTTGACACTCTAGATAAAGGAGACGAATATTGGGTAGATTGAATTGAGTTGGGAGAGTAAAAAGTTGAATAAGAGGAATTTGTATATGGAGTATTATACGTATGCTGATTCAAAAGTGCTGCTCCATTTTGAAGATACCAATTGTTTATACCTGTGAATTCACATAGAATATGAATAATTGCTCCAGTTAAGAATAGCTTGAATAAAAATTTTCTATCAATTTTTATTTTAGTTTTTCCCATAAAAAATACAAATGATCCTATACAAGCAACTAAAATGCCAACTACAACAACTTCTATTATAAATTTGAGTTCATACATCCTATTAAAAAAAGAGAAATATATTATAATGATATCTACAATTCAATCAAGTACACCTTTGTCAGACGCATATTTTTCTACATTAAATGAAGATTCGATTCAAGAACAAATACGTTATGAAGTTTTTATAAAAACAAATAAGACAATTGGAAGACAAGATTCAACTCAATTACAGTTGATTATGAGATCAATTTTTCTACAACATTGTAAGAATATACCCACTGATATTCTAAAACAAATCCGTGAGTTAAATAAGCTTGTAATCGGTTATTGTGTTGAACAAATAGTTGTTCAGGTTATACAACGAGATAATTACCTTCGTGATTTGGAAATGGGACCACAACCAATGGAACGTTCGATAAATGTATCAAATAGTGGAGAAAAGGTTCTTGTAAATAAAATTGGATTTTCCGACGAACCAATTGGTAAATTTCTTTAGATTTTAGGTGATTATTATACTCTAAATTATTTCTTTTTTATACTATTAAACATTTCCATCATCTTCATACCCTCTTTTACAATTGGTGTCATTGTTTGAAGAGTCTCGATAAGCTGTTTTTGTGATGTCATAAGATCCTTTGTATCTTTTGTCATATGTTCAATTTGTTCAGGGGTCATGTTTTCATAAGCACTCTTTATAGTTTCCATAATATTCGGTGTGAACCCCCCGTTGATGATTCCACTTGATTCCCCACTGGATTCCCCACTGGATTCCCCACTTGATTCCCCACTGGATTCCCCACTGGATTCCTCACTGGATTCCTCACTGGATTCCTTTTTGGATTCCTCACTGGATTCCTTATCAGTAAAGCTCTCCAGAACATCAAATGTTAGGTAATTTAATAAAAGGGCAAACGCAAAGGCAAATACAACCTTTTGTTTAAAAATGGCTGCTAAAATGAGTAATGCAGTTGTAACCAAAAGTGGCTGAACATGTTTCTCCATTGCGTGCATCAAGACATAAAGGACAGATACTGAAATTATAGCAATCTCTAAAAGTCGCTGCATTTACTTTACCCAATTAAAATTTTGTTTGAAACGGATACAGCAATTCCAAATACAATTGCCTGAAACAATTTCCCCATGTGCGTTAAATTCCCCTCTTCATTAATTGATAGTGGAATCTTTGACATTACCATCATAATCTTATCAGAAAACATAATTATAGACATGTAAAGTATAACAACAATAATAGCTAATTTCACATGGTACACGAACGTATCACTATTGACAAATGATATAGCTTTTTTTATAATTGAGTTTTTTGGTTTATCATCGTAATACAACGTTGTGGGAGGTGTCGTATCCTCATGTGGTATCGTGGGTGGTATACTATGTGGTATACTATGTGGTATACTATGTGGTGTCGTGGGCGTAGGCATTGGTGGCTCTACTACAGGGCTTGATACATCTGGTATATTCGGTATATCCGGTTCTTCACGAGTCTCTTCAGTTTCCTCGAGTTCACTTAGGATTTTATTCACCAAATCTTCTTCCTTTGAAGACGTATTGGGCAATGTATCAATGGGAGTAGTTGTATTTTCCATTTATCCTACGACTACATTTTGAGGAATTAAAAAAAAACGCGTTTAAAATCGTTATGTAGTTTATCACCATCATATACACCTTTCATGTTATATACAGATAAGTTATATCTTGAATGATTGCCAACAAATTTCTCAACAATAAAGTCTTTAATATTTACTCGATTCTTATCCACGTGGTCTTTGATTTCCTTTTCAAATAATCCAAAAACATTCGTGCCATCCATACGATGCATGACCTCAATAATATTTCTTATGTTCATATAGCTTATAATTTGTTTATACTCCTGCTGCGATTTTTCGTGGATAGGATCATCAAACCCTGGTTCGTTTACAAGAGGATTATCGTTGAATAATGAGAGCATAACTGATGCGATTGATAATAAAGTTTGACATGCACTCCAATTAGGTCCTTGCCAAGTATTTAACAGAGACAAACATACCTTTCCATTTGAATAAAAATTTGGATGAAAACGTATACCCGGTAGTGCTTGATGAAATTTGGCTTTTGGAGGAACGAATGGATGTTTTTCTGTATCAAAATTCAATGTAAAGAAATAGAGTCCGTTTTGATAAGGGGTATCATTTGGACCCACTATCATAAGATGAATTTCAAACATATTTTCGTTGGATACTTTGAAATAAACACCTTGTAATTCAGACTGTTCAAGTAGTTGAATATCTTTCATCATGCGTTTTACGCTAGTCATTTTATATATATTATAGTGCAATCTACTTACGCCACTTATTTCGATTGTATGGAAGTATCGAGTACTTATTTTTTGTATCTTTGAAATAATTAACAAGTGTCTTTTGACTCTCTTTATGTCGCGTTAAGTAATCTTGAGCATTGGGTGTATTTTTTGGTGCAGCTGGTCTTTTACCATAGCAATTAACACCAAATCGGAGACTTTTATCCTCGAATACGCCACCATTTATACCGGGGCTCCCACAGTCACTTCTATGTTCTTCTGGCACCTTTTGAAGTGCATCATAGGTTGTTTTTTGTGTGGGATAAAGAGCCATTTTATCCTTACTCCATCCATAACTACACCATTCGGCTCCAGACTTGTAAGCATCAACGATCTGGTCGTAAGTGGCTAGTTCCGCACCCTGCGATTTACACATGGCTTCTGCTTGGTCATATGTAAAAATATTATCCCCAATATGAAAGACTTCGTTTTCACTTAATTTTTTGTTAATTTTTTTGGAGAGCTCATCGGCGAAATTTTTTTCTGTGGAGTCGGTCTTGTGATTTATCTTTGGCTCTTCTTTTTTTGGTTTTTCTTTTGGTTTTTCGGACATTATATTTTTTATCCAGTTCATCAAGTACTTGCGTGTGAAAAATGCTACTAAAAATGTAACAATAATAACAGATGATATAATTACAAGAATATTTATATCTACCATTATATGAATGTTATAAAAGATTTATTCTGAATGAAAAATGAATGTATTTAAATCTAATATACCATAATCTTGTGAAGTATGGCTTACGAAAACGATTTCGACTATAACGGTGATGTCACACGTATTTCCGGAGTTCAATTTGGTATCATGAGTCCACAAGAAATAAGGCAGCAATCGGTGGTTGAAGTCACGACACATGAGACGTTTAATGGAAACGAGCCTGTGATCGGCGGGCTCTTTGATCCTAGAATGGGTGTATTGGAGTATGGTCAAAAATGTGCCACGGATATGCTTTCCAATAAGGAAACCCCGGGGTATTTTGGTCACATTGAGATGTCTATGCCTGTATTTTACGCACAGTACTTTTCCATGGTACAAAAAATTGCAAAATGTATTTGTCATCATTGCGGAACGAGACTTGTTACTTTTACGGATGAAGAAAAAGAAGAACACCTATCAAAATCAAAGAAGAACCGTTGGCTATATATTGTAGAAAAATCGAAAAAGGTAAAGATGTGTCCATCGTGCGAATTAGAAGTTCCAACAAAGTTTGTCAAAACAGACTTGTGTAAATTTCACGCTCAGATTCAAGATGCGACGGGTGCTGATACCAGTGTCCATTTTACTCCCGAATATACACTTCGTCTTTTCCAGCGTATCACAGCAGAGGATTGTGATATCATGGGTTTTGATGCAAAGCTATGTCACCCAAGTTGGATGATATGCGAAGTATTTCCCGTGTGTCCACCCGCATGTCGTCCTTCGGTAAAACAAGAAAACGGACAACGTATGGAAGACGATTTAACGATCAAATATTGTGATTTGATTAAGTATAATAAGTATCTTGCGGATAAGTTGAAAAATGGCGTTACTGGTCGCATTCTCGAGGATTGGCGAAGTGTCGTACAATATCATGTAGCTACTCTTGTAGATAATGAAATATCGGGTGTTCTTCCCGCGGCTCAACGTTCGGGGAGACCACTTAAGGCACTTCGCCAGCGACTCAAGACAAAGGAGGGTCGTATTCGTGGAAATCTCATGGGAAAACGCGTTGACTTTTCATCTCGCACAGTTATTACACCAGATCCTGTAATTGACTTGGATGAGCTCGGTGTACCTAAGAAAATAGCGATGCAAATGACATATCCGGAAAGAGTAAATAAGAAGAATATGCGTCGTCTTCGTGAGAGTATTCGTAATGGACCTAAAGTGTACCCCGGTGCTCGTTCTGTCTATCGCAAGAGTACCTCAAAGACGATTTCGTTGAATCATATCGACCGAAACAATTTGGCATCTCTATTAGAGATTGGGGACGTTGTTATTCGTCATATTATTGATGGTGACCGCGTATTGTTTAATCGCCAACCATCGCTGCATAAAATGTCCATGATGTCGCATCGCATTCGTGTCTTGGACGGACTTACCTTTCGTCTTAATGTAGCAGCAACAACTCCTTATAATGCAGACTTTGATGGTGATGAAATGAACATGCATATGCCTCAAAGTATTATGAGCAAGAACGAATTGGAATGTCTTGCGTCACTTCATCGTCAGGTTATCAGTCCCGCACAAAACTCGCCAATTATCTCCTTTGTGCAAGATGCGGTAGTAGGTAGTCATCTACTTACAATGCAAAAGGCTGCCTTTTCGCATCGTGAAATGATGAATATTCTCGCTTGGAATACAAAATATCAAGGTAAATTTCTGAAAGATTATCCTGATAGGAAAAAGGTCTTTACTGGCATCGAAGCACTTACGTATGCGATTCCTAATACTGTGCAACTCAAAACGAAAAATAAACTAGATGAGGATGTTTTGATCGAGGGTGGGGTTATTAAGTATGGAATGTTTGATAAAAAGGTATTTGGTAAGTTGATTCATATTATCTTTAGGGATTTGGGACCTAAAAGGTGTCTAGAATTCTTTAACAATACACAACATATTATCCGAGCATATTTGATGAAGAACATGTTTAGTGTGGGTGTAAAGGATTTGATTCTGGATAGTGATTTGTCAAAGGATATTGAGGAGAAGATCAATCAGACGAAGATGGAGGTTGATACGACAATTCAGACGATTCATTTGAACATGTTTGAGAATCTTACATCTGGTACGAATCAGAATACTTTTGAGCAAAAGGTGAATATGCAACTCAATGGTGCTCGTAACGCTGCTGGAAACATGCTCAAAGATCGCTTTACAAACTTGGAAAATCGCTTTATGAATATGGTAAATTCTGGGTCAAAAGGCAAGCTCATTAATTTGTCACAGATGACAGCATGTTTGGGACCACAGGATATCGACGGAAAGCGTGTTCCATATGGTTATTCAAATAGGACTCTTCCTCACTTTTGTCAATTTGATGACGGTG
>MDSX01078846.1_pt1 | contig 17874 bp, 22 predicted proteins | sample 811141 | NCBI WGS metagenome assembly MDSX01 (sample SAMN05326642, study PRJNA326480) | marine metagenome | isolation source: seawater | place: Atlantic Ocean: South East | collected 2010 | reverse complement strand
TGCTTCAGCAGCTGGAGCTTCTTCTTTTGCTTCAGCAGCTGGAGCTTCTTCTTTTGCTTCAGCAGCTGGAGCTTCTTCTTTCGTTTCGGCAACTGCTGCTTCAGCCTTTGCTAATTTTTCAGCCTCTTTTTTTGCTTTCTTTAGTGCAGATTTTTTAGCATCATTTTTTTTCATTTCCGCTAAACCTTCAGGTCCTTTTGCATGAAGCTTGACAATTCTAGTCATGGTTTCTGACAATAACGCTCCATGCTCTTGCCAGTATTCAATCCTATCTGTCTCTAATCTTAAAGTTTCAGAGCCTTCTCTAGCCATTGGGTTATAGAAACCGACTCTTTCGATAAAACGCCCATCTCGAGGTTTTCTGGAATCTGCTACTACTACATTAAAATAAGGTCTGTTTTTATTGCCACTTCTTGAAAGCCTAATAACTACCATAATTTGTTCTCTTTAATTTAATTGTTTTCTTAAGAAAGGGCAAAATTTTACGCTATTTTAACTATATTTGGCAAGTTAAATAATATATTCAAAATATTTCTATTATCTTAATTCTTATAATTTGTTGGATCTTTTACTTTGGCAGATTTGAATCCTTCTTTTCTGAGTCGGCACGAGTCACATTTACCGCAGGCTAAACCGTTTTCTGAAGCCTGGTAACAAGAAACTGTAATCTTATAATCAACTTTATTTTTTAAACCTTCATGAATAATTTGATCTTTAGTTAGGTTAATTAAAGGAGTATGTATTTTAATTTTATTTCCTTCAATTGCTGCCTTTGTAGCCAAATTTGCCATTTTTTGGAAACTTTCTATATATTCAGGCCTACAATCTGGATATCCTGAGTAATCAACAGAATTTACTCCTATAAAAATATCTTGGCTTTTAATAGTTTCTGCCCAAGCTAATGCCAAAGTCATCATTATAGTATTTCTAGCTGGTACATATGTTACTGGTATGCCTGGTGAAAAATTTTCGGGAATATCAATATCTTTATTTGTTAATGCTGAACTTTTTAACCAACTCAAGTCTATATCGACAATTTTAAAATCTTTTACATTATATAAATTAGCTATTTTTTTTGCTGCTTTTAATTCAGCATTATGTCTTTGTTGGTAATTTATTGTCAAAGCGTAACATTCGTAACCTTTTGATTTAGCAATTGCTAAAACTGTTGATGAATCAAGCCCGCCCGATAAAAGAATTATTGCTTTTTTAGACACCGGGAATTTGCCCCCAAATCATTTTATGGAGTTGAATTTGAAACCTAACTGGTAAATGATCATTTAAAATCCATTCAGCTAAATCTTTTGGTTTGATATTCCCATAAACAGGAGAAAATAATATAGATGCCTTTTCATTTAATTTTTCTTTAAATAAAATTTCTTTAGCCCAAATATAATCATCAAGATCAGTTATAACAAATTTTATTTCATCTTTAGGTTTTATTAGTTTTAAATTACTCCATAAATTATTTTTTTCCTCCCCTGAACCTGGTGTTTTAATATCTAAGATTATTTTGACCCGATCATCAATTTTATTGATAGAAATTGCTCCGCCTGTTTCTAAAGAAACTATATATCCTCTATCACTTAAAGTTTTTAAAAGGTTCCAACATTCTTTTTGAGCCAAAGGCTCACCACCAGTTACAGTTATATTTTTAGTTTTATATTTTGAAATGTTTTCTACTATTTGATTTATAGTGAAATTTTTCCCCTCAATAAAAGCATATGCAGTATCACAATATCCGCACCTCATTGGGCAACCAGTTAATCTTATAAAGATAGTAGGAATTCCAACGTAAGATGATTCACCCTGAAGTGAATAGAAAATTTCATTAACTTTTAATTGCTTCAATTGAAACTCGTTTTTAATAATAAATATTAAAGTTTAATAGATTCCAGAGCCTTGAGTCTTCTTTTTGCTTTTTCTATAATTTCAGCTTGTGGATAATTTTTAATTAAACCTCTTAGGGTTTTTTTAGCTTTTGTAATTCTAGTTAATTGAATCTCACAATTTGCAATACCATAAATCACATCAGGTATTATTGGGCTATTAGAATGAGTCTTAATTATCTTAGAATATGTTTTAATTGCTGCATTATAATTTTTTAATGCAAATTGTGAGTAGCCGAGTTTATATTTTGCATCTGACAATAAATTAGAATTTGGATATGTTGAAATAAATTTATCGAAAGCTTTAAAAGCCTCTTTATATTTTGTTGCTCTAATTAATGCATCAGCTTCTGCATATTCATCAAGCTCAAGATTTTCATCAACTAAAGGAGGTATGTTGCTTTTTTCTACAACTGGTTCATCAGTTTGTGGAATAATTTTTGATTGAATTTCTGGCTGAATTTCTGGCTGAATTTCTGGCTGAACTTCGGGACTAATTTTTTGTTTAATATTCTGAACAGATTGTTGCTCAGAAATATTTTTAATTTTGTCTTCAAGTGCCAATTCAAGCTTTGAAATTCTTTCATTTAATTCTTGATAAAGGACTTTATGTCGTTCTTCTGAATTTTTTATTCTGTACTGCAAAACCTCTACATCTCCGGTTAATTTTGCAACACTATCAAGTAATTCATTTAACTTTGCGTTATATTTCGATAAATTTATTGAAAACTTTTGGTTAATTTTAAACTCTAGGGATTTTTCAATATTATTGAGCTGACTTTGCATTTCATTAATTTTCTTTCTTGCTTCTTCGTCTTCAAGTAATGCAAAAGCAAAATTTGAGAACAATACAAAGCCAACCAATAAATATTTTTTCATAAATCTTACTATAAAATTAAATCTATTCTACTTCGTAAGTAATATCTGCTCGCCTGTCTTGACCACACGCATCAGCTTGGCATTCTTGATTCGCGTATTCTTCACCATAACTAATAGTTTCAATTTGAGAGTCGTCAACACCAAGAGCATTTAATGCATCTTTAACTGCCACTGATCTTTTTTGTCCTAAAGCTAGATTATATTCATGCGAACCTCTGTAATCAGCATTTCCTTTTATAACCATTCTTGCAGCTGAATGATTATTTAAATACTGAGCATGAGCGCCTATTAAATCTGAATATTCAGGCTTAATATCATATTTATTAAAATCAAAAAATACGCTTCTTTGAGTAAGTAAAGTATTACTTCTAAGTTCATCTAAGCCCAAAGATTCTGAACTTGCTGAATCCACTGATGCTTCATCTTGTCCATAATAATTTGATGAAGGATCGCCTGGCGCATCCATTGGAGTAGAACTACAACCAGCAGCAAGAATACCTACCAGAGATAGCATTAATAATGAGTTTTTCAATTTAAGGTTCTCCTTTTAAAAAAATTAATTAGTTATTGGGCCCCACGTAGGTTCCTGAATTATAGAATTTCCTACACTTATTGGGACTCTTTTTAGCCCATTAATTGATACTGTACCAATTTTTGTGGTTTTACCATAGTCTTTATAGGTAAATAATACTAAATGTCCGTTCGGTGCAAATAATGGAGATTCATCAGCTGGTCCTTTTGTAAGCTTTAAAACTTGATTAGATATTAAATTTTGTATAGCTACTTTGAATTTACCTTGATCTTGAATAAGAAAAAGTAATAATTTTCCATCATAAGATAAACTTGGACTTAAGTTATATTTACCCTCAAACGTAATTCTAGTAATCTCATCATCATTTATATTTATCTTATAAATTTGAGGACTGCCTCCACGATTAGAAGCAAAATAAATATCTTCTCCATTTGGGGCCCATGATGGCTCTGTATTGATTGAATTTGATCTCATTAACTGTTTTATGCCAGTTCCATCTGCATTAATTATATAAATTTGTGAGTTTCTATTATAAGTAAGTACTATTGCCAATTTTTTACTATCTGGTGACCACGCTGGGGCACTATTATTACCTTTAAAATTTGCCAATAAAGTTCTTTTTCCTGTCTTTAAATTTTGTATGTATATCACAGGTTTCTTTTTTTCAAACGAAACATATGCAATTTTTTTACCATCTGGCGACCATCTGGGAGAAATAATTGGCTGTGAGCTGTTTAATATTGGTTTTGAATTAAATCCATCAAAATCTGAAATATTTAAACTATATTTTTTATTATTTATTTTTTTAACATATGCAATCTTAGTATGAAAAATACCCTTACTACCTGTTAAATGTTCATAAACATGGTCAGATACTTTATGTGCAATAGCTCTATACTGAGATTTTTTCCCCATATATCTCATTGTAAAAACTGTTTTTTCTTTAAATATATCTATCAAACTCCATGTAATTTCAATAGTTTTTTTATTAGAATTTTCCAACTCTACTTTTCCAACAACTATAAATTGTGCATCCATTGCAGACCATTTTGTAAAATTAATATTGATATCACTACTGGGTGGATTAGATATGCCTCTGGTATTTAAAGGTTGAAATAAACCTGTTCGATCAAGATCCATAGAAATAATTTGATGTGCTTTTTGCCCATTTATACCAACTGAATCCTCAAAAGGAATAATAGCGATAGGTATCTCACTCGCTTTACCTCCTAAAATTTCAATCACTTCTAATGAATAAATTGGAGTTGAAATTAATAGTAAAATACTAACGAAAAGAGAATAAAGTCTAAGAGCCATATTTTTAAAATCCTTGTAAAGTTTAATAAGATACCACTTTATTTTATTAAATTTATTACAATTAACTTACAAATCATAATGTCCATTTGGGTGAAATTTCAATTTTAAATCTTTTAATCGTTTAAATAATTTATTATTTTTAGGAATTGGAAGTGGTTGCGATTGAAGTATTGCTCTTTCAACTGCAGCATCACAACTTGAAATATTACTTGATTGCGTCATTTTTGGTTCCCCAAGTAAATCTCCCGTAGGCATTAAAGATATTTCAAATTCTAATTCAACTCTATCGAGACCACACAATTGATTATTTACGTTTTGTTGTATTTTTTGCTGAATGAGAGCTTTAAAGCGATCTAATTCACCTGAATTTATTCCTGCTAATAATTCCTTATCAGCTTCAATAGCAAGTCTGGGTTTTTTGACTAACTCTTCTTCTCTGATGGAGTCTCTTAATTTATCAACTTTTTCCTGTTCAAGTAATTTATCTTTTATCTGGTCTAATTTTTCCTGTTCAAGTAATTTATCTTGCAATTTTTCAATCTCTTCTTGTTTTAATAATTTGGCTTGAAGTTTTTTTATTTCCTGAAACTTTTTTTTTCTTGCTAATGCTTTCTTTTCAGCAGCCTTTTTTTTCTTCAATTTAATCTCTGCTTCTTCATTTTTCTTTAATTGTTGTTCATTTATTTTTGGAGGAATTACTTTCATTTTTTTAGCACTTTTAGGTTCTTTTTTTATTTGTTTGCTTTTAATTTGTGTTGGAACTGCATCCCAAAGTTCCACTTCAGCATAATTAGGTATTTTACTTTGCCATTGAATTGAAAAAACCATAAAAATGAATAACAAAAAATGAATTAAAAATGAAAATAAATTAGCTTGAAGATTATGATCATTTTCGAGAATAGTCCAAACATTTGAGTTACGAATAAAATCAAAATTTAATTGGGGTTTATTCATGAATTACTTTTCTGGTTTAAGTAACAAGCCAACTTTATTAATTTCATTCTGTTTTAATAAATCCATAACCCTTATAACTTCTTGATATCTAACTTTTTTATCTGCTGCAATTACTACTGATTGGTCTGGATTTTTTTCAATAGACTTTTTAATAAATGCCAATAAATTATCTTTTTTATATTTTTTACCTTTTATTTCAATAGAAGCATCTTTCTTTATTGAGATAACTATAGGAGTGACTTGTTGCTTTAAAGATTGACCAACTTTAGGCAAATCTACAACACCAGGATTCGTCATAGGAGCAGTAACCATGAAAATAACAAGTAAAACCAACATTACATCTATATACGGAACAACATTTATTTGATTCATTAGCCTTCTTTTATTCATAATGTCTAGCCCTTACGATCTATTGTATTTATAAATTCCTCCATAAAGCTTTCATATCTAACAGACAATCGATCAACTTTTGCAGCAAATCTATTGTATGCAATAACGGCAGGAATTGCGGCAAATAATCCAATAGCAGTAGCAATTAAGGCTTCTGCTATTCCAGGTGCAACTTGGGCTAAAGTAGCCTGTGCTACATTTGATAACCCAATAAATGCATTCATAATGCCCCATACAGTTCCAAATAATCCAATATATGGACTTACAGATCCAACAGAAGCAAGGAATGGTAAATGCCTTTCAAGTGAATCTACCTCTCTGTTGTAACTTGCACTCATTGCTCTTCTGACACTTTCTATACTTTTCTTATCAAAAGATCGTGAATCTTTTTGGCTCGTATATTCTTTATACCCAGCTTTAAAAATTGTTGCTAAACCGTTCATATCCCCATGCACTGATGTTAAAGAATCATATAATTTTCCTAAATCACCTCCAGACCAAAAAAATTTTTCAAATTCGTTTGTATTTTCCTCAGTAATTTTTAAAATCTTTATTTTTAAATAAATATATTTCCAGGACATGCCCGATGCAAAAACTAAAATTAACATTACAATCTGAACAGGTAAGCTAGCGCCCAGAACTAGTGAAAAAAATGATAGATCACTTCCCAACATCATAATATCTCCATAAGTTTTTTGGCTATTTTTGGAATACGAACAGGTTTAAAAATATCTGCGCCAATACACACAATTTCAACCTTTCCTTCAGTAATTATTTGATCTTCCCTCATAATATTTTGTTTTAGCGTAAATGAATAATCATTAGCTTTTATGCAATTAGTTTGTATTTTTAATAAATCATTAAACCTTGCTGGTATTTTATATTGAATATCAAGCTTTCGCACAACAAACATTACATTTTCTTCCTGTTTCAATTTTATTTGATCAAGCCCAAAACTTCTTAACCATTCTGTTCTGGCTCTTTCCATAAATTTTAGATAATTTGCATGATAAACAACTCCGCCACTATCAGTATCCTCAAAATAAACCCTTACATTCCATGTAAAAACTATTCTTTCCATAGTTCATCATTTAGATTATTTTTAGAATACTTTAAATCAAAATGCTTGTATGCTTTTTCAGTAGCAAGCCTACCCCTCGGTGATCTCATTAAGTAACCCTGCTGGATCAAATATGGCTCAATAACATCTTCAATTGTTTCTTTTTCTTCTCCAATTGCAGCTGCTATATTATCAAGTCCTACCGGACCGCCTGAAAATTTTTCAATAATCGAAAGCAAAAAGGTTCTATCCATCAAATCCAGGCCAATTAAATCAACGTCTAACATTTTTAAAGCTGCATCTGCTGTCGATTTATTAACTTTTCCTTTTGACTTTATCTCAGCAAAATCTCTGACTCGTCTTAATAATCTATTAGCAATTCTTGGTGTACCTCTTGATCGATTTGCAATTTCTTTTGCGCCTTCTTGATCAATTTCAACTTCTAACAAACCTGCCGAACGAGTTACAATCTCAACCAACTCATTACTTGAATAAAATTCTAATCTTGATACGATACCAAATCGATCTCTAAGAGGATTAGTCAACATCCCAGCTCTTGTCGTTGCCCCAATTAAAGTAAATGAAGGTAGTTCTAATTTAACCGATCTAGCAGATGGGCCATCTCCAATCATAATATCTAAACGATAATCTTCCATGGCAGGATAAAGAATTTCTTCAATAACCGGTGATAACCTGTGTATTTCATCAATAAATAAAACGTCATTTTCTTCAAGATTTGATAATAGAGCTGCCAAGTCTCCTGTTTTTTCTAAAACCGGGCCAGAAGTTTGTCTTAAATTAACCCCCATCTCTTTTGAAATTATATTAGCCAAAGTCGTTTTACCAAGACCAGGTGGGCCAAATAATAGAACATGGTCTAGCGCCTCATTTCTTTTCTTAGCTGCACCAATAAAAACTTCAAGTTGCTCTCTAATCTTTTCTTGTCCAACATATTCAACAAGTTTTTTTGGCCTTAATGCATGCTCAAAATTTTCTTCTTCAGCATCCTGATTTGAGGGGTTTATAAATCTATCTGGTTCAATCATTTTTTAAATTCACTATGGGTTTTTAGATAACAACTTTAATGCCTGTTTAATTCCATCATTTAACGAAATATCTGAAACTAATTCTTTAGTAACATTAGTTACATCTTTCGAGCTATACCCCAATGCAATTAATGCATTTTGAATATCATCGAGTATAGTGGGCTCTTTATTTGATGTTATTTTTAATTGATCATCTTTAAATTTGTCTTTTAACTCCAGAACTAGACGCTCGGCAGTCTTCTTTCCTATGCCCGGAATTCTTATTAGTAAATCAGGATCTTGATTGGAAATCGCTAACATTAATTCATTAACTGACATGCCTCCAAGAATTGATAAAGCTACCTTTGCTCCTATACCATTAACTTTAATAAGCAATCTAAATATTTTTCGCTCTTGAATCGAAGCAAAGCCAAATAGTAATTGAGCATCTTCTCTTACAATAAAATGAGTCAATAATGTAACTTCTGCACCTATTTCTGGTAAATCATAAAAAGTGGGCATTGAGACTTCTAATTCATAACCAACGCCATGACAATCTAATAAAATCATCGGTGGGGTTTTTTGTAATAAGCTTCCTTGAATTCTACCTATCATATTATTCTTCCAGATTTCATTCTATTTCCCATTCCAAATTTAGCAAGACTTCCACTAATATTAGCATGACAAATACTACAAGCTAAAGCATCTGCTGAATCTGTAGTTGGTAATGAAGGAAGATTTAGTAATTTTTGAACCATTATTTGAACTTGAGATTTGCTTGCATGACCTCTTCCAACAACTGATTTTTTTACTTGCAATGCAGTGTACTCATAGACATCAAGATTTTTGATAACTGCTGCACTAATTGCAGCACCTCTAGCTTGACCAAGTAACAATGTGGATTGAGGATTTTTATTTACAAAAACTTTTTCAATTGCAATACAATCTGGTTCGAATTTATCAATAACCTCTTCTAAACCTGAAATAATTATTTTAATTCTAGAAGCTAGATTTGTATCTTGATTTGTAGTTTTGATAATTCCACTTGTTTTATACTTTAAGGTGCCAGATGTATTCAATATTACACCATATCCTGTAATTCTTAATCCTGGATCAATACCAAGAATTTTATTTAAAGTTTTAATCAGCCACCCTCTATTACAACATTTGTATAAACTTCATGAACATCGTCTAAATCCTCAAGAAAATCAAGAATCTTTCTCATCTTTTCTCCTTCTGCTCCTTTTAATTCTATTTCAGTTTCAGCTTTCATTGTTAATTCAGCAAATTCATATTTAAACTCTGTTTTATCAAATCCATCTTTGATATTTAAAAAATCATTTGGTGTAGTAATAATTTCAACGCTACCATCATTATTATTAATAATATCATCAGCACCTAAATCAATTGCTATCTCAACTAATTTCTCGGTGTTTATTCCAGGTGCAAATAGAATAACTCCACAATGTTTAAATAAATAAGAAACACATCCATCAGTACCTAAATTCCCACCGTTTTTACTTAGCGCCAGTCGAACATCTGCAACAGCACGCTGCTTATTATCAGTTAAGCAATCAATAATTATTGCTGCCCCATTGATACCATAACCTTCATATCGAATTTCTTCGTAATTAATGCCTTCAAGCTCTCCTGTACCTCTTTTTATTGCTCTAGAAATATTATCTGCAGGCATACTTTCTTCTTTTGCTGCACTAACTGCAGTTCTAAGCCTTGGATTAAAATTTATATCTCCACCAGCCATTCTCGCAGCTACTGTAATTTCTTTCACTAATTTTGAAAAAATCTTTCCTCGCTTAGCATCTTGTCTGCCTTTACGATGTTGAATATTTGCCCATTTTGAATGTCCTGCCATATTTAGTCGCCGATAATTTTAACTAACACTCTTTTTTTTCTTCTGCCGTCAAATTCACCATAAAAAATCTGTTCCCAAGGGCCAAAATCAAGCTGTCCATCTGTTATAGCAACTACAACTTCTCGTCCCATTACTTGTCTTTTCATGTGGGCGTCAGCATTATCTTCTCCAGTATCATTATGACGATAACCACTAACAGGTTCATGAGGAGCTAAATGTTCTAACCATTTTTTGTAATCATGATGTAAACCGGATTCATCATCATTAATAAACACACTAGCTGTAATATGCATTGCATTGACTAGAACAAAACCCTCTTGAACACCACTTTCATCCAAACAAGTCCTAATTTCAGAAGTTATATTAGTAAAATGCATTCTATCTGGGGCATTAAACCATAATTCTTTACGATAACTTTTCATAATTAATCCTCCATTCCATCATTTATTCGAGTGTGTTTTTTTAACCATATATCTGCCATTTCTGTTTTCCTATAATCTTTAAAGCACGGAGTTCCTAAAGTGTAATGAATTATATTAGCTTGTTCATTATTAGGATACTCTGTTGCTAACCAATTCCATTCTTTAGGAAGTTCGCCAATATCTCCATTCTCAAGCCATGAAAAACGATGCAGATATTTTCCTGTTTGATTTGCAATAAAATCTGGGGTTAAGATCTTATGTTTAGGATGTTTACAATTCCATAAAATAACACTGGACCAATTCTTTCTAGGATAGTCTTGATTTATATTACCTAAATATTTTTGGTTTGCCTTAGTTTTATAATCATGCTTAACGACCTGTAAAGCTTTTGAATCATCTTTTAAATCTAATAATTCTTTAATATCTTTCTGGCAAATCATATCCCCATCAGCAAAAATTGCCCAACCTTCAAAGTCATTTAAAAAAGGAGTTAAAAAACGTGAATATACAAAATCATTACTTTTATCTTCGTGTTTTTCCTCATAACCTTTTAAGGTTTTTACGGCAAGAGGGGTTATATCTAGTGGTATTGAAGCATGATCAATAAGACTTTGCACAAAGGTATGATATGCAACTGATTCTCTTTGATCAAATCCTATATAAATTTTTACTTTTTGATTTTCAGACATGTTATGTCCTTGCTATTTATTACAAAAAATTAATTCAATTCCATTTCCAGCTGGATCTTTAAAAAATATTTGTTCAGTTCCTATTTCTGGTACTGAACGTAAATAAAATTCTATTTCTCTTTCCTTTAAAATTTTAATATATTTATCTTTATCCACTGCGGTGAAAGCCATATGATCAAAAGTATTTTTTATATTAACAGGATTTTCATCATTTTTTTTTGTTTCACTTAAATGCAGAACATCTTTTTTACCTGCATTAAGCCAAATCCATTACTTTTGAAAGGTGGTCGAGTTCCCATTTCAAGTCCAACAACTTCAATGTAGAAATTTTTTAAGATTTCCATCATCTTAAACTCAGATCTTAAATTATAGTGATTGATTGCTCTAATCATTGTTTTGTTGAATATTCGAAGTTTTCAACTTAATGTTCAATTCTTTTAGTTGTTTTGCGTCGACTTTATTTGGTGATTGTGTCATTAAACATTGAGCCTTTTGAGTTTTAGGAAAAGCTATCACATCTCTAATAGATTCAGAATTAACTAATAATGTCACTAATCTATCTAATCCAAATGCTACTCCACCATGCGGTGGAGCCCCATAATTTAAAGCATCTAATAAGAAACCGAACTTCTCTTTTGCTTCCTCTTTAGAAATACCTAATGCTTTAAAAACTCTAGATTGGAGGTTAGATTTATAAATACGCATGGATCCTCCTCCCAATTCCCACCCATTTATAACCATATCATAAGCTTTTGATAAACATTTTCCAGGATCTGAATCTAAAAACTCTTCATGGCCATCTTGAGGAGCTGTAAATGGATGATGGAGGGCATTCCAAGTTTCAGAAGTTTCATCATAATCAAACATAGGAAAATCAACAACCCATAATGGTGCCCATTCTAAATCATTTAGATGTTTCTTTTCATGTCCAATTTTTACTCTAAGGGCGCCTAAAGCCTCATTCACTATTTTATTTTTATCAGCACCAAAAAAAATTAAATCGCCATTCTCTGACTTAGTTTTTTCAATAATTAACTTTAATGCTTTAGTGTGAATATTTTTAACTATTGGACTTTGAAGTCCCTCTTCATTTAGAACATTTTTATCGTTTACTTTAATATAAGCCAAACCTTTTGCCCCATAGATTTTCACAAATTCCGTATATTCATCAATTTCTGAACGTGATAATGTAGCTCCGCCCGGAACTTTAAGTGCCGCAACTCTTCCATTTATCATATTTGCAGCTGAAGAAAATACCTTAAAATCTACATCCTTCATTTCGTCGGTAAATTCAATTAATTCAAGAGTAACTCTTAAATCAGGTTTATCAGAACCATATCTACTCATTGCCTCTTTATATGAGATTTTAGGAAATGATTTAGGTAAACTAATATTCATAACTTCAGAAAAAGTTTGTCTAATCATGTTTTCAGAAATTTCTATAATATTTTCTTCGTTAATAAATGATGCTTCAATATCAATCTGAGTAAATTCGGGTTGACGATCAGCTCTTAAATCCTCATCTCTGAAACATTTTGCTATTTGATAATATCTATCAAAACCAGAAACCATTAAAATTTGTTTAAATAATTGAGGAGATTGAGGCAAAGCAAAAAAATTACCATGATGAATTCTAGAAGGAACTAAATAATCTCTTGCTCCTTCAGGTGTACTTCTATTCAAAATTGGAGTTTCTAATTCAATGAATCCCTCCTGATCTAAAAAATTTCGCACACTTTTTGAAACATTATGTCTAATCTTGAGATTTTTTTGCATAACATCACGTCTTAAATCAATAAAACGATATTCAAGCCTCACTGCTTCTGAAATTGTTTCATCGTCAAGAACAAAAGGAGGTGTCTGAGATTGATTTAAAATATTAACTTTAGATGCCAACATTTCAATTTCACCAGTTGGTAAATTTAAATTTACTGTTCCCTTAGGTCTTAATCGAACTTTACAGATCACCTCTAATACAAATTCATTTCTAATTGTTTCGGCAAGTTTAAAAGCTTCTGGCGTATCTGGATCAATAACTATCTGAGCTAAGCCTGTTCTATCTCTCAAATCAATAAAGATAACTCCTCCGTGATCTCTTCTTCTATGAGCCCAACCACAAAGTACAACTTCTTTATTTTCATGACTTTTATTTAATTCACCACAATAATACGTTCTCATTTACGATTCTCTTTCAAAATAATTATTTTTTTTGTTTGAGTTTTTTATCACTAGGGACTACTCCCATTGAAATAACATATTTTAGTACTTGATCTACTCCAATATCTAACTCAACAACTTTATCTCTCGGAACCATTAAAGTATATCCAGATGTTGGATTAGGAGTCGTTGGCACATAAACATTTAAATATTTACCCTTTAAATTCTTAGTTAATACTTGATCAGGCTCACCAGTAATAAATGCAAAAGTATATGTTCCTGAAATTGGGAATTCAATTAGTACAGCCTTAGTAAAAGCATTTCCTGAACTTGAAAGAAGAGTGTCTGAAACTTGTTTTATACTTTTATAAACTGATTTAACAAAGGGTAATCTATTAAGAATAACCTCGTACAAAGTTATAATTTTTTTTCCAAAAAAATTATTAGCAATTATTCCAGTTACTAAAATAATAATAAATGTCAAAATGACACCAAAACCAAAAACTTCAGTGCCCAGTAAATAATCAGGTCTTAATGTCTCCGGAAATAAAAATAAAATTTGATCTAAAAACTTTATTAAGGAAAATAATACCCAAAAGGTAAGAATTAAGGGAATTAAGACTAACAAGCCAGTTATAAAATTTTTTTTAATCATTGTTTTTTAATGTCTCAGTTTTATTTATTTTAGAAGGTTTCTCATAATCTTTTTTAGAATTCTTAACTTTTGGTTTATTTTTAAAATCTGTTTCATACCAACCTGACCCTTTTAATTTAAAATGAGGTGCAGATAATTGTTTTTTAAATGTCTTATTCTTACAAGCAGGGCAAATCATTATCGAATCATCTGATAGCTTTCCAATAACATCCTCTTGATGCTCACAATTAGAACATTGAAACTCATATAAAGGCATCTTCAAAACCCTTTTTAAAAGGGTATATCGTCTTCCGGAAGCTCAAGTGATGGCTCATTTGATGAACTTGGACCTTCTTTGCTTTGAGTTGTTCTTTCTGGTTCTTGGTTATAGTTTTCAGCATCTTCATTTGATGAACTTCTTCGATCATCTTTACCTCCCAGCATTTGCATTGTATCTGCTACCACTTCTGTAGTGTATCTATCCTGTCCATCTTTAGTTTGCCATTTTCTTGTTTGAAGGCTTCCTTCAACAAAAACAGAGCTGCCTTTCTTCAAGTACTCGCCGGCAATTTCTGCTAATTTTCTGTACATTACAATATTATGCCACTCTGTTTTTTCTTTTTTATCTCCAGAATTTTTATCTTTCCATGAAGTACTTGTAGCTATACTAAAATTACAAACAGAGTCCCCGTTAGGAAAAGTTCTAACTTCTGGGTCTCTGCCCAAATTACCAAGCAACATTACTTTATTAACTGATGGCATATTTTCTCCTATCTTTATTAAACATTTTTAATTAGCCTTAATTATAACAATACCTGATGAATAGCAAACTATAGTTTCTAATTTTAAAATAATAAAATATAATATCAGGTTGCTCCTAATAAAAGATAGAATTAAATGGATTACCTAAAAATTAAAGGGGCCAGAACCCACAACTTAAAAAATATTTCCTTAGACCTTCCAAGAAATAAATTAATAGTTATTACAGGTTTATCTGGCTCTGGAAAATCTTCACTAGCATTTGATACCTTGTATGCCGAAGGACAAAGAAGATATGTTGAATCCTTATCTGCTTATGCAAGACAATTCTTAGATCGTATGAACAAACCTGATGTAGATATGATTGAAGGTTTATCTCCAGCAATTTCTATAGAACAAAAATCCACTTCTCATAACCCAAGATCAACTGTTGGAACAGTTACTGAAATTCATGACTATCTCCGTTTATTATATGCGCGAGCAGGTGATCCATATTGTCCTGAACATAAAATAAAACTTGAAGCACAAACTGTTTCACAAATTGTAGATCAACTTCTTTCATTGCCAGAACAAACCAAAATTATGATACTAGCTCCAGTTGTAAATGCTAGAAAAGGAACTCACTCGGATTTAATAGATGAATTACGTGCTCAAGGTTTTATTAGAATTAGATTAGATGGAACAATTTATGAAATAGATAATATTCCTTCTATAGAAAAAAACGTAAAGCATCAATTAGATGTTGTGATTGATCGAATAAAAATATATCAGGACATTAAACAACGTTTAACTGAATCAGTTGAAACAGGTCTTAAAATTGCTGATGGAAAAATTATCTCCATTAATATAGACACCCAAGAAACACAACTATTTTCTGCAAAGTTTTCATGCCCGCACTGTGACTACTCATTAACTGAATTAGAGCCAAGACTATTTTCTTTTAATAATCCAATGGGGGCATGTCCTGACTGCGATGGATTGGGTCATAAAAACTTTTTTGATGCTAATCGTGTAGTAGCCTTTCCTCAACTTCCATTATCTTCAGGTGCAATCAAAGGATGGGATAAACGAAATCAATTTTACTACCAGATGTTAAATAGCCTAGCAAATCATTATGATTTTGATCTTGAAATACCATATGAACAACTTCCAGAAAGTATTCAAAATATAATTTTATTCGGAAGTGGTAAGGAGCAAATAGAATTTAATTATTTTAATGAGCAAGGAACTATAAATACAAAAAGGCATTCTTTCGAAGGCATAATAAATAATTTTAAAAGACGATACCAAGAAACTGACTCATCAACTGTTAGAGACGAATTATCAAAATATTTGAGCAATCAAGAGTGTCCAACTTGTAATGGTACAAGATTAAGAATTGAGGCAAGAAATGTATTAGTTGGCGATTTAAATCTTCATGAAATATGTAAACTACCACTTAAAAAAACTTTAGGATTTTTCAATCATCTAGAATTATTAGGTTTTAGAGCCCAAGTTGCAAATAAAATAATTCAAGAAATCAAAAATAGGCTCAATTTTCTTATAGATGTAGGTTTAGATTATTTATCACTTTCAAGATCTGCTGAAACTCTATCTGGTGGAGAAGCCCAAAGAATTAGATTAGCATCACAAATAGGGAGTGGTTTAACAGGAGTAATGTATGTTTTAGACGAACCCTCCATAGGACTTCATCAAAAAGATAATGACAAACTCCTACAAACTCTAAAAAACCTAAGAGATATTGGTAATACAGTAATAGTAGTTGAACATGATTATGATGCAATTATGACAGCTGATTATGTTGTTGATATTGGGCCTGGCGCAGGAGTCCATGGTGGAGAAATTGTTTCTCAAGGAGGTCCCAAAGATATTTCAAAAGACAAAAATTCTTTAACGGGCCAATATATTAGTGGCCAAAAGAAAATATCAATTTCGAAAAAAATAAAATCCCCTAATAACTCCTTTTTTAAAATAACAAAAGCAACTGGTAATAATTTAAAAGGGATTAACTTAAATTTACCAATAGGTCTTTTTACTTGTGTTACCGGTGTTTCTGGAAGTGGGAAATCTACGCTTATTAATGATACTTTGTACAATGCTGTTGCAAAACATTTATACCGAAGTAATTTAGAACCAGCAAATCATGAGGATATATCAGGTTTTGATTTCTTTGATAAGGTTGTGGATGTTAATCAAAGTCCGATTGGAAGAACACCAAGGTCTAATCCTGCTACATATACCGGATTATTTACTCCAATTAGAGATCTTTTTTCTAAAGTTCAAGAAAGTAGAACTAGAGGTTATAACCAAGGTAGATTTTCATTTAATGTTAAAGGTGGACGCTGTGAAGCATGTGAAGGGGACGGAGTTATTAAAGTTGAAATGCATTTTTTACCAGATGTATATGTCGAATGTGATGTTTGCAATGGCCGTCGTTATAACAGAGAGACACTTGAAATATTTTATAAGGGAAAAAATATTCATGATATTTTAAGTTTAACTGTAGAAGAGGGTTATGAATTTTTTAAGGCAGTTCCAACAATAGAAAGAAGGCTAAAGACACTATTAGATGTTGGTCTTGGATATATAAAATTAGGTCAAAATGCTACCACTCTCTCAGGTGGTGAGGCTCAAAGGGTTAAATTAGCTTTAGAACTATCGAAAAGAGATACTGGAAGGACTCTTTACATATTAGATGAGCCAACTACAGGGTTACATTTTGCTGATATACAGCTATTACTTAATGTACTTCATCAATTAAGAGAAAATGGAAATACTTTGGTAGTTATTGAACATAACTTAGATGTAATTAAAACTGCCGATTGGATAATTGATTTAGGGCCAGAAGGAGGAGATGGAGGGGGAGAAATTCTTGCAGAAGGCACCCCTAAAGAGATCGTTAAGAATACCAAAAGTTTTACAGGTAAACACTTAAAAAAATATTTATAAAAATTCTTACTAACTGTATGAGCAAGGATTAAATCCTAGCAAAAGCTTTTATACTCATTTAAATTAAATTTTTTCACATTTTTAATTCTTGGTTTTAACTTATGCCAAATATAGAAACTTTCAGCTGCTTGTTCAACAAGCATCCCTAACCCATCAAAAACTAAATGTGTTTTCTTATTTGCTTCATTCATGAATGGAGTTTTATACCCATACATTAATTCATAACATACACCTGGATCATTTAAATAATTGAATACATTTTTGGATATTGGAGATTCTTTATTATTTAAAAAAGAAGATGTGGCATTTATTATTAAATCAAAATTTAAATTTAAATTTAAATTT
>MDSX01081254.1_pt1 | contig 17875 bp, 9 predicted proteins | sample 811141 | NCBI WGS metagenome assembly MDSX01 (sample SAMN05326642, study PRJNA326480) | marine metagenome | isolation source: seawater | place: Atlantic Ocean: South East | collected 2010 | reverse complement strand
CAAAGTAGGGCTACAGCCGCTACCTTCATCCCCATGTCGTAAAGAGCTTTGGAATTTTTCAAACGTTCACAATTTTCGTCTCGTACAGATTTACCTGCTGATACACCAAAGATTTGTGTCTGGACTGCTGCTGAAGCCCCTGTAGTGCATAGGTCTTGGGAATAGGACATGATGGAAGGAGCCACTGCTGACGGAGGGGCGGTCTTAATTCTTTGTGTTACTTTCTGTGTAGCAGATGATGTGCTGGTAGAATTGTTAGTATTTACATTTTGTGAACTGTTAACATTATTATTGTTGTTAGTATTCACGTTCTGTGAACTTACAGTGCTGTTTGATGTGGATGTGTTTACGTTAGTATTATTATTGGTAGATAAATTTGTATTGTTAGATGTAGAATTTACAGTACTAGTATTTGTGTTAGTAACATTTTGTGTTTGAGTTATGTTTGATGTTACATTGCTAGTAGATGTTGATGTGTTGTTATTCGTATTTGTTGCAGTACTATTTATAGTTGTATTATTAGTATTAAGGTTAGTATTGCTATTGTTGCTAGTCGTTGTATTTACATTATTATTGTTATTAGTATTTACGTTGGTATTGCTTGAAGTTACAGTAGATGTAGTCGTAGTGGTATTGGTTATGTTGGAATCCTCACCAAATGCCACACTTGTAACTATACCTAAAGCTATACCTATTATGGCATACTCTCGTAATCTCTGTATCACATCAATCTCCTATTGTGATTTTGTTATTGTAAATTTAATTCTTCTGCTTGTTTTTTTACAGGTACAGCAGGTTTATATGGGCTGTCCATATCTTGTTTTATATATGATTTTAAAATAATTTCTGCTATTTCATCGTCAGTCGCATATATTTCACCTTCTATTTCGTTGTTAGTAGCTGAAATAGTAAATAAAGTTCTTATAGCACTTATAGCGTCTTTCATAAGTTTTGGACTAGGTTTACCTTTTTCAAAAACATCTACTAATGTTGCTGCTAAATCAGGATTACTTAAAAGTTTATCTAAAGCTTCTGCTTCTTTTAATTTAAATATTCTAATGCTTAAATCACTAGCCACATAACGTAGACCTACAACATTTCTGTAGATTGCCCAACCACGTGATAGTATATTAGGCACTGTTAATTTTTGAGGAACATCGACTACACCAAATCTTTTTGATTTATCTATAGCTATCCCTGTTTGAGTTAGTTTATCTAAATCATCTATATGTTCATCAGTATATCCAAGAAGTTTCATTTTATTTCTATTAGTTTTAAAAAACTGATTAAGTTCTGGAAACTTTACTCTTCTCATATAGTCTAGTCTAATGTCTAATAGTTGTTCTGCTTTTGGTGTTCTACTACCTTGACCTCCTTGACCTGGTGTTCTTGTTTTATTAATGTATCGTCTTGCTACTGTTATGTTTGGATCAGGTGCTATAAATTCTTTTCGCATATAGTTATCTAGAACAAAACGTAAGTCTTTTCTAACTAACTCTACAGGATCATTACTCATTGCACCTTTTAATTCTCCTGCGGTTATATCTTTTTTATTTCTATATAAATAATTTGCCATATCATATTCAGGATGTGTTGCCATCTGTTTTACGTAGGCTTCTAAAGTTTCATCATCGACTTCCATTAGTTTTAAAGCAAGTTCTCTATCTGTTTTTACATTTGCAAACTCTTTTAAAATTTTAAAATCTGATGCTCTACTCTCTTGACGTAAATGTACAGCTAACCTAGATTGTAATTTTTCTAATCTTGCTCCAGTTTCTCTTTTTATTGCATTATTAATTGGGTCTGCATTAATAATATTATCAAACTGTTCCTCAAAACCATCAAACAATCCTGCTGATTTACCTTCTTTAAGGAAGTTGTTAAGGTTGGCATCCATGTAACTTTGACCACCACTTCTTTTGTGATTTAACGCCATCCTTTCACCAATATTATAAAATAAAAGTTCCATTAAATCTTCTTTTTCAGAGGCTATACCTTTAGCACTTGTAGTTCCAATAGCTGTTTTATAAAAATCTGTAGGATTCAACACTGTTGCAAGTTGTCTTACGGAATTTGCACTGTCTGGATGATCTATAAAAGTATTTATAAAATTTTGTGGTGCTATTTTTCTTAGCCCTTTGTTATCGAGTTCTAATATATTTTGATAAGCTCCTCCTTCAAAAAAATCAAAAAACTCATTTGCGTATTGTTGATTTAAATCTCTATAGTCAGGGAAAAGAGTATTTAAAAGTTCTCTACTCTGTTTTTCTAAAGCCTTGTACATAGCCCCTCTACCTTGAGAGTCTCCTCTAAATTGATTATGTTTTAATCTATATTGTTTAGCCATTATATGAAGATCGTTTGCAGATACTACAACCCCTGCATCTTCTAATCTTCCAAATATATCTGCAACAATAGCCCTTTGCTCATTAAACACGCCTATATCAGCAGCATTTCTTAAATTTTGACCAGCTTCAATCAGTGCTTGTACTTCATTATTGTTAATGCCTCTTGGGTTTGTTTTTTGTATTTCTCCAATTTTGATGCTTATATAATCTGCTAACTCTATTGCTTGATCAGGTTGAAATGTATTTATGTATTCTCTTCGCATATACGCTAAATATTGACCTACACCAAAATTTTCTACACCACCTATACCTGTTACAATACGTATTGTTTGTAAGTTATCTATATTTTCTTCAATATCTTTTAGTCTTTTTAATAGTTCTTCTTCTTCTTTAGGAGGTATTGGAGTAAATCTTGCAGATACATCCTGTCTTCTCTGTAACAATTCTTCAGTGCTTAATTGTTTTACAGCAGGTTCGCCTTCTTGAATTTGTTGAAATCTTTTTAATTCAGGTCCTGTAAAGCCTCTTGCTTGTCCAGTCGCAGCATCTATTCTAGTGCTTAATAAACCTGCATATACAGAGTTAGGGTCTATTTGTAAATCGGCATTAGTAAGATCAGGTATAAGTTCTATTTTACCATTATCATATGTTATTTCAAGATCACCATTTCCTAATTCTGTTCTTGATAATTCTGTGTAGGTTGTAGTTCCACTTTCACCACTTTGTATTTTTTCAAAACGTAAAAGTTCTTCTTGAGTATACCTATCTCTTATTTTTTGACCACCCTCGGTATAAAAGTCAGAATGGTATTCTGCAAAGGAGTCTCTTTGTTTTAATCCTTGTCCTGCTTCTCCACCAAAGTCTTGTGCTCTTCCTAAATATTGATAATCGTAGGCAATAGTTACTTCATCATAAGCATCCCTTTCTACTGGTGGTATTCTTTCTACAGAATCGTCATTATATGTAATAATAATTTCACCTTCTTGAGTTGTTTCTCTAGAAACTTCCTCTAAAGTAAATTCTGTTTTTTCAGGTTCAGCATTTCTTGCAGTGCTTTTATGAGCATTTAACGTTGCATCAAAACGATCTCTTTGTGCTTTTGAGTATGTATTAGGATTTCTTATATTATCCGCATCTAAACCTTCCGTTCTTACAGTAACTGGAGGTATCATTTCTGTAGTATCATCTGCGTATCGTACCTCAATACCACCAAAAGGTGTTTCTGCACGATCTACTTCCTCTGATTGTCTGAGTATTTCTGCATCCATTTCCTCAGCACTTTCAGGTTTAATGGCTCTTTTATTTTCAAGTATGATATATGGGTCTTCTCCTCGTATCTCTGCAAATTTTTGATCAAAATGACCTTGAATACGACTATATCTTTTATTTATTAACACATCTTCTAAACGACCACCCATTTGTTCTTTTTGGCTAATAAAGTCATTAGCCTCATTAAACCCTGTGTATTTCTCTCTAACAGGTTTTGTAAATCCTAGTATAACATTAGCAGGATAAGTTTCTTTAGTAATTTTTAAAGTTTCTAAAGCTTCCCCTGTAGGCAACATTATACCCTCGCCCATATCTACTTTCTGTACAGCTATGTCTCCTGTTTCATCTATTATGTTTGCAGCGAATTGATTATCTAATTCTGTTTCGCCTATCCATACTGAATCAGGGTCTAAAGAAGATAATCTATCCGTAGTAATATCATCTGCAATTTTTTGTACTCCCCCTATTTTTGCTATTTCTTCTTCAGTTTGAAGTATATCTTCACCTTTTCTTTGTAAAAATCCTTCTATTGAGTTTACAAAATCTTTACTTACTGTATTGTCTGGTCTTAAAGTTTTTGTTAATTGTAAAAAGGTTGCAGCTAAAAATTCGTGTTGATCTCTTTCTATTTGAAAAATACGTTCTAAATCAGAAAAAATCATTTTTCTATTTAACGCTTTAAATTTTCCTAATTGTGGAAGTTCTATTAAAGATTTTCTTACAGCAGTTAGTGTTTCAGATTGTACATATTGATCTAGAAACATAGTAAAACGATCCCTTAAATATTCTACATCTTCAGTGCCTAAACCATCTTCTAAAGTTTCATCAAATCTTTTTAAAAGCCTATCTTTAGATTTTCTAATATTTTTCATATTAGCTATCATTTCAGCATGTATTTCTGGTTCGTCAACTTCTAGTTGTTTTAATGTTTTAGCAAATCTACTTACTGAATCAAATTCTCTAGCAGAAATTTTTGCTAAATCTAGTTTATCTTTTTGCGAAAGATTTTTTAAATCTTCTGCAGTATATACACCAGCAAATTTAGGATTTTTTAAAAGATATTCATCTAAATCTCCACCACCATCTAAATATAAATCTAAACGCTTTAAAGAACTACCACCTTCTCCTATAGCATCCATAGCAAAACCTTTTGCTTTTGTTAGGACAGGGGGAAAAAGAAAACCTGCTAAAAGTAAAGCACCTGCTCCACCTAAACCATTTTCTACATCTAAGCCCATTAATTCTAAACCTAAGTAACCTCCACCTAAAGCATAGTTTACATAACGAATATCTCTATCTATAGTGTGTTTATAACCTCCTAAACCTTCTGGAGTTCTTATTTTTTGCAATTTTGTTTGTTTATTTCTTATTCTACGTGCTTTAAATCTTCCACCCATTGTATTAGGTAATCTAGCTATTTCTTCATTCATTTTTATTAAAACGCCTGATTTTGATAGTTTTTGTAAATTATCAACTAAACCATATCTAATAAGTTTTTCTCCATAACCAAATGCAGCTAAGTCAAAAAGAAATTGAGCAGCGTCTGCACCGCCCTTTACTCTTGAAGTAGCCCCTCTTAATTCTGTCTTACCCATGTTTCTTGCAAGTCTAGAAATATCATATAAAGTTGCAGGAGGTAATCCAAAGGCAGTAGGTCCTTCTTCTATTATTGTTTTATTCCATGAATTTTTAAAATCATTTATAAATTGTGGAATAACCCCTACAGGTTCTTCTGTCTGTATACCTAAATCTTCTCTTAATGATGCAAATAATTCTTCACCAGAAGGTATAAGTGAATCGTAACCTGAACCATCAATATCATCTACAACCCTACCTTCAGAGTAATTTAAATCATTTGCATATTCTTCCTCTCTAAGATTTGCTTCAGCTACATTTAAATCTTCAATGTTTAAAGAATTTAAAAATTGAGAATGTTTCATAGTGCTTTGTACTTCAGGATCATTTATTATATCATCTCTCATATCTGTAATATAATCTGCTTTTTCTCTATCTCTGTCATCCTCTGAAAAAAACAACGATCTTCCAAATTCCCCTATTTCCGCAGGTATAGAAATAGGCATACGTATTCCTTCTACTACGAGTCTACCAATATCACGTAAAGACTCATTAAAAAGTGTACCTTCACCTGGTTTGCCTGTAGGTTTTCCAGCAACTCTGTTAGCAATATCATAATTTTTATTTATTAACCATTCATTATGATCTCTTATAAATTCTTTACCCCTACCTTCTTCATTATATTTGTTTCTTACATGTTTTAAAATACTATCAATATCCACTTTATCTCTTAACTCACCTGTTTTGTCAGATATAGCATTTAAAGCTTGATCCTCATCAAATAAACTAAAATATTGATTATTAGCGTCATAGGCTATTTGAATAAGACTTTTACCTTCATTTTCTGGAAGAGCTGTTAGTCTTTCAAAAACCTCAATACTATGCTGTGCCCAAAGACCTTTTTGAGCTGTATCTATTCTTTCTCTTGTTTCTATTTCTTTATCTTGTTGTAGAACCTCTACAACTTGACTTTCTACTTCTTCAGCCCTAGCATTTTTTTGATTTTCTAATAATTCTTTTTCTTCTGGTGATAAAAAGTCTACCATATATCTATCCTTAATTTAAATCTGATTCTCTTGCCTGCTCTTCTAAACTATCAAAAAGTTGACCTACAAGACTATTATTATCTTTTTTAGTTGTCTTATTTATAACCTCTTCAGTTTTTCTAACCTCAACATCATTTTCACTATTTATCCAAGATGTATATTCATTTTTTTCAAACTCCATAAGACTTTCAAAAAGTTCAGGAGTTAAAGTTAATGCTAATGGTATTTGCCTACCCACAAGTGGCATTGGTATTAGATTACCTTCTGCATCATACATGGGAGTATCATTAGCTGAATTTATAATAGGAACTAAATCCTGCATCAAACTAACAGCAGCATGTTTTAATGTTTGACCTGGCAAAATGCCTGCTTTTGCTCGACTAAATATTATCGCAGGTAAAGCTTTGTCTGCCATTTCATTTCTTAATATAGAAAAATATTTTATTTTAGTGCTCATATTTTCAACACCTAAAATACCTCCACCAGCACGTACCTCATCATATGATCTTTGGAAATCTGGATCAGATACAGCCTTACCACCTTCAAAACCTTGTCTCATAATAGCTACGTTAAAGGCTAGTGCTATTTCTTTAGCAGCAAACAGACCAGCAAAACCTATTGTGTTTTTCCAAGCATTATACCCTTCTTCTGTTTTTGCTGCATCTAATATATCAAAAGCTTCTTTAGTGCTTAGTTTACCACCCTTACCATCCATGTATTTTTTAAATTTACCATCATAATCTAAAGCATAAGGATCATAACTTCCTCCACCAAATTCCTCTGATATTTTTTGATTTTTAATTTCTATACCTTCATTTACAAATTGATCAAAAGTATATTCTTTATCTCCGTATTTTATTTTTTTACCGCCTAAAAATTCACTTCCTGTTTTTTCAGCTATCATATTTGTAAAGGTAGGAAAATTTTGTATAGCTCCTGCAGGTCCAAAAAATACATCTGCAACATTACTAATAAATCTAGGAAGTGCACCTTGTATGTATTTATCAATGTCTCCACTAGCTTTTGCTTCATTATACATACCTATCATAAGCCCTTGCATATCATATGTTAACTGAGCTATGGTTTCATTAGTAGAAATTATAATAGGTGCTTTTTTATCTATATCAGCATCTTTTGTTTGATCTATAACTCTAGACATTGTATAGCCAGGTATGTTACCTTCTGGAGACGTTCTTTTAGGGTAATTTCCTGAACTTAATAAAATAAAAGTGTCTAAGTTATAATCTAAATCAGATTCAATAAAACTATCTACTGTATCTTGATAATATCCTAATTCTGCATTTCTGTCTTTACCACTTTTAAGATACCTATTGTAGTTACGTAAAAAATCTCTTCTATTTTCCATTATGCTAGTAAGACCTGCATTATTTGCTTCAACGTCACTAGTCTGTGCTCCGTTGTTTGTTAACTGAGTATATGTATTCCAAATATGTTCTGGATCATCGTTAAATTTATATCCACCTCCTGTTATTTTATCTAGTCTAGCAACTTCCTTGTCGAAATATATTGCATGAGGTAATTTTGATCTCCAATCTTGGTAGGCAAATTCATTTTCACCAATTTGATCTAATTTTGTAATATCTTGAAAAGCCATAGAAGTCCAACTATTTATTTGACTTTGTGCTTCGTCACTTTTAAGTAAATCAACAGTAGTTTGTGCTAATTGAATTTCTTGTGGTCCAAACATAGGTGATCCATCTTCTTTTGTTTTTTCTTTATTATCTAGTATAAAAGTACTTTCTTTCATAAGTTCTGCTATTTCATTAGACAAAGCAAAACCAGAGGCTCTTCTAGTATCATCACTAGAATCATTTCTCCTAGTGTCAAATCTCATTATATCCTGTCCACCATACTGTAAAGTATATCTACTAGCCGCATCTTCTTGTGCTTGTTCTGCCTCTCTTTTTGCCTGTTCAGCTTTTGCTTTTCTTTTAGTAATATATAAATCTTCTTCAGCATCAGCTACGCCTTTTGCAAAAGCAAATAGTCCTATACTCATGTTACACCTCTTCCATTTCTAAAAAACTTCCATCAGATTCTACAGGAATATTTTTATCTATATTCTCTATTTTTTTTCTGGCAGAACGTTTATTTTTAACTTCTTCTAATCTACCTTTTACTTTATCTAGTGCTCGCCTACCCTTCATTGCTTTATGCATTTCAGGTCTAGCAACTGCCATAGCTTCCATAGTATCTTTAGTTAATTGTGCTTCCCTTTCCTCTGGTAACATTTTTTCATCTGTAAACATAATTACAGATATACCTTCGTCAATAGCCATCTTAGCAAAAAACAAGGCTAAAGCAGGTTTTATTAATTCAGCTACATCTGGTGAAAACTTACCATTAGAAACACCCCCTAAAGCAAAAGTTTGTACTAAAGCTTCAACAGGCATACCCCCTAATAAAGCTGAAAGTATTCTATCTTTTTCTTCTTCATCATTTTCAATGTAACCTATAATGGTTCTTATAACTTCTTCTGGATCATTAGTTTCAGGAGGGTTTTCATATAGTCTAGCTCCACCCTCACTGGTTAAAGATTCTCCAGGTACAGGATGATTGAACATGTCTACTTGACCCTCTACTTGATTTGGATCGGTTGTTTCTGTTATTTCTGGTTGAATTTCCATATTTATTTACCTTTTTATAGTGGCGAGTCTATGCTTATTGTAGTGCCTCTAGGTCCTTCTGCTTTAATTTTAATATCATCAAAACTTTTTAAAAAATCTATTTGTGATAGTGCTGATAAATCTATATCAGAATATTCCCTTGTTTCTCCTGCAAATCTTTTTATAGGTTGTGCATCTTCAGCTTTTACACTTTGTATGCTAGAAGAGGCAAAACCAGCTTCTACAGGTTCTATTTCTATATCTGTTTCTGCGGCTTTTTGAGCTTCTAGATAAGCTAATAACTTTGCATCAAGATCACTGGAAGACTCTGCTTTATCTTTATCACTTAAACCTGCAGCATCTAGAATTAGTGCTTTACCTACGTCTGTACCAAAATCTATTATTTCATCTAAAATATTAACTTTTCCGCCTTTTTCAAAATTGCGTCTTCTAGAATTTTCATCTAATCTTTTAAATGTTTCTCTTAAACTAAGCATATGTCACCTCTATTAATCATCTAATAAACCAAACTGTTTAGCAAACACTCTCATAGCAGTACCACCGATACTTTGCCATGTACTGGCTTTAAATTTATGATTAAATAATCTTTCGTTTACATCTCCCTGTAGACTTAATTTAACTAACTCATGTCCAAATTGTTCTCTAGTTAAACCTTGTGTAAATAACCATGAAGACTCATCCCTATATTGTTGCCAAATATTATTTAAAGCTTGTTGATTCATAGAAAAATTATTTAATGCATTTATTCTATTAGCTTCATTTTGTGCTGCTGTATTTATAGTGTTTGTTTGCCTACGCCAAGCTGCATTTGATTGATTAATCTGAGCAGTCATTGTAGAATTAAATTTATCTCTAGAATCAGCAGTAGACACATTAAATCTTGATTGTGCATTTGTTTGATCTACATTAAATTGTTTCATAGCAGCTACTCTATTTGCATTTTGTTGTGCTACCTGAGCTCCTAGCTGTGCAAAAAATTCATCTACTTGATTTTCAGATTGTGCATTAAATTGTTTTCTAGCATTGTCAGCAGCAGCATCATTAAATAATGCTTGTGTTTTTGCCTGATACTTTAATACTTCGCCCTGCTGTTTATTGCTTAATCCTTGTAAATCTAAATTTAAAAAAGCCTGAGCATTTAGCACTTCAGCTTGTTGTCTATTATTTAAATTAGCCATATCCATATTTGCATAAGTAGCGGCATTGCTAATAGCAGTTCTCATTTCTGCATCTAAATCTGCTAAATTTAATGATTGCATAATTTGTGCATCTGCTAAATTACGTTGTTGTTCTTCTGTAAATTTAAGATTATTTACTTCTGCTATTCTAGCAGCATTTATTACAGCACTCTGTTGGTCATTAGTTAATTCTTGCCCTGTTAATGCAGCATCTACCTGAGCCTTTGCAAGTCTTCTTTGTTGTTGAAAAGATAAATTAGACATAGCAAAATTAACGTTGTTTACAGAGTCTTGCATTATACCTTGTTGCTCATTGCTAAGATTTATATTTTCTATTTCAGAATATTTAGCAGCATTTGTAATAGCTCTTTGTTGTTCAAAGTTTAATTCTCTTTCTTGTAAAGAAGCTCTTAACTGTGCATTAGCTAAAGAAGCTTGTTGCATGTTTGATAAACTTTGTGATTGTAATTTAAATCCATTAGTAGAATTTTGTAAAGCTTGTTGCTGTCTATTGCTTAAATCAGATAAACTTAATTGTAGAGCAGCAGCCTGATTTGCTAAAGCTACTTGTTGTTTGTTATTTAAATTAGTAAGATTTATTTCTCTAAATACTTGAGCATCTTGTGCAGCTATAGGTAGGGAAGACTCCATAGCAGCTTGCATGATAGCAGCACCTGCCATAGAACTTGCAGATAGACCTCGTTGAGCCATCATAGCTTGAGCATTACGAATAGCTCCAGCAGCATATGGTGGGGTTTTACCATCTGCAAATTGTGCCATAAGGTTTTCAAGCTGTCCTTGTACTGTAGCTTCTACAGGCACATCAGACATTTCTTGTGTTATGGCTTCTGCTGTAGCTCTAGTCTGTTCATCTGTACTAGATTGTGCAGCTTCCATTACCGCATTATCTCTTAGCTCTGTCATAACTTGAGCAGTGGCTTGGTTTGCTGTTTGTGGGTCTAATTCAGGAACAGTATCGCCTATATCCATTGACCTTTTAGCAGCTTGTATCTTATCACTATAAGTTCCTGTAAAATCGTCTACAGAAGGTGTTCCTCTTCTATCTACTTCTGCAACAGTATTAGAATCAGGAGCATCTGCTTTTTTAACTTCTATACTTTCTGCTGATGGTGCTTGACCTATAATAGACTCTCCTACTACAGGAGTACCTGTTTGTCCTGTAACATCATCTGTTAATTGATTTAGTGTTTGAGCAGTAAATGCTTGGTTTGTTACATTTGCATTAGTATCTGTAGTAGCCGCTACAGTATTAGCATTTTCTTTAAAGTTATAGCCTGCAGCTTGTAGGGCTTTAATCTGTTCATCACTAATTATATCTGTTAATGCAGCCCTATCCGTAGTTAAGTTGACTCCTGCGGTTGTTTCTAATTCACCAGCACCTACTTGTATATCTTGTGCACTAACTTTAGACGTAGACATTAAATCAGGAGTTTTTCCTGAAAGACCTGCTAGATGATCCATTTGATTTAAAACATCACCAAATCTAGTTTCTAAAGGACCTCCAGCTCCTCCAGTTACAGTATCGTTACCAGTGCCTCCAGTTATAGTATCATTACCAGTGCCTCCAGTTACAGTATCTGGTCTAGGAGTACTTTGTATAGTTTGTTGTCCAAAAGTAGGAGAGTCAGGATTCATGTCTTGTAATACTATATCAATAGTAGTTGCTGTTTGAAATCTATTTACTTCTTCCCACCTAGGGTTTGTATTTTTATTCTCATCCTCTGTTTTTAATGTAGCTTCGCCTTCTGTATCTTTTGTTGAAGTACGACTTCCTATTTCATTACCATCATAATCAAAATATGTTCTAGTCATAGTACCATCATCATTTGCTACTTGTTTTGTTGCAGTTATATCTACTTGCCCTCTATCTTTGTTGCCTATAGTTCTACCGAACATGTCTACAGACGTGCTAGTGCTTCCAAAATCATCTATTTTAGCAGGTTTAAGATTAGGATCAACCTTAGGCTGAGGCTCAATCTTAGGTGCAGGATCAACTTTAGGTGCAGGATCAACTTTAGGCTTAGGCGGAATTCCTAAATTTGATAAATTTGGAATAAAACTATTACCACTTAAACTTGATAAATCCATACCTGGAATATTTACATTTCCTAAATTAACATTTGGTTGTGTTGTTGTATTCATATTGACTGGAGCAGGTGGTTGAGTCTGTGCTGGAGGTGTAGCCCCTGTCTGTGTTAGGTTAGGAACATTAGGAAGGTTAGGTATATTAGAAAGATCAGGCATAGTAAACCCACCCATAAACATGTTTTGCCTAGCCTCTAATTCGTCTAATCTTTTTTCTAAATCTGTCTGTTTTGCCATTTTTTATCCTATGACTAATTTTAATAATAACCCTATACTACTTGCAGATGCCACTATGATAATTGTTTCTATTCTAGTTAGTCGTTTTTCTATCAAAAGGTATCTGTCAGCACATGCGTCTACGTGTGATTCAATTTTCTGGTTTACAGAAGCTACTGTTGGTTTCGTTGGCATTATAAATCTTCTCCTTTGTAGTTTTTTAAAGATTCTGGTAACTGTGGAAAACCAGGATCGTCATAATCTAAAGTAGCATTATTTAAGTCGATAATTCTTTGTTCCCACGCTTCTTTGTTATTAGGATCACCATTATCTATCCTACCTTGTGCAAACTCTATTTCTAAAATTTTGGATTCTTCCCATACAGTTTTTATTCTATTTTTAATTTTTTCTTTTTCAGCACCTTCTGGTATTTCTCTTTTTTTAGGAGTATGATATAATTTACCATCTATTCTTTCTACTACAGGAGGAATTTTTTCTTCATAAATTCCTAAAGAGGGTGCTGATTCCAATTCTACCTCTTCAAAACCTAAACTTGATAAATCTTCACCAGGGTAACATTGTTCTAAGTTATCTTGTCTGTAAAGAGAATTATCTACAACTTCTCCGTTTTTTACTTTTACATAATGTTTCATTTATTGGTCAGCCGTATTTGTTGATGGGTATGCCCTTCCAGCTCCCCATATAATTCTTACACCTGCATCTGATCCATACCCTGCGCTAGGGCTAGGACCCCAGCCATAGGCAGCTCCAGAACCAGCAGCACCGCCACCATAGTCTCCTCCATCTCCTGTTCGATTACCAAAATTAGTAGAAATAGTACTGTAACTACCTCCATCTTCCCCAGCTTGACCGCCAGAGCCTCCACCGCCACCACCAGCAGAAGTACCAGCAGCACCATTACTACCTTTACCTGCAAGACCAATTCCACCTGCTGCACCTCCATAATTACCATAAGGAGCACCAGCACCACCAGAGCCTCCAGAACCTCCTAAACCTTCATTTCCAGCACCATTAGTTGAAGAGGCTGGTCCTGGTCCATCACTATCGTAGCCAGCAGAAGCACCCCCTCCACCATGCCCATTAGCACCACCATTACCACCACTATATTTACCAGTACCTACAGAATAATTTGAATTACCTGCATTAGGATCAAAACTTCCACCAGGAGAACCTTTTTCTGCAGCAACTTGAACACTTCCACCATAGCTTACAACTACACCTCTATGAGACGTACTACCACTTGAGTTATCAGAATCATATTCTATAGATACACTCTGACCAGCAGCTACAGCAATATCATTTTTATAAGCTAAAGCTGCCCCACCTCCTCCAAATCCAGGAGTCACTTGATTAGATAATACATACATAGGTCCACCACCTTCGCCTACTGCTACTACACAGATGCTTGATACGCCTGCTGGCACTTGCCACGATGTACTACCACTGGAACCTGAAAAAACTACCTGACCTGGGGCTGCTGCACCAGAAAAAGTACCTAATACCATTTGTGTTATACCACTCATAAAACTCTCCTAACTTACATTACCTGTTATTACGCAAACTGTTCCACTTATAAATAAGATAGTTGCTATCCCTCTAGTAGCCAACGTTACAGTATTTTTATCTGTATTTGTTCCAGAAATATATGCTGTAGTAATAGTACAAGTTACAGTAATATCTCCTGATGTATCATTGTATAATGAAATAACATCTCCTTCACTAAACGTACTATTTGGAATTGTTATACTATGTTGTACTTGAACAAATTTACCTACATCGGCTGTAGCTAATGTATAACTACTGCTTTTAGCTCCTACATTAGGTACATTTAAATAGCCAAAATCACCCCAACTTAAAGTATTAGAACCATTTGTTTTTAAAGCTTGTCCGTCTGTACCATCTGCATTAGGCAGTGCCCATATTTCGTTAGACGATATAGAATCTGGAGCTTTAAATCCTACGTAATTTGCACCATTAGCTGCTAACTCTTGGAATCTTAATTCTGTACCATTTCCTGCACTAGTGCCATGAGGTGCCATACTAAGACCGCCTGCAGCTACAACTGCTGTAGTATCATTACCATCTTCGTCATATTCTATACTAAAATCTTTACCTGATCCTAAATATAGTTTTTTATCATCTTCTATAAGAGCATCACCATTAATACTTAATGTGTCATTTCCATCTTCATCATATTCTAGGCTTACATCTTTACCAGAACCGAAGTATAGTTTTTTATCGTCTGCAAGAGTTATATCGCCTGATATTAAAAGAGTATCTATACCATCTTCATCATACTCCATAGACACATCTTGATCATTACCAAAATATATTTTCTTATCGTCAGCAATATATACATCACCCCATTCTGCAGAAGTACTGCCTAAATCAGCACCTCCTACATCATCAGGTAAAATAGAAGTTTCTGCTGTAAATGTATTTGTCCTAATACCAGAAGTACCATTATCAATAGCACCAAACCCTGAAGTTATAGAACCACCATCTAATGCTCCTACTGAAGTTATATTTGTTTGAGCAGCAGTTGTTAAAGTACCTGCAATATCACCAAAAGCAACATTACCTACTGTACCACTAAATACTTCTGAAGAGTTTGTAGCATCTGGAATAAATGTAAATGCACCTGCGGAATCATCATACCCAAAGAATCCTACTTTAGCGGCTGATCCATTATGCCATCTAAACTCAATACCCCTGTCTTTGTTATCATCAGAACCAGGAGCAGAATCACCACCTAATGTAAATATAGGATCATCTATGGTTACTGTAGTTGAATTTACTGTTGTTGTAGTTCCATTTACTGTAAGATCACCAGTAACAGCCACATTACCTGCAGCAGTTACATTAGCACCACTAAATGTTAAAGCAGTGGTAGTTCCTGATTTAATTATTAAATTACCTGAAGTATTAGTAGCACTACCGAATGTAGTACCATCATCTTTAAAAAATACATCTCCTCCCCCAGCGTCTAGAATAACGTCTGTAGTAGCATCTAAAGTTAAATCACCACCAGAATCTATTTCAGCAATAACAGGAGTTGTTAATGTTTTGTTTGTTAAAGTATCTGTTGTAGCTTTACCTACTAATGTATCTGTAGCTGCAGGTAAAGTTAAAGTAACGTTACCACCATAAGCAGAATGTGCTGCAGATTGTAATTGTGTATAATGAGCATTGCTTGATTCACAATAAAATTTAATATTAGAAACAGAACCACCATTTTTAAGAACAATTTCACCTGTTTGTATATCTACATTACCATCTATTCTTACAACACCTGTTCCATTTGGTGTAAGGGCTATGTTACCATTTGATGTAGAAACTAAAGCATTACCATCTACATCTAAATCACCACCTAGTTGTGGAGTACTATCTTCTGAAACATTAGATATAGCACTTGATGTAGCAAGACCTGATACTAAAGTACTTCTTGTTATTTTCTTTAAACCGCCACCTGAAGCGTCTACAGCTAATAAAGTATCTCCAGAAGCAACTGAAGATATTTCAGCTAAATCAGTTACAGCCGTAGGATTATAATTTGTACCATCGGCAATAAGTAAATGACCTGCAGTGTTAGTAGCCATAGTAAGATCATCACCAGATATAGTAAGATCACCACCTACAGTAACGTTACCTGTAGTAGTAATTGTATCTATATAAGCATCTTTCCATCTAACACCTGTTGTGCCTAAATCAACATCACTATCCGATTGTGGACCAAATATATTATCAGCTAAATATACTTGTTCTGTATTATTAGCATAGAAATGTATTTCGTTAGCTGTTTCAAAATCTATTTTAGTTTGATCATCTTCACCAATTTTAATATCAGTAGCTAGTAAGGAAGTAATACCTGTCTGTGCTGCATCTACCGCTACAGTTACAGTATTAGAAGAACCTGTTGTTGTTACGCCAGTACCGCCTGCAATAGTAAGAGATTCACTATCTAAATCAATACTTAAAGCTCCGCCTGAATCTCCTTGAAAATCTAAATCTTGAGCTGTTACTTGTGAATCTACATATGCTTTAATAGATTGTTGTGTAGCAAGTTTAGTAGCAGAATTAGAAGACATATTATCTTCATCGGCTATATCTGTAATAGTTACTGAACCATCAGATAAAGACCCAAAACTTAAAGTTCCAGACACATCAACAGCACCATTCATATCAATGGTGGTAGCAGCTATTTGTATTTCTGTATCAGCAACTAAATCTAATTGTCCATCAGCACTAGAATATAGATATATTGCAGTATCTCTAAACTGTACTTTTTCTGTAGTGCTTAATAGTATGTCATCAGAAAATTGAAAATAATCTTCATCTTCCATCCAAGTAATAACACCATCATTAGAGTTAGCATTAAATGTAACTGCTATATCTGTGTCCGCACCTGTACCCATACTGATAGCATTGCTGTATAGTGTTGAAAGGGGTCCACCATCGCCTGCTGTGGTACCATCATGGGTATGCCCAGTAGATACGTGAAAAGCTGCTAGTATCTGATTAAATTCATCATTACTATCGGCTGCTTCAATCGTATCTCCTGTAGTAAAACTAGATTGTCTTGCTGAATAACCTGCCATTTTTTATCTCCTACCTGCTGCTGCAAATTCTAAACTAAATCCTTTTAATGAATATGGACTGCATTGTGTTGCTGCGGAATCAGTAAATTGTAATGCTACTGCAAAACCAGAACCTACTATAGGTTGTCTTACTAATACAAATTCTGCTCCTCCATACTCTGCCGTTCCATATAATGAGCTACCATATACAGCAGCCCCTTCTTGTGCTCCTGCTATAGCAATACTGTTAGGATTTAATACATCATCTGAGCCATAGTCATATTCTAAACCTAAATTTGTACTTAAAGTTCCTTCAGGTCTATAGTTTAATATTGCTCTATGAAATCTTTTTCTAATACCTGGGTCTCCCATAGTCCAGTGTGCTGATTTATATCTTCCTTTTATTGTTATTGTAGAATTACCAGCATTAGTAAATGTACTTCCTGTTTCTTGTTTATATATGTACCCATCATACCCTCCATGCACTGTAGTTTCTACATTTGATATGTAACCACTGTCAGCACAATTAGGCTTTATTCCTTTTACTTCTGAAAACTCCCATCTGTCTCCTCTCCATACAGCTATAATTCCTTTACTGTCTGTTTCTGCCGATTTATTAGAAAAGAAAATTCTATATTGTGTTTTTGCTCTTATAACTACAGATGTAATAGTATCTGCTGCATCAGAATAATTTAATTCTGTAAATCTTCTTTGTACTGGTCTAGATATTACTCCTAATTCTACATCACCAATTTTTTCTGTACCTGCAACTGTTCTTAAACCATCTGCAGATAGGAAAATAATATCACCACCTACCTCTTGTATACTTTGTGGTGCAACACAACCTACGTTAGTTGTTACTGGTTGCATTTGAAAATCTGCAACACTATT
>MDSX01006883.1_pt1 | contig 17879 bp, 11 predicted proteins | sample 811141 | NCBI WGS metagenome assembly MDSX01 (sample SAMN05326642, study PRJNA326480) | marine metagenome | isolation source: seawater | place: Atlantic Ocean: South East | collected 2010 | reverse complement strand
TGTCCAATGGGTAAAACAACACAGACAGAGGGAGCTACATCATGTGGTTTGTGTAAACTGGGTCAATTCTTCTCTACAGAGAAAGATATACCAGCTACTCGACAATCGAAGTGTGTAGACTGTCCTCCTGGAATGTACCAAGATATAGAAAATAAAATAAGTAGCGAATCGTTGGTACCGGACGGGTGGTTCGATAAACCATTCTACAAGTCCAACTACAACGATTTACCACCGTTTGCCAAGGGCTATGGTGGTTGTAAAGTATGCCCACCGGGTAAGTTTAACCCATTCCCAAGGCAGACAAAGTGTTTCGACTGCCCAAGAGGAACGTACGACCCACAATTGTCAAAGATGGGAGACGTAGCAGAGGAATCGGGTGGTGATTCTCCAATTGGATGGTCTATCACCTCGAGACGTATGCCTCGTGTTACTATGTCAGAGACTTGTGTGACTTGCCCAACAGGCTCGTACCAAGACGAACCGGGTCAATCGTCTTGTAAATATTGTGAGGATTTCTGGAAGCTGGCCACGAAAGAAGTAGATAACTTCGCGGTTGGTTGTGAAGATTATGAACAGCAAGGATACATCGATACCGGTTCTGGAAATGGTATGCAACTGTGTAATGGGCATGGAACATGGGGAGGGCAATATGGTACAGGTGGAGGCGTATACAACGGTTGTTATTGTACTTGTGAATCAGCAGAATTTACTGGTGATAAGTGTCAATTCCAGAACAAATGTAATGCACCGAACGAGAGGTATGCCAACCAAAACCCAGAAGACGTGGACTTAGGTTCTTACTGTGGTATTGGTGGCGTTGGTACACCTTCCGCGGACGGCTCCGTATGTAATTGCGATTGTGAAAATAATGTTCAAACGGTTGACTGTAATTGGAGTGGTGGCTCAACCACATACTGGTGCCCTGGATGGGACTGTAACGTTGAAGGTCAGTTGTGTCCAGCTGGTTCGGTTGGTGCTTCTATTGATTACTGTTGTTTGGGAGGCTCGTGGAAAGCCGGGTCATGTCCTAGCTGTCCTAATAGCTGGCAGTATGGTATCTACTTTATGGGAGATTCTACTATAGGCAGAGGAGATAGGTGCGATGTCATGGCTGTACAAGGTCAGATTAGCTCATCGCCAGACCAGTGTTGTACTAGTGGTTCGAGCAGCACGAGCTCGTTCTCGTGGTCCGACTTTGGTTGGTTCTTTAGACGCAGACGGTTGTTGTCGGGTGGACGATTAAAATACGAGCCAAAGTATCAAAATGAAACGGTAGCGTTGCTAACAAACGAAACGTTGCCCGGCTTTACGGACAGCTGTATATCTTCGTTAGAAGCAGTATGTTTCGATGCTATTAAAGACTACCCATCGTTTAACGAGTCTGCGTTCGAAGCGCTTGAGTTATGTTACTGGGCAAAGATAAATGAGATGAGTCCTGATTGTCCACGTGACTTGCCAGGTCCGAATCAGACAGGGAATAGTCGCAGTCACGGGTTAGTTCACGTCCCTAAGCCGTTCCAAGCCAAGCATCCTCACTTCATGATGAAGAAGGGTGTCAAGTGGGAACATCAAGGAGATGGCGTTTACAAACTACACAAGTCTGCTCTCAAGTCTCTGAAGATTAAACTGGGTGCACCAGAGTACGAGTTGGAAGACTACGGACTTCAAGAAGGTGTTATTATGGGAGAAGACTTGGGCGGTACATGTATTACAGACTCTACTCGCTTTGATGGTGAAGGAGAAGGTGGTGTGTGTACATTAGTATACGAGAACAGAGGCCAAGCGGCTACGGCCATTGGTGATTATTGGGATAATAACTTCGACCCTAGCAGGGCGAAAGGTCAAGGTATGTTTAGTATGGACGATAACAAGTTCTCTGTGATTGGTGCAAATGTTGTATACAATGCGTTGGAATCGACCAAGGCAAAAATGGTACCATCATGGATGATGCACAACACGCCATACGATTGTCAATTAAATTGTCCTCGTGGTAATTATTGGGAAGTAACAAATGTACCACCGTATGGAACGTACAATCCGGGAAGCTTTACCGGTACAGGAGGCAACGAAGAGGGGCGCTGGACAACAGAAGGCATGGATACCTATTCGGCTGGTTCTTGGTGGGAAGGTGACCTGGCTTGTACCAACAAAGATGATGAGAATGAATGCTTTGATGGTGAAGATACCATATATGAAGCTTCGTTAGTGTGTCCTTACTACGCTTCTGTGTTACAAGATAACTTGTGTGGTCAATCGGACGACGTGGGATGGACGAACTACAAAGGTGGTATTGCCAAGTTTCCATTTGCATGGGCTAGACCAACTTTACTAGACGAATCGAATCTGTTGGGACCTGGAAAGACTACTCTTTTCAGTAAATATATCAAAACACCGGCATCGGGTACGCCTATGGCAACGACGATTAATGAGTTGGCACCATACAGAACCATGTACGACGAAGCGTTCTCAACTGTATTGATAGAGGGAGCCTTCATGGGACAAGTACAAGATGTTCAACCTGTGTTGTCCTCCTGTACTACTTGCTCAGCGGGTCGATACAATGCTATCGACTCTCGTGAGGGTACGGAGGAGACCGCTTGTGACCCTTGTCCTCCAAGCACATATTTGCCCAAGACAGGCCAGATATTTGCTACGAAATGTACGGTTTGTAAACCGGGTATGTTTAATGACGAATGGGGCCAAGCAGCCTGTAAAGGTTGTCAGCCGGGCAAGTATGCCAAGCTGACGTCTGGTGTGTTCACTATCACGCTAGGAGCTCCAGGTTCTACAAACGTGAACTCTATCATGACTAGGGCGATAGCAGAAGAAGCCTGTCAAGCATCCAACATGGAACTATGTACCAAGGCTCAGGTGGTTGCGAAGGGATGTTCAGCGACCAAACAATATGGTTGGACAACGGACGACTCTGGTTATTATTGCCCAGAAACAACGACTACCTATACTAGCAGAGTAGATACATCGTTATCACACTCTGGTAGAACGGTATTGGGGTCATGGTCTACCTACAAGCAAATGTGCCACCAGTCAGGTAGTTCTTTATCGAATGCGTGTAGGGATAGCTGCTATAGCTTTGCGAAATCCTACGGTGCGGTACAATTCCAGTTGATTTACGCAAATGTATGGTTTATCAATTGGTGGACTTGTTACATCTATCCGTACTACGGTTATAGCTCTGGTCTATCTGGATACTACACGTACACCATTACTAGAACAACGGTGCAAGTACCATCCACCAGTACGAAAGAATGGTGGCCTTCGCCGACATTCTTCGGTATACCAATGCCTGTTGGAGCGCATTGTTGTGCTTCTGGGTATGACTGTACCGACTGTCAGATAGGTCGATATAGCGATGAAGAAGGTTTACTACACTGTAAGAAATGTCAGAACGGTAAGTTCCAAGACAGCTTGGGCACCACTGAATGTAAGAATTGTCCAATCGGAAAGAAAGGAGGAGGTCTAGAGAAGACTAGCTCAGGCCAGTGTGTCACATGTGAGACTGGTAAATACAACGACGAGCCAGGCCATCACCCATGTAAAGATTGTGCTACAGGCAAATACAATAGTCAGACTGGGCGAACGTCCGAATCGAATTGTCTCAACTGTGCCTCTGGTAAATATGCACCAATAGTAGGAACTGTCACCTGTAAGAATTGTGAACAAGGTAAACATCAGTCCACCACGGGACAGGCTTCCTGTACACCGTGTGAGATTGGTCGTTACTCCAATAGCCAGGGTCTAGTGGAATGTCACAACTGTAACCCAGGTTATTGGCAAGGTTCTACGGGAAAGACAGAATGTGTTCCATGTAACGCTGGAAAATACAATCCGAACAGTGAATCTACCTCTGAGGGCTCATGTCAGGTTTGTGGAGGTTCAACTCTATGTTCAGGTCCTGGTGCTGCTGCTTGTGGTGCGTCTCCTGCTGGAAAATTCGTGGCCAGCGATAAGAGTTGCCAGGCTTGTGCTGCGGGTCAATACCAGAATACAGCTGGAAACACTGGTTGTAAGAACTGTAGTCCTGGAAAGTATAGTGAAGGTGGTGCCACCAGCTGTGCGAATTGTCCAAGCGGGCAATACAACAACCAGAACGGTCGCTTCAACTGCGACAACTGTGTGGCTGGAAAGTATTCCGGCTCTGGTTCAACTAGCTGTAGCTGTTGTGCACAGGGTAGATACAGTGGTACCGGACACGGGTCCTGCTACGCCTGTGGTAAATTAAAAGAGCCTAATTGGCCATACGCTAGACTGGCATCTGCCGCATGCGGTGGGTGTAGTGGCACATGGGCTGCTTGTCACCCATGCTGGGGAGGTTTTGGTATTAAACCAATACATTCCTGTTGTGGTAGTGGTAACGGTGACGGTTGTGGAGCTCGTACACTGAGAGTCTGCTGGCCATCTGTGTATGCCCCAAAAGTATGTGCTCCTAGAGTATGTATATGGGGAGTATGCGCTGGTGGTGGATGTATTGGTGGAGGTTTGCTTATCAGTGGAGGATGTACTCCTTCGACGATAAATTGTTAAAAAAAATTAATATATAAGATAACTAAATTAAATAAATGATAAAAATCATATACTTTATGCTTATAGGGCTGGTCTCAGCTTCCGTATACAAGAGAGAGAACTGTAATAAGTATTATATGTTGGACGATTCGGTATTCTACAAGTGCCATCACGTGAACTACTGGACGAATGAGGTGGCACAGGCAAAGATTGATAACAAGACCATACGCTTGGACCCGTTCTCTCCCTTCAAGATTTGGCTTAACGCCAGTAGTATACCTATTGGTATGTCCAGCAGTGACCAGTATGCATTTGTCGTTAAAGACGGCGATATCAACACCACAGAACGTATGTCTTGGTCGCTAAACCGGATACTGAAAGGCGCGGACCTCGAGGACGATACCTACCGAAAACCAACAGACTTTGATGATGATGACGAGGATGAAAACGACTACGAAGAAGAAGAAAGTAATTTCATGACGAGCTACATGCTGACACACCCCTTTAACCATACTAAATGGACACAAGTAGTTAAAGAATATTACCAGAACCCGTTGACAACACCTCAGCCAGATATAAAGCCAGATGTGCTCGACCTATTGATTGCACAGTTGGAAGAGAAATCTCCAACATTTAAAGACTTTATAGTTAGTTGTACTATGACGAGTGGCGATGTAAGAATCGCACGAGTGGATATGAAGGTAGATTTGTCTGACCAGGACGGTTTAGACGTAGAACATTGTGAAATCGACGTACCAGCTACACACCACGACTGGGGCTTTACGCCGAAGTATATTGAGGAGGGGGGAGATTAAGAGTATTTAAACATTAAACATAAAAATAATATGAGTAGAGTTGATAAATCATTTGACTGCTGTGGTAAGAAACAAGGCGACTTGTATGTTACAACACTTAACTTCTTAGCTTCTGCTTTTCATTTTACACTGGCATTCGGCCAACCACTGGCATTATCCTACTGGCGAGTAGACGACGACTACGACGAGGATAAAGTCGGGCCACAGGTCATGCTTTACGTAGGTCTGGCTATCTATTGGTTCGGTGCGATATACGCCATGATACAGGTAAATACCAAACAAAAGCAAAAGGTTATCGATGTAGAAGAAGATAACCGTAACAGCCGTATCGCACCTGCTTATGTTAGCTTTGGCGTTGGTTTGGTCGCTTGTATTGTTGGAATGGCTGGGATAGCCTCGATGCTCGACGGTACCTTTCCACTGGTGTACACCATCGCACCCAACACTGCTAATCCCACCGAACCGTTTGATTCGGCCACATGTAACGGTGTAGATTACAAGGATAAGTCTGTGTTTGAATGGACGCAATGCATACGAGATAACCCTCTCAAACGCGATTTAACTATCTACAATGTCACCGGTGGTAATAAGTTACCATGGACCGATGCTGCCGGCATGGGTTGTGACAAGAGAGAAGATAGCTCTCTATTATGCTCCGATGACGACCTCTTTAACGGTTACAACTCCAACACTGCTTGTGTGTTCTGTGGCGGTGGTCAGTCGTGCGCTAGGCGTGCCTGTCAAATAGAAGATAACCCTGGTTCCTTTGTCCAGGTGTCGAACGATGGAGACCCTAGCAGCTTTATTCAGATAGGTATCACACAGGTGGTATGGCCAGTGACGTCCAACACCTCAGCAGAGCCTGGCTCCTACATGAGGAGAAGTTCTACTGGTATGTGGGTGCAAATAGCCGAAGCGTCTCTAAAACCTGGACAGGATGTTGTACGGTTCCGCCAAGTAGGCTACGAGAAAGGCAAGTACGAGGTTGGTACATACATGGGCGATGACACGGTGGAATACTCACGCAAATACTATGTATGGTGGCTATTGTTTGGTTTCAGTATCATAACATCAGGTTTCCACATAATTGCTGCTGTATCTGGATGGAATGAAATCGACCCCAAGGTACAAGAAAAGTATGAGGCGATGGATGACATTCCTCTGGACGGTGGGTGGACCTTTGAGTCTGGTTATCTATTTGAACTAGAGAATGGTAAGACACCATATCGGTGGTGGGAGTATTCTATCACAGCATCTATTATGTTCCTGATAGTGCTCCAGTTGAATCGCGTGACCGATGTATGGGTGAATGTCACCGCATTTCTAATGTCTGCCGGTTACAATACACTTGGAGCTGCTATCGACAATACGAACAATTGGTTCTTTATTACTTGGTTCTGGCAAATATCAGCTTTTATGTTCATTGCACAGTTCTATCTATTGTTCTGGCAATTCGACTATACGATTGCTCCTTACTTGGACGAGTCGTTGGATTCCCATCAATTGTGGGGAGAGTTGTTCACCTTTGTGAGAGCGGTCAATCTGGGAATCTTTGTGACCTTCTGTTCGTTTCCAATAGCGAACATTGTTCATTTAGTTTATCGCGTGGGAGGACGAAGATGGAAAGGAGATAGCGAAAAGAATGCGAATAGAAATTGCATGTATAGGATTGAATCGACTTATATCATTCTTTCCTTCACATCTAAAGCTTTACTGGTGTTCTTTGTATTTTGGGGAGTGGCCTCCCGTAACGATTAGACACTATATATAAGAAGTTAGATATATGTATAATATCATGGTTAGAGTAACACCTGGCTCAGTTAGTAAATTAGCTACGGCTGTGGGTGGTATAGGCATCGTCCTCTTGACTTTCCACGCCGTTACGTACGTTCAATACGTGGATGACATAAACATATTGCAGAATAAACAGGGAGGCGAAGGAGATACGCAAGATGTTCCATTAGAACTATTGTTACCGTTAGAAGGTCTCGCATCACTGTTATTGTTTATAGGCGGTCTGGGTGGTGGTTTAGGCGCCGGAAATAAAGTTGCTCCAGGCATCATGTTCTTTCTGTGCACGTTAGCAACGATTTTCTTCGCCGGAACAGCCATCTATAGAACGTCCACTCTCTGGGGTGAGAACGAAGGTCAATGTAAATACACTGGCGACCCGGACATCCATGGTCAGACAGGCGATTATATTAGAGCTTGCCCAACCACTAGACACAAGGCACAATCTCCCTCACCGCTTGGCATGCACTGGAACATTACCCAGAAAGAACCCGTCTTGGCATCTGACTGTGTGTTCTGGTTCTGGGACAATACATTTACTTTGGAATCTGCTATTCTCAGTAGCGGTGGTAACTCCGACGGTGGACAGCAAGTAGCTGGTGTTACACTAGACCCGGCAAAAATATCTGCCCTCAAGAATGAAATGCTTCAAAACATGGACTGGGCCGATAAACATAATTATGGTTTCTTTCCAGTCGAGTCCGACTGTAGTAACGACTTAGGCGCTACTGACTGTATTCCAGACGGTAGAACAGTGTTTGAAACGATAGAGGTCAACGCTAGGTCTACCACCGATGGCGGAGCAGACAAGTACGGCGTATCCATCGTCAACGAATTACCAGGCCCTGCTGGTAACAAAGTGTTACCAGACATTACTTTTTGTTATTATTGGGGATGTGATGAAGTGTGTAACGAATACAGATACCGCATCAATAGATTATTGCACTATGCATCTGGCGTTGGGGCGTTCTTCTCCCTTATATTTTGCGCCGTATCTGGTGTATTTGCCGCCGGAACCAAAGTCAATTACGACGGTAGGGATTTGTTGAAACCGGCTGCCGATAAAGGAGATTTAGAAGCGCAATCGACCGAAAGAAATAAAAAATGGAAACCTATGAACGTTGATAGCGCTGTCAACCGGCGAAAGGATTCAAGAAAGCGTGTGTTGCGTTTTTAGGTATAAATATAATACATATCTTAACTATTATGACAGATAAACCTATAACTTTACCAAACCTATGCCCTCATGTTCGAGTTGAAATTGATGGAAAAGCCTACCGCGTTTTTTCTATCCGCTACACCCATCCTAAAGATTCCAGCGAGAGTGCATGGACGATTTTCCGCGTGGAAGGCGACAAGCCAATTTTGATTGATAAAGATACGTTGCAAATGCTAGCTGGTAAAGAAATTAACTGGCTTTACAAGGAAGGCGCATCTATGGTCAATACGGAACCCACTATCGCGGCATGTGAAATACGCGAAGACGGACCTATTGTAGAAGAGGTGGACTAAGGTTGGATGTTTGCCACTATATAAAAGATAATTCATTATACAATTACATCATGACCAACAAACTCCAAGACGATGTTAGACAATACACGCGACGTGCGCGTAAACAACGCAGTGTCCCTTTAAGCTTTAAAGAGTTTAATACCAAGTATGGAACCACCTTACCGCTTGGCGCTGACAGTGAGAAAGCTGTAGCCTTATTTAGGAAGAGCCATCTTAAGCTACTCAAAGCAAACGGATTTCCTATCCAAGGTCGTATGTACAATCTTTATAAAGCTATTGCCAAAGATACGAGCGCTGTAGTAGCGCCTTCTCTTAAACGTGAGCTTATCCCACCACCTGCTTCCGCTATCAACGCTTCCAGCACGCGTAGTTTGGGTCAAATCATGAAGAAGCCCAGAGTAGAAGTCAGTCAAGAGGTTAAGAAGGCAGTGGGTGAGGTAAAGGCTAAGCCAGAACCTTACACCATGGACCATTTCAAGAAAGACCTGGCCACATGGAAACTAGCCAATCCTGGTTCGAAATTAAATAAGGAAACACAGGTAGTCTTTTTCGTACCCAATCAAAAGGTAGACAATATGGAACACTTTGCTTCCAAGTTGACTCGCAACACTGGTTCAAAATTAGAGACCGGAGGAGTGTTTAAAATGCGGTCAGGTGTGAAGAAAGAAATAACTGGTATGGATACTAAAGTAGCAGCAGAAATCGTCGCGTCCGTTACCAAGGGTGGTAAGGGTCCGTTCTTTCTTCCTATCGCTTGTGTTACAGGTGCGTCTAGCTGTAAATGTTAATAATAAATATTTTTTATTTAATAATACTCATCTTCGTCACTACCGGCATTACGCCATGTCTCTTCTTCTAAAAATCTTTCTATCCTGGATAGACACATCCATTCAAACATATCCAACGATTGTACCTCTATATCAGCATACGCACCTCCACCGTGTACGAATGCTCCTGGTATTTCTAACCAAGACATAATATTGGCTTTACGGTACGCATCACTGTCCCAATCTGGGGTTTTCATCTTGATAACGTTAAAGACATTCATGTAGGTATAATATTCTGACTGTGCAACCGCAGTCTCCCTAGGCAGTAGTCTAGTCGGCGTGCTCTCTTTGTACATCTTATATCTCCCATCCAATGTGATACATACAAGTTCCATAACTTGGGACGCAACGTCGCGCAACTCGCTTCGAAGTGGCTGGTGGATACCGCTCATCAATTTGTTTAATATAGCATCTTTCTGTATGGTATCGGAGTATGTAAGCTTGAATACGCTTAGTGGGGCCAACTTGCCCAACTCTTTTTCCTGACTAAGCTTGTAAAGGTAATCGTCCATACTATTTTGAAACTGATAATAAATAATGTTTCTCCAAGCAGATACGAACTCAAACTGTGGCCTTCGAATCTGCATTCCATCTATAATCCATGGCAGGTAGAGGCCAGGCTCACCCAGAGACAATTGACCAGTCAGTTTCTCCAACGAGTTAGAGAGTGTTGGTCGAGCGTGGCCAATGTCGGGTTCTAGGTAACTAAATTCTTTTCCTAACCCCATTGTGACTGCTGCGTCATAATAATTTCCCAGTGACAATGTGGTGCCAATTCCAGAGTACAGGCGACTTAGTTCGTCGCTACTAAAGAACTGTTCAGGAAGAACCTTGGCGCCTTCCGCCTTCCTGTTGTCCACCACATTGGATGGAGGAGGCGGGGCTAGGCTAGTCAGGTCCTTCTTGACTCGATAGATATAGTTAAAGCGCTTGTAAGCGTCGTAATCGACTGTAGGATTATTCTTGTTACTGAATCTCTTGGCTCCAGCATCGACAAGACTAATGAAGTTTCTTAATCGCTCATTGGTCGTATCTACTTGACGAAGCGGTATCGAAATGATACTACACAACTCGTCGATATAGGTAAACCCCTGACGTATATCAAACATATGGTCCATAAGGTCTTTCAACGGTGGTGAGGGTCCAACGAGCGTCTTGTGGCGGCCAATATCATGCCCGTAGAAAAATTCTCTATTATTGTCGATGACCACTTGAGAATCGAAATATACATCCAATAGCTGATGAAAATAGTCTACACAAGACATGATGTAACGAGCAACATTCTTCATTGCTGTGCCATAGTAAAGGCGTTCTTGTTTACTGACGGCGGCCATTGCGTTGGCATTGGACATGGCAGTGGCGTTCGTTAAATCTCTCAGTGGCCCATTGTCTGCGTTCCAATCGATGATTAAAAAATCGGGTACTTCACCGCTAGCCCAATACAAATCATACAAAATGTACTGTGGGTTATTGAAGAGTTCTGGTACCCTTACCATATCAGCGTACTTGTCAAACGATGCCGTGAACTTGGAAGCGGGTGGTGGTGCTGGTGCTGGGAGCGCAGTCGGGAGCGCAGTCGGTTTCACTGGTTCTGGTCTGATATCTTGGTACGCACCGGATATAATTTCCGATACAAATTCTACATTTTCTTTCGTCTTGTCACAAATGGCTCCCCGTCCGCATTGAAGCCTAAGCGTGCCTAAAAACTTGGTTTTAAATACGTAGCCCAGGTTTGACTTTATGGTATTGATAGAATCATTGGTACGAATCCACAATAAGATATCACCAGGGGAGACTTTTTCCATGGGAGATTCCACCCATCCACTGTTATGTACTACGACAGAGACCGTCTTCGCTGTCTTCATGTCATCACGTTGGGCTCCGCTTCTGTGTATGAATAGATGGATATTGTCCCGGTTATCTACCTCGTTTAACAAGAAACGGTCGTTTAGAACTCCGCTGTCAAGAATAGAATAACCATATATGTCATTAGCATTCTTAGTCAACTGGAAATACACTACCAACACATCGCCGTTGGAGCGGATAAAATCTTTGGCTCTTTCGGAGACGATGGTAGTTTCCAATAGCGTGTTGCGGACACTGCTGATTATTTCATCGACAATGGTCTCTTGTTCGGGCATCAGAGGAGAAGGCGGAGGCGGTATCGGTTCGTTGCCATCTTTCGACTCTTCGTAGCCACCTGTATCAGCGGTGGTAGGCCTGCTATCGTCTGAAAATGGTACTAGTTCGATTATATCTTTATCATCGAGCTGCTTCTGTAGCCTTCTGTTATCAGTCATTAGAGTAGTGTTAGTGTCCTCTAGACGATTTATAATTTGACGAAGGGCCTGATTCTCACCCTTGAGTTGTGTGTTCTCAGCCTCCAACCCTTTGATGGATTGCATTAATCCTTCCAACTGTTTCTCCAATCCTATTGTCTTAATACGTTGTCCACGCGTCTGGAGTCCAGCCATTTGGGATGATAGGAATGATGCTTATACTGCTTCTTTTTAAAATGAGAACGTCCTACTTAAGGCATCGTCACCATGAGCATATACATGGCATCATATGTATCGGAATCGAACCATGATGATTTAAAGAATAAAGTTATAAATATGAAGGTTATATCAAAACTACAACCACATGTGCGTTTAGACACGAGTTCAAAATTGTTCAAGATATATGTTCCAACAGCATACATGCCGGTATGGGTACAACGCTGGTGGGCTGTTCACAATAGAAAAACCGACATCGCACGCGTGACCTTGTTATACGAGGAAGTGTTTAAAGTGGCAGAGAAGGGTGTAGAGGACGATGATAAAGTATTGTTAATGAGTGCATTAAAGGAAAGCATAAATGGATTAAATAATTTAAAAACTACTTATGAGGAGGACATCACCTGCGCGGCATCAATTGAATACATCATTGAACGTATTCGCCCCTATATAACAGAAGAGCAGTGATTGGACAATGGTATTAATGTTGTCCAATGGAATATTTTCACCGCCAATCGTACTGTATATAAATTCTTCTACCGATTGCTTCGGTGTTTTACCATTTAAGTTACCTATCTGTATAGTTCTAGTAACTGCGTTTATCAAATATTCTTCACAGCTATATCCCTTACTCCATAATATTCCCTCTACAGATGCTCCAATCCCTTTTAACTTTCTTAATGATGACATGTATGCGGGGTATACAGGTCCGTTTAACTTGAAATGACCATTGGTATAAACCTTTAAACACTGGTATAATTTTCTCGTGTCGGCTTCGGCTCGATGTGCGCCAGTATGATTTTCTTTGAGTAGCAGTTGTACCAAACCTTTGAGAGAATAGTCTACCGTCTGTTTTAGATTGTCCCTAAAAAAATGCAACGAATCGAAGAAAAGCCAGTTCTGTGGTATGATGGATTGATACATAATCATGTGATGTTCCAACACTGGTTTGTCGGAAGAGAAATTGTTGTGTGATATAAACACTGCGGTCTGACCGAATACACGTCTCTCTACCCAGGATACTACCCGTTGCCAAATAATATTGAATGGCAAGGCTTGGCTCTCGTTTAAAAATGTTCTAGTGAGGTTGAATAGTCCCTCTACAACAGGTGGGGGAAAATTAAGCACTTTAGGGTCTGGGTCAACGAGCGTGGTAAATGTCTCGCCTGTGTTGACATGTAATATCGATATATCCCATATTTGACACGATTTGATTAGATTTACATCGCCTATAAATTCTAAATCATAAACAAAAATATGTTTCTGCCCTAACTGTTCGAATACCTTCATTTGTTAAGACAGACTAACAGCTTTATACCTAATTTTATTCGGTCACTGAAACACATACTCGTATACGGATAACACTGTTGATGGCGGTCCAAATCCGCTGTATCCATGTTTAAATAGTTTAATACCAATAAGTACATCGTGGAATAGTATAGTATTCCTACCGTGTAGTGCGGCATTCCGCCGTATGTTCCACATTATTTGAGGCATCGCCAGATTCATCCATTCGACACAAGATTTCATTATATATTCTACAGGGTACTATTTATACACCCGTATATTCCTGTAATATGCAACCACCCCCAGCCAAACGTCAGAAAGGTATGGGTCAAACAGAGATAGTCAACTTTAGACCACTACTAGTCAAAGCCTACGAATATTTCGAACTGTTGGAACTGAATAAAATTAATGGTTTAGTTATGAACAAACACATCAGTGCTTTAAACGCTAGCTCAAAACGTAAGACAGAGTGCTTAGGCGACATCCGTCTGGCATTGATTAGAAAGAGAATGGACATGTTCCCAGGTTGGGAACGCTCTGAGATGCAAAAGCGCTTCCATGAAGGGTTCCTACAAGCTGTTGCCCTTCACATATACAGAGAGGACGCGGACGTTGATATGGACGCCATCTGTAGAATGAACGACTGGCCCAACCTGAAGCAGCAAATTCTGTGCCAAACGCCAAGACGTTTTGGAAAGACAACGGCGGTGTCGATGTTCTGCGCCGCGTACGAGATGACCGTACCCAAATCCGAACAGTGTATCTTCTCCACAGGAAAGAGAGCATCTGATAAGCTGGTAGAGAATGTAACAAACTTTATCAAGATGCATCCCGGACAAGAAGAATTTATCAAGCGAAGGGGTGAAATTCTATATTATTACGGTCCGCGTAAGGGAGACGTGCGTAAGTGCTCCAGTTATCCGTCAGGTTCTAAAGCACTGAGAGGTGTGGGAGGCGATGTAATATACTTAGAAGAGGCTGCCTTTATGGACCTTAAAATGTTTAACGAGGTTATCGTGCCCCTACTCGAGTTAGAGACAACAGCATTGATATGCATTTCCACTCCCCAAGACTCTACCAATTTTTACAGTCTGATGTTCGAGATGAAGGACCCTTCTGGGGCCCACTTGTTTAACCAGCAGAAGATAGAGATGGTATGCGAGGATTGCAAACGCGGTCCGCATCCTGAGAACTGTACCCATATGAAGCATTTATTACCTAGGTGGAAAAGTGGGGCCAAGCAAGACATGGTTAAGCAGATATACGGAGATAACGCTACAGATATGCTTAGAGAAAGCATGGGGGTCACAACAAATGACTCTTGCTCCGTGTTCCACCAGAGATGGGTGGAGAACTTTAAAAAGCGTCCACCCTACGCGTTCGTCAATAGGCCCAAATACATTTTTATCGGGTGTGACCCCAACGGAGGTGGAGACTCTGAAATGTGTGTCTTCTCCGCTTCCATGGAGGCTGGCCAGTTTATCATCGTTGGTATCGAGTCACAACATACCAAAGGTTATGGTGATATCAGGTCTCTACTGGTGACGCACGTAACGCAGTTGAGACGTACGTACAAGTCGGCCACCTTTATATTCATACCAGAATCCAACCTTGGACATGAAGCCTCACACATGCACCACATGTTATCAAACCAACCAAGGTTTCATTCTTTAATGGAACGAGGTGAACCTGGTGTTATTACCACTCATAGGAGAAAGGAACTCTATGCAAATTACGCTGTGGAACAATTCGCTGGAGATGCTATTCATTTCGCTAAAGATTCGGAGTTTATATGTATGAACCCGTTCCAAGATGCCAACAAGCGTGCTATCATAGTCAAAAAGAAGTTTTTACAGCAGCTTGGATTTTTCAATAAAATAGTTATTCCGCGTGGAGAACCTGAAGAAGGAGCTATACCAAAGGTGGTATACTCAGGTAAAAAGTCTGGACCCGATGATACTATCATGACGATGGTTATTACACTGTACTGGGCCATGATGTTTATGACCAATCGGTCCACACCGAATGCTTCGACACTAAAGTTAACGTAATATAAATAACCCATCAAATATTATAAATGCAAGTTGGACAATATGTTCTTATTAAACCACCAGAATGGTCACACCCTATATTTGGTAAAATCGAACGCGTTGGTGACGCTGGACCCAAACCAATTCTCGTCTACATGGATAAATTCTGGGGTTACAACATAAGAAATAAATTTGTCAGTGATAAATCGAAACAAATAATTGACAAAGAAACAGGGCACGCTATGTATGGAGTGTATGTCAATTGTCCAATCGATGGTATAATACAGCTTGACTGGTACCATGATTTTTATTTGCCCATCGTGGAACACAAACGCAAAGCACAAGTCGAACTCGACCTGAAGAAATATGGAAAGAAGAGAGAAAAATCAGTAGGCAGAGACATTAGACCACCGTATATGCAGGAAGCCGAGTTGATGGCAGAGACGTACACAATGGTAGGAATGCAAATGAATTGGGCCACGGTACAAGACAAAAAGTACGACGAACGGCTCAAGGCAGTGAAAAAAGTACACGCCAAAATCGCAGCCTTCAAACCAAAGCCAATGACACCCTTCAAGAAAAATGACGTGGTTGTCGTTAGAAATATCAACGGGTACAAAGACCAAGAACACCAGGCACTGGTAGCCGCTATGGGCCCAAAGAAAATACAAGCGGGCGAGCTGATACGAGACATCATGTGGGAAGGTATTCGTTACTCGGTACCGGTTGACGCGGAAGTACTTAGCGATACCCAGGCGTTGGTACTGTATACAAAAGACTTCCCCGCAACCCAGATTTACGACGTAGTACAATGGCAACGTACCGGTGGAAGAAACTTTGCTTCCAAGAGTGTGTTAAAGTTGTAGGATACGCTACGAATATGCGAGTAGAGTAATAACACATATATACATAGTAACAAATGAATACTTCACCTAATTCTATTAATAATCAATATTACCCCAAAATGAACGGACTTAACAACCCTATATTGAAGACGGACAGCTACAAGGAGTCACACGGCCCTTTCTATCCAGAAGGCACTACGAAGGTACACTCTTACTTCACCTGTCGTAAAGGCGGTGCGCATGACGAGATTGTATTCTTCGGATTACAAATGCTGCTGAAGGAATTGACGGTTCCAATCACCGTGGACATGATTAAAGAAGCTAAATCGTATTACGAACTTCACATGGCCACCTTCGACGCGGATAGATGGTACCACATTGTAAACGAACACGAAGGCCGGCTACCTCTTACTATCTGGGCAGTACCAGAAGGTACCGTGTGCAAAGCTGGTGACCCGCTCATTGTAGTGGAGAACACGGACTCAAAATGCTTCTGGCTTACCAACTACGTGGAGACACTTCTCGTACAAGTATGGGCTCCCACTACCGTTGCGACCAACTCATACCACATGAAAAAGGACATCATGAGCGCTCTTAAAATGACTGGCACGCTTGACAGCTGGCAGCATCGTCTCCATGACTTTGGATGCCGTGGCGTCAGCAGCATGCAATCGGCAGCTATGCTAGGCTGTGCTCATTTAGCCGTTGGCTTCGCTGGGACAGACACCATTCCTGCGCTCGTAGCCGCACGCGAAGTGTATGGCGAACACTGCGCCGGGTTTTCTATTCGCGCAACCGAACATTCGGTTGTTACCGCGTTTGGAGACTCGCCACTTGACGAGCTTAAAGCCTTTGACAACTTTCTCGGTAAAGTTCCAGACGATGCCATTGTTGCCTACGTTTGCGACTCGTACAACATTTATCAGTTCATTCACAACATCATTGGACACAGAGACATAAAGAGAAAGATTTTGTCACGCAGTGGTTGTTTGGTTATCCGCCCAGATTCGGGAGACCCACCGACCGTTGTAGTGGATGTATTGGAGGCGTTGGGAACGTTGTTCCCAGCCCGGCCAGGACAAGACAAAGCAGGTATTACTACCAACGAACATGGTTACAAGGTATTGCCACCACAGCTGCGTGTTATCCAAGGCGATGGTATCGATGCCAAGATGATGGTTAAGATTCTTGTCGCTGTTACTCAGAAAGGATGGTCCGCTGACAACATTTCGTTTGGTTCTGGTGGTGGTTTGCTACAGAAGTTTAATCGTGACACTCTCAAGTGTGCGTTTAAAGCGTCTTATATTGAGGTGAATGGTAAAGGCCGTGACATCTACAAGACACCTATCGACGCCCCGGGTAAGAACTCACGCAAAGGAAAGGTGGATACGGACAACATGACGTTGGTATATGACAACGGTGTCACTATTCCCCAGAAATTCGATGATATTCGTAAGCGCAACGCTCTAGCGTTGACGGACATTCCCCAGTTCCACGATGTGTGTACAAAGCATGGTATTGACCCACGTATTGCTCAAGCTGAGGTGTTGCCATATAACCATGGCAAACGTGAACGTCCATTTGGATATTCCCAACGCTGTCAAACGAGAGCGGCAAAGTATGCGAAGAAGGAGTTTCAAGAGTATAAAGTAACTTTTTAATTAATATTATGGTTAAACGTATAGCTGTTATAGGACCTTATAGGGTTGGAAAAACCTGTCTTATTCTAAGATATCTAAATCAACCTTTTACAGAG
>MDSX01024974.1_pt1 | contig 17880 bp, 16 predicted proteins | sample 811141 | NCBI WGS metagenome assembly MDSX01 (sample SAMN05326642, study PRJNA326480) | marine metagenome | isolation source: seawater | place: Atlantic Ocean: South East | collected 2010 | reverse complement strand
TGGTGCCTGGAGACCACGAATCGGTCAATCAAGTCGTGCGGCCGAGCGACGTTCGCCGGTAAATGTTCGGTGTCTTCATCTCCATTACCCGCTGGCAGTAGGCGCGCTTTCTTTTTCGCCAGTTCTTCGTCTTGTAGGTCGGACCCAGTTGAACCGGGACAATATGTTAGGGTTCTACCCCCCTGTGGCCGGTTTGAGCTAGAGCAGCGAAGGACACAAGGAGGTTTTTCCGAGATCTAGAGCAGCGAAGGACACGAGGAGGTTTTCCCGATAATGCGCCCCCGGAGAATTCGGCCCAATCCTTGGTTTTTACCCCTTCCGCCCGTCAAAAACCGCAGAATTCTACTTCGGCGCGAAGCGCCGAAAGGTTCGGGCTGAAAGCCCTCGTCCACGGCCCCGGCCGGGCCAAAACCCCTGCCCGAAAGCCGTTCCCGACGTCTGTAAGCCTTCCAAAACGCCACCACCAACTCTTGCGAACGTCACTGACCTAAGATACCTCTAGAGTCACCTCTAACCTGATACTTTCTTAACCCCGACAAATTCAAACGGGCGCGTCAACGCATATGTCGTCGCGTTCAATGACGCCGGCACTGTTGTCGTATTATGCGCGCCAAGAACTCTGGGGGTGCGTTGGCGGGATGGGTGTCAATACAGTTTGCAAATGCAGGAATGATCTTTAGGCATCTGGAACACGAGGCAAACAAGTTGTTGGCCAAGGGGCTTTCGGATTCCAGCACTATAAATTGGTGGCGTGCGGTCGCGGTTGGTTTCGTTGCTTGTAACGCACCGAGCGGGAAAAGCCGCCTAGGTGAAGCATTGCGGGAGCTGAGTTCTCTTAAGTCGAAGCGGGATCTTGAGTTGCCCGCTATTGTTGCGCTCCTCTTTTTTCATAAAACTGCTGAACACGTTGATTACCAGGAGGTGGACGCGCTGTCTAGCCAGGCGGCCAGCGAAGCAGAGCGTGCATCTGAACCCAGCCTCTTGTTGGCAGCTCAATTCTATTGGTATTCTGGCATCCACAGCATCAAAGAGGAGGAAGCGCGTGAGTGGCTCAGTTTGTCGCGGGATTTGGTGAAGAGGGTCGCAGAACCGCGTCAATTGCGGCGACACTTATAAGTCATGTGTGATGTGCGCATGTTACTTTTCTGCGCAAGTGCCCGTCTTCTAGGTAGTGCCTGTTGATCAGATTGTGACAACTGGAATGCAAAAACAGGCTCAAGTACTATGGGCGTGGATTGAGATATCCTCCCCTGGCTCATCACGCCAGGAACTTGAACAACGCCGCCAGGCCGTGCGACTCTTGGACGTTGCGGCGAGTAGCACAGACATCTCGCCGCGGGATTTAGACAGCCTCATGGCAAGCCTGCTGGGTCTGGGCCTCGGGCCATACACTTTGAGCTGTCTATTTATTTAATGCCAATTTATCTTACGCAAGTTTGTCGAATGCTCGCTTAGGCCCGCGCTCGTTACTACGAAATGGCCAAGCAGTACCCTCGTGCACTGGACTTTCTGAATCAGGCCGTCGCGCTACAGTCTTGGGTGCCGGCGCTGATTGAGAAAGCGAAAATTCTCATCGCTTTGAGCGACTGGGACCAGGCTATGGAGATGGTTCAGCGCATCCTCCAACAAAATGAGAGGTGCATGGAAGCGTTGCGTTTAAATGTTCTCATGGAGATGACACAAAGGGCAGATGAACAAGTAGCCCTCGCTCAGCTGCAGTTGCTTTCTAAATCCTTAGATCGCTATGAGGGTGCCAATGCAAAACTCTTCTTTGAAACAGCGCGTTCTCTCAGCCGCGTGTCAGGTGGCAGAGCAAAAATTTTGAGGCTTCTGTCCCATTTCTGCGAAAAGGCAATCAAATTAGATCCATCTAAAGCGGAGTATGTTGCAGAGCTGGCTCACGAGAAGTCCATGCTCGGTGATTATGCTGGCGCGATGGAGATGTATAGAGACGCAGGCCGAAGTGATGAAACTAATCTTGCTGCACTTTATGGCACTATTTATTGCCAGGTGATGACTGGAGAATTGGAGGATGCAGAACAGCAATTGGAATTTATTACGGCAATTTCAGATTCTATCGACCAGTCACCACAGTTGCCCTATCTCAAAGCACTAATTGCTTGGCGACGCAGCGGGAACGCCGTAGAGAACATTAATTTGCTAGTACAGGCCGAAAGAATCCACTTCCGCGGTTTAACTGACCGAGGCGGAACCAACGTATTTGAGATGTTCTTCAAGTTGGATCCTGATTTCCTCATTCAACTTGCTAAAGAGTACCTTCAACACATGCGGTTTGAGGATAATTCATCTGCTCGCAGTCCAGTGGGTTCGAGTGCGCCAACTGATGCTGTGAGCCGCGGCATTGAGATATTGGAGCGTGTGAGCGGTCAGGTCCCCGGACTGATTGAAGCTCACTTGTTGGTGGCCCATGCACGTTTTGCCATAGGACAATTCAAGGCAGCAACTCGGACTCTTAACCTCGCCCTAGGCCTTGACTCCCAATCTGCTGCAGCACACCTCCTCATGGCTCGGCTAGCCCTAGCCGAAAGCAACCACCGAGGTGCCACTAATGCCCTAGAACAAGCAATTGCTTGTGACTTTCAGGTGCGCAAGGCCCCATCGTACGCTCTGGTTAAGGCCAAACTCTGTGCCTACGAGGGTGATCACGACGACGCCCTAAAAATTCTCCAGGAAGCACTGCGGCTTCCAGGTGTTAGGGACTGTATCCCAGCCGGTGCCCCGGGGTTCGTTGCTCTTGCCGAGCGTGCGGCAGTCTTCGTGGATCTTGCAGACACCCTGGCCACTCTTTCCCAATTCCACGAGGCTATGAACATCTTGGCAGAGGCACAGGAAAGATTTAGAGGTACTTCAGAGGAAATCAGAGTTCTCATGTCCAACTCCTTACTTGCAATCAAACGCAATGACTTTGATGGCGCTATCCAAATGCTGAACGAGGTTCCGCAGTCGTCGTCAGCCTATGTTCACGCCCAGCAGGCCAAGGCTAATTTCTACCTTGATGTGAGGCACGACAAGCGCGCTTATACACAATGCTTTCGTGATTTGGTTGGTCTTGATCCAAGTGCCCGGTCCTACGAGCGTCTCGGTGCTGCATACATGCATATCCAGGCTCCCGAGGCAGCCATTGAGGCCTACGAGCAAGCTCAAAATCTTGACCCTCGTGACGCGTCGCTCGCTGCTAAAATTGGCCGTGCTCTCATTTCTACACACGACTACCTTAAAGCTACTGATTATTACATCACGGCCCTTCGATCCCATGTGAATGACATCAATCTGAGGCACGACCTTGCCAAGCTTTTCATGAAACTAAAGAAGTACGGTAGTGCTGTCCAAGTACTCACGTACGCCCTGGAGCCAATAGGTGTGTCGACCGAGCTTCCTAAAATGATTCAGGATGTTCAGTCCCTGCTCCTGCTTGCTGATATTTATATGAGTGCCGAGGAGTGTGGCGCAGATGAGGAAGCCGAGGATAACATGTTTGGCGCAGATCATTCAATTGCGCAGACGCTGCTGAGGGCTCGTGATTTGCAACGGACAATTGTAGAGCGGACCAGATCGAGGATGGAAACCCCCGAGGTCTTGAACGAACAGAAAAAAATTATGGCCGAAACTTGTCGTAAGCTCGCCCTTTTCTACCTGAAAGAGGACAAACTTGAGCACAAGGCCATCGCATCTTACCAGGAAGCACTCAAAGCAGATAATGTGAATTATGGAGTGCTAAATACGCGTGTTTTTGAGCCGATTTGACATGAGAGCTGCAGATTTCACCACATTCATCACACAACGTTATCGTAACCTCTGATATGACAACTTTTCAGGTGAATGAGATTTGCATGCTCGAGCTTGCGAGGCTTTGGCTCAGACAGCACAATTTTGATAACTGTGAGCAGCAGTGCGCTGCGCTCCTCCGCATAAATGTGAATCACGAGGAATGCGCCATGCTCCTCGCCGACCTCAACTTCCTAAAACAAAACCATGACGCAGCTGCTGCAAACCTGCGCAAGCTTCTTGAGCAAAGGCCGAATAATTACCTCGCCCTAAGTAAACTTATCAGGCTATTGCGCAGTGCTGGAAGGCTTTATGATGTTCCTCGATTTCTCAAGCTTGCTGAACGGGCAAATGCGCGCGCACTCTCCCATCCGGGTTTGAACTATTGTAAAGGTCTCCACTGTCGATATACAAATGACGTCGTCGAGGCGGTCAAATTTTTCAACCTAGCGAGGCGCGATGGTAAGTGGGGCATTCTTGCCCTCATAAACATGATCGAACTCTACCTGAATCCAGACAATGAAACTCAGCGGGTTGCGGCGATGAGATCAATCCCGTGTTTATGCTACTTGAAGTGTGATCACAATAGTATTTACATACTTAATTTTTTTGCTGGTATTATTCAGGTGGGACAACAGCGTTGAGCTCGAGCAGAACTCTGAGGCGGCTACGGTTGCAGACCACCTCTTTAAAGAGTTAAAGACCTTTGTTATTCCGGAAGGTCTGCAACTTAAGACCAGTGTACTGGAGGCCTACACCTACCTCGCAACCCGATCAAAACCCAAGATCGACCACGCTATGCAAATATTTATCGATATTCTGGAGAAGGAAAAGGACTACCTCCCGGCTCTGCTTGGCATGTCCACGACATTCATGCTCGAGAAATCTACAACCAAAGCACGGAATGCACTCAAGCGCATTGCAAAGATGCCATACTCGCATGAGCTTGCGGATGACTTCGAAAGAGGCTATTTGTTGCTAGCTGACATCTACATCCAGAAGTCCAAATTTGACCTGAGTGAGGACCTTTGCAACCGCTGTTTGAAGTACAATCTAAGCTGTGGAAGAGCCTGGGAGACCATGGGTGTCATCCGCGAGAAGGAAGCTTCATACAAGGATGCTGCAGACATGTACGAGAAGGTAAGTTGGAGCCCATCTATTGACTTCAACACTTCTGTTCGAGATGTAACTTGAGCCGTTTGCCCCGCACCAAATGAAACTTATTTTTTTTTGTTTTTATCGACACTAGGCGTGGCTCCTCGAGCACGGGGCTTCTGCTACTGTCGGATTCAAACTTGCTTTCAACTACCTCAAGGCAAAAAGATATGTCGAGGCGATAGACATATCCAACAAGATTTTAAACTTGTACCCAGACTATCCTAAGATCCGCAAGGACATCCTAGAGAAGGCTATGGATGCCCTTCGTCCTTGAATCAACAAGCGACTGCGCTCGACCCTTTGATCTTCATCAAGTCGAGTTGGGATCCCAATCAGTGTGATCCGCAAACAAGCTGCCATATTCCACCCAGGCAATTTTTAAAACGCTGACAAAAAAGCGAGTAGCCTCCAACAAGTTTACAAGATGACAGGCGGGAAAATACGCCGTACTAATACGGCTCGCTCCGGATCGCCGCCGGGACCCACTGATACCCGCTACTGATACCACGCTTAACAGGGCCTTGGTGCCAGCCCATGAGCTCCAGCAGACTAGGGGCGGTATTAGTAGGGGCCAGAGTGTGCTGAGTATGCTTGAGGGGTACCTTAATTGGCTTGCTTGGCGCCGGCCGGGATGTGTGCGGGTGCATTTGCTCATGGATTTGCACACGCGCCACAGAGCAACGATATATAGAGATTTTTATGCTGTGTTGTAATCTTCAGGCTTCAAAAGCGCCTGAATTTTTACCAGCCCTCCGGCTCTAGACCGGGGTGTTTTGAATTATCCTGGTGGTAGATGCATTTTTCCTCTTGGCATGCTCTTTATTCTTACATTAAATAAGCTCGAACATCTATTGCGTGTGCGTTTGTCCGTCTTCCGACTACTTGGAAGTGGACGATGGTGCCCGATGCACAACTGCAGTCGTGAAAAGCAATTGGAATGGTGTAGACGCGGTCATTACTCTTGAAACGAACAAGCCCCGGCAGCTTTTGTATTTTATCAATGGCGCGGACTATACGACCATGCCACCTCCCATCAACAAGTCTAGTGACAAGAAAACCATCAGTAAAAGGATCACCACCACAACCCAACCAGCTGTTCAAGAGGTCGTGCGAAGCGTGATCGCACGCTTCCATCTTGCGGAGGACATGGCGGAGGTCGCCTGGTAGCTGGCAGTTAATCTTGACGTGATCTTGGTTGACGCCAGAGGGCACACCTATTAAAAAACAATGCAGAAAGAAACGTGGACACCAGCACAATCGCCCACCGCCATACATAGCATCAGAGACAAGTGGATGACCCTCAGCGGCCATGTGCACACGGATTTGATGCAAGCGACCGGTCCACAGGCGTATTTCAACGAGACTGTAGATGCGGTGTTCGCTGCTACTGTTAATAGCGACGATTTGAGGGTCTTTACCATGATACCTCGGCGGACCAAGAAAGTGCGCAACCGCGGCGATCTCTGTGACAGCGCGCATTCCACCACGAGAGATGACAGAACGCATGGAAAGGCGACCAGGAATAGACCTTCGAACTAGTGGCCAACAGATGAGCTTTCCAGATGCCGGCTCAACGCGACCGTGACAGAGGCAGATGTAGCGCTTCATCACTCGTTTTGCGCGAAATTGGAGTTGGATCCAGGCCCAACCCCAGTAAGATCGAGCGATTACAAGTGGACCCGAAGTTTGTGCATCGAGCCGGTGAGACAGACCATAGCTTAGACAACGGTCGGTCTGGATCGTGTGGAGTCCCTTGGGAGACCGCAGGAGCCAGTGGAGTAGATCACAAGACTTTGCTGGCTGACTAACCGGACCAAATGGATCAAGGTCACAATCCAGAGGAGCGAACTGTCCCAAGGACTTTTGTGACTCCACCCAGTGGCGTTCAACTTTGGAAAAATCTGATGTGATCTGCACACTCCAGGAGACGGCCCACATGGCGGGTTTGTAGAGAACTTTCCAGTGAGTAGAGCACCAAAGTATATGCGGGACATCATCCCGGAGCTCCCCATATGTCTTCAGATTTGGTCCCACGGGTGGGTGTGGTCGACCAGTACGAACGAAGTCCAGAGCTTTCGCCCACCGACACATAACCCTGACGGCAAGTTGGAATATCTCCTCGTCGAGAAGATTGGCGGCTGCAAATATGTGTACAGCGTCCAGAACACCGTTAGGGGGGGAAGGAATGAACCTATGATGTCTATTCAAGCTCAAGGTCCAATAGATCCAAGTCGCTCGCCGTACTGCCTGAGCGAAGTGTCGTTGAGTTTCCTCGAGGTCAGAAACAACAACAATCATTAACGCTTGTTTCATGCAATCATTTATAGGCAATGACTGAATTGGAAGTCGACGAATTACTTGCAATGCGCCCGCAAATGACAATACACCGCCCCAGAGCCCTCTCGCTGCCAAGTGGAATGTATGTGATTTACACGTGAGCACCGAGTCTGATACATTATGACTGATTAGAGCCCGTCCCGCCCACCGTTGGACATCTCCATATGCACGTTGAGTGAGATCTCGAATTACAAATGGTAGACGGCCCTCCGCACGATTCGTTTCAGGAAATGTCAGAACTGACATTTGAGAATTGTAGTCTATTGTAGGGCGATTGGACGACTGCGCGATTGCCCTTAGCAGCTTCATACGCGCAATCCTTTGTCCAGAGTGGACGTACTCATCCACGAACGTACACAAAGTGGAGGTCCCAAGAGATAAGGACTCAGCTGTCAACATGCACATGTCGATCTGAACCCGCATCATGCACTCAAGCCACATGAGAGCAAGTTCTTCCTTACCCTGAGATACGTGCCAAACAGACAACTCAATCATTGACCAGGTCTCACCTAGTTCCGCAGAACACACCAAGTGGTCAGACCACGGAGTTAACGAAGCTCCACTAAACGCATGTTCCAATTTAAACTCGAAGGCTGCAGAGAATCGATCGCTCTCAATGGCAACGTCTATCTGATCAGCGGATTCAGCCATGATTATTCCACAGGATATGATATGTACAGGTAATCTTCGATTAGCCAGGAAAGTAGCGCCCAAAGGGGAGAGAGAGAATGAGCTGCGATTTATTATTGCAGCCCAGTCGATACTCGCTCCTTACGCTTTTATCTGGCCGGCGTTGCTAAAGCAGCCCGCCGGCGGAATTTTTCTCTTGAAAGGGGGCATACTGTAGGTCCGGGAAGCGGCAGCCATGGTTAGAACCAACCCGATCCCGGAGGGTTTGAGGTGGCGCCCGTTCAGAGAACAGGCGGAGACCTTGCCAGCGCGGGACGCGCTGGCGGCGGTTCTCGCGACGGCTCCGGGCTTCGGTGATAAAATCCCCGACCCCGCGACCTCGCTACGGGGCTGCTGGTACAGGTAATCTTCGAAGCCAGAATGAAGGCCGACGGACCGCGCTTGGATGGCGCAGCCACCTCAGGGTAGGGTAGGGCGGCTGCTCCATTTGTGCCGAAGGAGGGTGGTGGGCGGGCCAAAAAACATAAGCCGCGCCACCCCGGGCCCCGGGAAGCGGCGAGCTACGAGAAGAGAAGGAGAACCCAACTGGTTTCACCATCCACTTCTTCTTGGAATCTATACAAGCATGCATCTGCGGATTGTGCGACTGAATTAGGTTCGAAACTTCCCCGCGTGCGCGACGACGACGACGACGGCGGCGACGGCGGCGGCGGCGGCGGCGGCGACGACGACCGACCGACCGACCGACCGACCCAGAAAATAAGTGCCAGGAGCTCCCTGGGGACCTAGGGGGGTCGCCCGACGCCTCCCCAAGTACGCCCCCATCGGACCCGGTCAAATTTTACAAACCCAGACCCCCATGCTCGATTTTACTCTGAAGGCCGACGGGCCGCGCTTGGATGGCGCAGCCACCTTAGCGGCGGGTGCTTCATTTGCGCCGAAGGAGGGTGGTGGGCGGGCTCAGAAAATAAGCCCGGGCCGCGCCACCCCGGTCCCCGGGGAAGCGGTGAGCTGGGAGGGGACCACCACAGCCAGCAGTTTTATTTAGCTGGATGATGATAGGTGGTCTAAATCAGGCCGACGGACCGCGCTCGGATGGCGCAGCCACCTCAGCCACACTCCTGCACAATAATAAGGGCAAACGACTCCACCCTTCAAATATGGAATAAGGGAGCCGGACTGGAGGCCAAGTCTTCCATACCACAGCCAGCAGTTTTATTTAGCTGAATGATGATAGGTGGTCTAAACTCACTAACTCGTTACCGGAAACATATTGTGCTGCCGTAAATGCAATTTTATTCCAGACCAGGGTATCCACTTCAACTTACGACCCGTGGCAAATGCAATTGCAATTTCCGCCCACTTGGTCTCCGTAGCTCCCACTAGCCCACCTAAAGGAGAACAAGGTAAACTCCCCCCACAAAGGGAGGCTGGGCTAGGTTGGTTGATCCAAAGAATGCCAGGGACGGGCCGTCCACTTGGCCTTTCGTAGCTGGCCGTCACGGCCCTGTCTGAGCCCTGCGCTGAGCCTAGACGGCATGAGCCCTGTGCTGAGCCTAGACGGCATAGGTCCTTGGAGAAACTTCCTCAGCGCACGTTGGGCATGACAAGTTGTAGGCGTATGCCGCTATGTTGATTAGGGTGCTGCCGACAAGAAACAGAAAGGTGGGTCGAAATTGAAAAAAAATCATCTCTAGAATGCACGAAGCAACCGTTGAAAATGCAGCTGCAAAGCCCTTTAGGATGTTATCCGCATATTTGAGGATGAAGGCAACATTCAGACCGCCGAAAGCCTGAAGGGATATCACAAGCCAAACAACAGCTGAGTATCCCTGGAAGAAACCCGCGCGTCTAATAGCCTGGCGATCCTTGATCAAGGTTCCACAAGCTCCTAGTACCACAGAAGTAATACCCATCTGAGTGTTCCGAATCCACATGCTCGTTTTTGAGCTCTGAAGGATGCGCTGCTGATAGACTCCGCTGAAACCAGAAGTCACAGCAGCAGCACAAACAGCAATGAAACCCATGGTCTGATACCCAAGGCCATTATCGTAGCGTTGGGCCTGTATACCACCTGGCTTATCCATCTGAACGATTGAAACACCGCAGAACAGCACCACGAGTGAAATCCATTTACGCCGACCCAGGCGCTGACCTGAGAGAGTCACACTGAAAAAGGCGGACGTCAAAATTTTCAAGTTGTAAGTCACTTTGTAGGGCGTTGCATGCAGATGTGATAATGCGAAGTAGAGCAAGTTATTCTGAATCAAATAGAGTACAGCTGGTACTGCGAGCTTCGCCACCTCCCTTGGTTTAGCTAAAATTTCTTGCTTGAAAACTGACATCAGCACACGAAATGATCCCTTTGCCTCTCCGCGAAGTAGCATCAGCGAACACACGCTAAGCTTCATCGCCTCCATGCAGCAAACCGCAGTTGTTGACAGGTACATTGGCCCTGTCTGTTGTCTTGTGTATCGCATTAAGAGCACTAGCGCTGTGTCCTGGGCAACCAACGCACCCAAGGACACGTAACGCAGTAGTACCGCTTCCATACGCGGTCCCTATGCAATTATCGCTTCATTGGGGTGTAACTAAATTTATAGCCCTAGAATCATCGCTTCATTGGGTTTCCACATCGCCGTTCTGCAGGTTATCTCGATCATCAAGAGGGAAAGTACATTTCTAGTCAAGCAAGATAATAATTGGCATAAAGGGTAGGTTGAGTGAGCCTCAGGGCCCACCCCACTACCCTAGTTTACTAGCTAAGCTCCCTCTCTCCAAGATAGGTTCGGCTGGCCACGGGGAGAAAGAATCCCGCCGGCGGGCTCCTTTAGCAACGCCGGCCAGATAAGAGCATAAGGAGCGACTATCGACTGGGCTGTCCGAGGATTTCGACCAATGAGAAGGCCTATGAGAACCCAGCTTTTGCTCGATGCGACGCCTCCCAGGCGCGCCCAAACGCGGTCCCAGCCCCAGATTTTAGGACAGGATCCCCGTCAGTTACCACCTCCGAGTAGGAACCCAGAGTTGCTTGGATATCGGCGTCGCAGAAGTCGAAATTCATTTTCCGTTAGCCCCCCCTTCGTCGGGGTGGAGAATCAAAGTACGGGGGAAGGAGAGGAGGGGCCTATACTAAGGATACTCTCATGTTCCTCTAACTGGAGAAAGCTGTCTAATGCGGGAGTGTGCCCGTGCGTGTGCCAAGTGTATACGTGGCTGGATGTACCCATGGTCGCCTTTGTGAGTTGTAATCAAGACACCGCTGCAGCCTCCAAAACATAGCACGACTGGGCCCAATCCCCTCCAATCAGCGTCCTCAGCGACGATTCAGCCATCGAGAGAGGCAACCGTAGAGGACATCGAAGCAGTATCAGGCCGTTGGCCAGTGCCAAACTTAAAACCACCATACGTTGTAAACTTGGAGTGAGATTGGATGCCAAGCATTGATGCTGCATCATAGGAACCGGGCCCAGGCACCCCCCTGTCGCGCTGGCGTTTAAGCTTGTCATCGGTACCAAAGGAGTATGAGTTCGCAGACCGATGCTTAGACCTAAATATTCACATTGTGTTCGATAATTGTCAACAACTTTCACAAACTCTGGCGCTGGCTGGAGTTGTTTCCCAACGCCCGAGGGAGATTCATACTTTGACGGGCCAGGCGATGGGTTTTTCACGTTTGGCGAAAAACCGGGCTGTAGCACCTCTCCCATTTTTTCACGGTCGCAGGTACCCATAGAGAATCCAGGTGACGTCGGTCGCATGGATATGACCTGCTTGCCAATGGAGGACGGGGAAAGATACGTACCAGGACCAATATTAATTGTTGTGGCAGAGGTGGTCTCCTGGATTGCTGGTTTGAGTCCGAACGAGAAGCGGGGTGCTGACTTTTTCGTTTTTTCCATGGACGGTCCCATTGTGCCATAGGCGCCGGGTCCAGGTACGCCGCGACCAGCTGCTGCGCGGTTTGGGTCGGTAACATCGCCCGTCGTGTCTGCCCGGTGCATGTAAATTTTCGACCCGTCCGCGCGTTGCGAACTACCAAACTTGAAGGTCGGCGCACGTTGTTTTACGTCCAACTTCTGCTTAGCAGCAGTAACAGAGTATGCATTGGGTCCAGGATCGTCTGCTGTCTGTAGCGCGCGTGCTCGTAGGCCGGTCTTGTCGCGATCAATTTTGCATAGGTTGCCACCGAACTGGGAGGTAGGAGCTTTGGTGAATTTTATGTTGTGCTTCGATTGGACCTCATAGTCTCCTGGGGCAGGGGTAACATACTTCGGGTAAGTCATCCGCCCGCCAGAATGCGGCACGAGCGGCGATGCATCTCCGACGCGAACGGGGCTCGACATGGATCTCCCGCACTCCCAGACACACCAAAGGTCGTTGTGCGAGTGACTAATCGACGATATCCTGGGATATATTTGAGATACGTAAGTGTGGGCCAGTCCACGCCACACTCGCGCCGCGACGTTGCGCAGTACGCGCCTCCCCCCTCTCTGGGGCCTCGGGCAGGACTTAGGTTATGAGGAGATGCTGCTGTACATCCTTTTTTGTAAGGCAACCAACACCTGCGAAGAATTCAGTCTCTCTCTCTCTCTCTCTCTCTCTCCCTCCCTCTCTCTCTCTAGCCCACGGACCCCACTGCCTCCGGCGGCTGGCTCCGTGAAGTCCAACAAAAAAATTAGCTCAGCACGCACGGTTTGGGTTGCAGCACATCATCGCCCGCGCCGCGCAGCGATGACAAGCGTGATTCCCGGTACAATTTCAGGGCTGCGCTCGGCCAAGATATGACAGGGCCGCTCGGATACTACCTAGCCAAGTTTTGTAAGGATCAGTTCGTTAAGCCCGGGGCCCCGGGGCCGCCGCCGCCGGCTGAACCTCGCCCAGAACCCCCCCCCTGCGCTGGAGGGGACCCCAAGGGACCCGAAACGCCCCCGACAATTGTGGGTCGGCGGCTGGGAGCTTTCAAGTTACCCAGGCGCTTGGCGGCCGGGCGGGGCCCAAACTAGAAAGCGTCGAGTTTCCCGCGTTCGATGCTATCCTCCCTATGCTAGGGCGCTCATATTGGCCCATGCTGGCTATGCTACTCCTGCCTTGTACTGGCTATGCTCCGCTGCTATGCTCAGCGGCTATGCTCATGCTATACTATGCTGGTGCTGAATACTAGCATACTCGGGTTCTAGCATTCTACTGGGCTTCTCATGTCCAACTAGCCGCCAGGGGCTTTGTGCGGGGGGTCTGCTCATGCGCTGGTCCGCAGCGCCGGTCCCCCGGGAGGGGCCAAAACTGGCACGCGTTGAATTCCGCGTTCGTCCGGGGCACAACTAAGAAGAGTTTCGGAAGCATGAGTGTCGGTTCACTGGGAATGTCGGATCCGCTTCTTGGCGCCAAACACCAAGGCCGCTGGTGACATTCGAACGGTGAAAACCCCCACATACACACGATGCTAAAACTGGGTGCCAAAGGTCCATATTTGGACGCGTTGAACTGGGAAGATGTCTCTCCCTCCAAATAAGGAGGCCGAGTTACCATAGGTTGCACATGGGCGTGAAGCACCGAACCTATTGAACACTGTTATATGACAATCATGAGTTTCAAGCGGATCACTTACTCGAGAGTCTCGTCAAGACGGAGTGCGAAGCCATCACCGCCCGAGCCAAAACCAAGAACTTCAGGTGTGGCATAAGCAAACATGTCGTTGACGACTTGAGGGGGTGGGGTCAGCGGTGTTGATGTGCAGACTACTTCTTCATCACAGTGGGTTGTAGAAAGGTGTGAGGCTTGATCATCCGGTCCAACCCAACGATATACAGTGACATCAGGGCCTCGTGGGATGTCAGTAGTGAGAAGTCCCGGACCACTTCTGCCTGCAACGGTGAAAACAAAACATTCACCCGTTCCAAAATAGTCACCAACCTGAGTCACCAACATGAATAGCACATCGTTCCTTGGGGCACAGGTTGATGACATTGCGGACGGGCTCATCAAGGAATGCACCAGCAACATGCCCGACGTCATCGCGACAAATGATAATTTGAGCTCTTTTTGAACGGGGGCCCGTTTGTCCAGCGCGTGCATAGAGAGCCTCGAGGCACATGCCATCACATGCGGAGTCGTAGACCAGCTCCCAGGGCTTGTGCTGAAGAAGAGGTTTCAGTGCTCGTGCAAGTGCAGTGCGTGCTTTTTCATTGAGGAGGCAGCGCATGCCCGCATCTCTTGACTCGCCATCATCATCCTTGCCATAATGTGAAGTGTCCATACGTACTGTAGGGATCAGTGACTCACTAAACGTCCGACGCATGTCTGCGCCTGGTGCGATGTCGTCCACCATCACATTGGTCCCAGAGACATCTAGCTCTTCAACGCCGCCACCCGTCAAAAGCCGGTCCCAAAGAGCCGATGCTACCGCTGTAACGGTTTTTCCACTCGAAACTTGGCTTGCGCTCGAGTAAAACGCCTCCGCTGGTCGAATACAGTGATCCCAGAGGTGCAGCCGATAAAAATGAAGAGTCACTGGGCGCATACAGGCGACTAGATGCTGATGAATCGCGAATGGTTCTGTCGCACGTGGCACGATTCGGTCGTCGATACCGATAAGAACATCTTGTGCACGTACACCCAGCACCGCTGCTTCCTTCGACACGGACGTGATGACAAGACGACGTGTTACACGCGCGTCGTATTCAATCTCCAGGCCCATGCGACCACCCCCAAAGGTCACACGGTATCGTTGCCAGCCAGCGATCGCCTTGGGAGTCGTCTCCGTATCTAGTCCTCGCAAGTGAAGCTCACGAAAATACCCACGAGATACTGCACGGTTAGATGAGCCTGCAAGCGTGCACGCAAATAATGTTCGACCTTCGGCTGAAAGTCTATGTGTCAGTTCCAGTTTGGAAAGCTGCATCACCGTTGCAGAGAAAGACTGCTTGGACTTGGACTCTTGTGCATCAGAACTGCTACCATGTGTATCGTCGTTGAGTTTTATGCTGTTGCACGCACACTCTGACTGGTGGGCTTCAATTAGCTCGAGGGCCCTCATCACCTTCGCACCGCACTGTTTGCATACTGCATACCTGATCGAAAATCATTTTGCAAGGTCCTATTTCTTTGGCGCCGCCACGCGCTCGATGACAGGCTTTACATATGGCCGCGCCGAGGGTGGGTCCCCCGCTTTAACTCGCGCGTATAGGTTTGAAAAAGATATGCTCATCCAAACTCTCACTGGTAAGCATCCGAAATTGTGGCTAACATCGTAAAGAACACGGACAAGAGATCTCTCCTGCCTTTGTTGGCTTCAAATCTCATCCCCAGCTTAAGCTTGGGCGCCACAAAGCCACTGGGATCGATGTACAGTTCTCCATATTCGCCGAGTTATGGGCCAAGGAAGTTGGCCATAACATCGCTGCCCCCGAAATAAAGAGTTCGTGCCGATCGGATCGACACAGTCCGTACTATTTCATTATCCAGTATACTCATTATCCAGTATATTCATTATCCATAGAATGACTTAACTTGTTACATATCCGAGCATAGTAGGCTAGTATGAGTTTCTCTGTGCTTTAATCACACTCGCTCCGCGCAAAGCAAGTTCCTTAAGGTTCACAATATTAACGACATGCCCCACACAAAGCGTTCCCCGAATAGCAAGTATTGTGCGTTCGTCGGGTGTTTGCGAACGGAATCGAACAAATGCGACTCAAAGAGAGCTAGCTTCTAGTTCATGTCTTCAGTCGGCGACAGGCGGGTATGGACCGTCCAGGAAGACAATGCAATCAGACAACTTGTCATGAAGTACGGAACGCGGTCATGGAGTGTGATTGCAGAACACATTGTGCAAGACTTCAACATAGATGGGCGCACTGGGAAACAATGCAGAGAGCGTTGGCATAACCACCTTGATCCCCACATAAACAAAGAGGCATGGACCGAAGAGGAAGAAAGAATAATGGCAGATGCCCATAAGACGTTAGGTTGTCTATTTCACATGATGATGGTCCAAATTATTTGACTCAGGTAACAAGTGGTCGGAAATAGCAAAGCTACTTCCTGGTCGGACTGACAATCATGTGAAGAATCACTGGTGAGTACTCAGGTACAATCCTATTTATTTGGACATTCTGTCATCAGGTACTCTTTCATGCGACGTAATGTTCGCAGACTGAATCGAGAGGTCAATGACGGCCAGCCCAATCACCAACATGTTGGGATAGGCTAGTCATACCACCGAGATCCCTTATCTCAGTCTGCTCATTGCACAGTCGCAAAGCAAGCACGGCCGTCTGACAGCTTTCAAGCCCCCCCAAAGCGAGGTAGATCCCGCAAGGCGGCGAATCTGGCAGAACTTCAACGGTACTTCACTGCTGCTGCCGAGGCAGCATCCGAAGTGCTTCATGAGGACACTTCATCCGACAATCGGGAGGACCTCGCTAAAATTGCCGAGGTGGAAATCAAACCTCTTGATAGCCCCAGGTAATGTGTGATTTTGTTTCTTCGCGTAAAGCCCCCCTCCGTAGTCGCATGGTTGCTGTTAGTCTCGCGAGTGGCAACCTACGATTCCGAGACAAGCTTCGCGAAAAACTCGAAGCGACGGGAGGTGTAGCGTGCAAGATACATGTTGGAGCATCAATCCAAAAGCCAGAGTCAGCACCAGAAGTGCGGCCCAACCTCCGTATGATTCATGTATCCAGCAAGTGACGCGTTTGCATGCTAGGCCAATGTGATGATGCAAGTAGATCTAAGCAGAAGGTAGATCTAGTGATTTTGCATATGTCTTACCTGCTAGTGCAGGAAAAAGGAATGTGTAGTCGATAGTGGCGCATGTGCAGTCGATAGTGGCGCAAACCAGCGTAAGTGAGCCCAAGCCGGTTGCACCCACTCGTGCAGCTATCCCAATCCATGGCACCCGTCTCAATTCTCAAGCTGAGTCAAGTAAAGGCATCAAGAAGCGGAAGAGAGAATTGCGTGTTACAATCGACGAAGCTGATAATTTTTGTTTAGTTTTGGTCAGGAGCTCACAGAGCACCCTAACAGAAGCTAGTTCAGCTCCAACGCCCAATAATCCTCGGTGAATTCTTGTGTCCTTATTTCAAATAAAAGTATTGTCTAGTCAACTCCTCCGATTGCAAGCAAATGTTCCATGGCCAGGAGACTCACTCGAAAGGTCCACCATCTCAGAACTTCATTAAGCCCATCCGCGCACCTTGCACAGTCCTCTATCATTGGAGAGGCATACTGATTTTGCGTTTGACCAAGTTCCAACAACGAATGAAACTCACTGTGCCCACAGTCAAATGAGCAGGCCAAGCAGCATTTTGTATTCAGATTCACTGAAGTGCGTATCATTACATGGGCCTTGTCAGTCGATAAAAATCGTGCAAGCTTCAGGTTTGATTTTGATGAGGTGGTCGCCCACTACCCTTGATCGGTGCTTATGCGCAATGGGCACAACGTGGCCCTCTCGTGAATGGGCGAGTGTCTGAAGCCCGGCTCACTCCCAAAACCCTGTCCGTCTGAGTTCGGTGTCGGGGGCTTCCTGGTTTGATTTGTAGCACAAGGCCATTTTAATTGTAGCACAGGCTTTAACTTGGGGTAACTGGAGAAATAGTGTTATGCTAGTTAGCTAACTAGAGCCGGAAGGGCCTCTACCGTTTAGATGACGAGAGCTACAAGGCCCTCACATCAGAGAGACTCGAGCGCGATTGACCAGCCCACGCGCGCCCTCCTAATAAAGCGCCAGTATCGTCTAGTAGCAAAGCCGATATGAACTCCGTACTGTCTTGCTTTCAGAAAGACGAGACAGTACGGATTCTCTACTGGAAAATGACATCTAGGAGCCCCGCGCGGTCGAAAAAAGCTCCTGCGGACGCGCCTGGGAGGCGCGTCCGCAGGAGTCGTCGCCCCTCCGGGGCTCCGAAAACAGACCCTTCACCAACGTACGTGGTACGGCCGCTACGCGGCCGTGCTCCCCCTGTG
>MDSX01053749.1_pt1 | contig 17887 bp, 16 predicted proteins | sample 811141 | NCBI WGS metagenome assembly MDSX01 (sample SAMN05326642, study PRJNA326480) | marine metagenome | isolation source: seawater | place: Atlantic Ocean: South East | collected 2010 | reverse complement strand
GTTTTTGGCATGCGTCATATTCTTCACATTAGCATTAAACGCACCTTCTTCCTTCTTCAGTAAACCAGACGAGTCAGAAGAAGAGTGACCTCGTCCTCAAGAGAGCCCAGTCGAAGGCATAAACATCCTGCCCATGAGAAAATTTGGCCTATTCACAGGAAAAAGAGATTACCCAAGAGAATTGAGGAATTCATCTCCTAAATCTTCCGGGAACTCCCCTCCAAAATTCTTATCCACTTGATTCAGCGTTTCATGAATTACCTCTTCAGGCACCATAAACCATTCATTCTCTCGCTTTTCACATAGGTGATGAGCTTGCGTAATTTTATGCATAAAAGCCTCAGCATCCTCCCTGCCTTCTACTCGACGGGACACTCCAAGGAGTCGGTAACTTCGATACGGATCTCCCGTCTGGTATGATTTCAGCCTAGCTACCCAGTCTACGGACATTCCAATTTTCACCCAATTTGGCCATACTGGATTAACAATAGCGTAAACAAACCCCGAGCCGTCATCCTCCTCCAAGTTTTCGATTAAAGCCCTCTCAACAATATCCTCTTTTTCGATCTGGATCAAAGGTTTTCCATCCCATTCTCCAAGTGCTCGAACAAACTCTTTCAATTCAATCTCTTTCTCATAATTTCTAATCAAATGGCTTTGTTTGCCCTTATTTTTTGCAAATCCGGTCCACTCATGGCATCCCAGAATGTAGGTGGGCCAAGGCGGAAGCGGAGTACCTTGAATTTCCACATCCCCCTGGTGGAGTTCATGGATCATATTGTCAACCTCTTCGTCAAACTCAACTCTACTCCTGCTAAGCATATCAAAGTCCTTTAGTACGTGGTAAATGACATACGCCTCCTGCTTAGAAATTTCATCATACCTACTCAGAAATCTCAGAGTTTCGATAATCATTAATTGCGATCTCGCTCTTTGAATTAGTTTTTCGTCATCACTTGAAAAAATAGTTCCGAGACATCTCTCATTTAGATCAAGATACGCATTCCGAACCAATTCTATTACTCGATCCTTCTGAGATTCCCCTAATGCAAGATACATCTCCCAGCCCGACGAAGTAAGATATTTGTCTAACTCGAAAACAGGGATGTGCTTTTCGCTCCTACCTCTGTCTCCTGCAGTTGACCATCCAAAGGTCGAAAGACTTACTCTCATGGTCTTACCATGTGTGTCCTTTCCTAGTGCGTTTTGCTCAATTTCCCTTTGATTGAGCGGCCCCCTTATTTGATTTTCAATCAACCAGTCTCCTAAATTTAGGAAATCTTCTGCGTATGTAGTTGGTCCAGCCTTTGTAAATGAAACTCCCAGAGAGCCAGACGGAAGGCTGGAAGCACTAATGACTCGCATCAGCAGTAGATTCCTTAGTGATACTTTTTCAATCTTCGTGCGACGTATTCGGCAAGAAGCGGAGGGACCGCGTTACCGATCTGCTTGTACTGGCTCGTCTTGGATCCCAGAGGCACCCAATCGTCCTTGAAGGACTGCAGTCGTGCGTTCTCCCTTACGGTTGGGATGCGATTCTGGTCGTAATGGAAGAAGTTCCTGTGGCCGGTATCGACGGTGATGGATACCCCCTCGCTGGCCATTCGCTGGAAGGCCTTGTTGTACTTCCTAACCTCCCAATACTCTCGTGGCAAGTCACGGATCTTACCTCCATCCGGGATCATGGCGATGATAGACTTAGTCTGCTCGGTGTGCATGGTGATGAGGTGATGAGTGATGCTCTCAGCCGAGCCTCTGATATACCTCTGGTAATCGGTGGCCGGAGGCCCGGGATAGTCGAACTCGTGAACCCCCTCATGCTCTACATCGAGCCGTGGAAGGTCGGACAGTGCCTCATGCGTGGTGACACCAGGGATATCCGAACCACTCGGAAACTCGAATTCGCCCTCGAGGACACCGACGAAGAAGACTCTCTTCCTATGCTGAGGAATGCCGAAATCTCTGGCATTAAGAAGTGAATGGCTGACACTGTAGCCCAATTCACTGAACCGTTTCACGACATCATCACGAAATGCCCCCCCTGCGAGTGTTAACATGCCCTGTACGTTTTCTATAACGAAGAACTGGGGACGGATTCTTTTGACGGCACGGAAGTATTCCATGTACAGGTGATTTCGCTCGTCCTCAACGTCCCTCGTACCGACCGTGCTGAATCCTTGGCAGGGTGGCCCCCCAATTACACCGGCAATGGGGCCGCTCGACAGGAGTGAGTCAATGCGGGCGTCATCGAGGTTCCTGATGTCCGACACCTCCCCTACAGGAGAGGGGTGATTGTGATTGTAGGTTTCAATCGCGTCCGACCAAGTGTCTACTGCCAATAGGACTTCAAATCCTGCTTCTTCAAATCCTAGGCTCATGCCACCACAACCACAAAACAGGTCGAGAATTTTTGGTTTAGTCATTGGAAGGCCCCGTATATTGCATCTGCTAGGGACTTTGCCATCAGGGGAGGGACCGCATTACCAACCTGGATGTACTGGGGAGTACGGGTACCGACAAAATGGAAGCTATCGGGGAATGACTGGATTCTTGCCGCCTCCCTCGGAGAGGGTAGCCGATCAAATTTAGGGTGGAAATAATTACTGTGAGTATTGCCAGTATCTATCGTGCAAGATTGCTTCCCTTCGTGCAAACGTCGATACGCAGACGAGTGCCTATTATTCCGCACCCTTGGCCAAAGATGTTCTGGTACAGATCGCCAATTGCTACCTTGGGGAACGTGCGAGATCCTCTCTTGGACCTCAAGAGCGGGGTATCGAATCTCATGATTCGTGACTTTATTGTTTCTAGCCCTGAGATATCTCTGATATTTTGTTGATGGTTTGACTTTCAACAAATGTGTGTCTTGATTTTCATTCGTCTCAAGCGAATACAATTCTGACAAGGCTTCCCCTACAGTCGGAGGGTTTTGGATTTTCACAATCGAGCTGAAATCGAACTCTAAATCTTCAGTAATCACGAAAAAGTTTCGCTTCCGGTTCTGTGGCACATTGAAATCTGAAGAGTTGAGTATTTGGTGACTAACAAAGTAACCTCGATCTTGAAAAATTTCATAGATCCTGTCCTTGGCATATCCTCCGTCCCGAGTGATTATTTGCTGCACATTCTCTATGACGACGACTTTGGGCTTTATTTGGTCCACGAACTCGACGAATGCGAAAAAGAGACGGTTTCGTTGCTCGTCGGTTTCGTGCGTCCATCTGTTTGCAGCAGAGAAGCCTTGGCAGGGGGGCCCGCCAATTATAGCTTCAACATCATGAATGCCCGGCATCAGTTTCGAGATTTCAGAAAAATCTACCTTTTCCAAATCCTGCTTCAATGCGATGCTTCCCGGGAAATTGAGCTGGAATGTCTTTACTGCGTCCGGGTTGTTATCGATACCGCCATAGATTTCAAACCCTGCTTGCTCAAAGCCAAGACTAAGTCCTCCGCATCCTGAGAACAAATCTAGTACCTTCATTCTAATCCCTCTTCGTAAATCCTGTAATTGTTATTACTCCCTTCGAGGGAACGGGGTGCTCAAGATTGATGGCAGAAATAATTGAGTTGGCAATTCTTCTAATCACGGGCACAACTACTGAATTTCCGGCTTGTTTGTATAAATGAGAGTTTGCAACATTCTCAGGAAGTACGAATGCCCTATCGAATCCTTGTATCATAAAGCACTCTTTTGGAGTTAATTTCCTGAACCCATGATGTGTTTTAATCAAAGGAACGTTGTGACCGCCCGTTCCCATGTTCGCCGTCAATGTTGGGCATAGATTACTCTTGTTTTCACGAACATACTTCCTTCTCCACTGATAGACTGTTTCATTTGAGGTCATGTCCCTCTTGAGCTCATCGTACATGTAAGCATCTTCTCCATAGTAGTATCGATCATCCACCCTTCCCTCAAAATCGAAGATATCTCCGATGGTAGTCTCAAGCTGAATCACATCAGGAAATTTGAAACAATCCGACATGCCCTCGTCTAAGAAACCGACAACGTAGATCCTCTCTCTATTCTGGGGGATGTTTCCATACTCACACGCATTCATTACCTTGTAGTGTATTTTGTACCCTAGACTCTGCATCGAGCTACGGATTATGCTGAATGTCCTTCCTTTGTCATGGCCAACCAGATTTTTCACATTCTCTAAGAATACGATGGAGGGACGCTTGTCTTTCATGATCCTCTCTAACTCGAAATACAAGTTTCCCCTTCCCTTTTCATCATCGAATCCCTGCCTGTATCCAGCAACTGAAAATGCCTGACAAGGAAAGCCGGCTAACATCACATCGAAATCGGGTATTTCACTGGATTGAACATCCCTGATGTCCCTGGTGTCCAAACGTATTTCGTGATTTTGCTTGAAGGTAAGAGAGGCTTTTTCGCAGATTTCGTTCGCGTAGACTACGTCAAATCCCGCTTGCTCGAAGCCAAGGTCGATCCCTCCGACCCCTGCAAAAAATGAGGCACATCTGAACATTATCCATCATACAAATTTGTCCGATGTTCTTAGTATTTATGCGCCCCATATTTGTAGTTCAATCCGCCGGTGAAGTCTGATTCAACCACTCTTCGCAAACCTCATGAGTACAAGTCGGGGGATTGAAAAGAAGCTTGGAATCCCTGTCTATAATGTCCAATATTAGGTTAGAACCAGCTCCCTCCTGTACTGTTACAATAGAGCTGGTTGAGGCAGGAAGGTAGTCTTCTCCCGTACTGGCAAGAGAGAGTCTGATGGTGTGTCCTGCCTCTATTTGAACATCCATGGCGAAGAACTCCATCTTAGCATTGATTGTCTCTATAATGGGTATCCAGGTCTGCTCATCAGATCCTCCCTCATGATATCTCAAATCCATAATGGCATGCCCAATGTGAATACAGTCTCCCGCCTCTGAGCAATCTTCCAGAAGGGCGTATATTTGTCCTCCCAAGGTAGACGTGGATACATCAATATGAAGTCTAGGAAGGCCAGAAATCCATATATCCTCATCAAGCGCTGAACTCTCATAAACAGGCCCAAAATTACCGTTAGGGAGAATATTAGTAGTCCTTCCAGCAATATTGGATAGAGCACCTCCGAGGTCAAGAGACATTGCATCCATCTCCTCCGGAGGGTACCTGTCCTCTATTCTCCACTGACCTTGGTTTGACTGGATCTCCACGAATAATCCAGGTTGTTCACCTATGCCCTTTAGATACCAGTCAAACCACTCTAGGAGGTCCTGCATCCAATCAAACCGAACCATCTCAGGGTATGCCTCTCTTCCTCTGCCATCTCCGGAGCGATCAAAGTGATAGTCAGGCCTGTCGGGGTAATCGTGGTCCCATTGTCCGAATAGGCCCTTGGATTCTATACCGGCATCCTTCAGTTGATTAATCACTGGTATTGCCATGTGCGGGTCAACGTTCCAGTCATGCATCCCCTGAATCAGATATACCGATCCCTGATAGTTCTGAAGCACCCTATATAGGAAGTACCTCTCTTCCCAGTAGGTGCCAGCAAACTCGCTTCCCCACATGTAAGCCGAGATGCCCGTTCCCGGACCGATGATGTAGTCAGGACACATGTTTCCTATGTCCTCATCATCGCCATCGATACCATAAGAGCCGTAGACACCGTTGTGCATAATCGCCGCTCTAGCTTCGCTACTGCCATTTTTCCACATTAGCTCCATTACCCCTATTAGGCCAGAAATGGGGACTATTGTAGCTAGATGCTCATTTCCAAATGTCGCTGCCTGCCAAGGCGTGGAGCCATCGTAGGACTTTCCTATCATCGCGACTTTTCCGTTACTCCAATCCTGCGTGCCCAACCATGTCACAGCCGCATCCACGCCTAATTGCTCAGCATTTCCCATTAGGTCCATACAGTGATTAGAACGACCAGTACCCATAACGGAGACCTGTGCGAATCCATAGCCGTGAGGTAGGAGTTGATCAATTATCATCTGGCCTAGCCAAGTTCCGGGAACTTCAATAGACGGGGTCTCGACACTTACTTCGTCAAAATAGGGACCGAATTCCGCTATGATTGGAACTGAAACTCCCTCAGGGACATCTGGTAGCCAAACCGCCAAGCTCACCAACCCATTGGGTGCCGACCCCCCTTCGCTAAGGGGCAGTTGAAACTCCACAAAATGATGTGTAGAGTTCCATTCATTTTCTGTTTCCAATATGTCATATTGCCCAAATTCCATCACATAACCATTCGAGTAGCCGGTCAGGTAAGGCCACTCTGACCTTTCCCAAACAGGAACTCTCTCATAAATGCCCAATTCCTTTTTGATATCATCAACAACATCGTCAATGATCCACCCTTGCAGGGAGACCATGACCATTAGCGCCACCAATCCAGTTGCTGACAGCCATATTTTCCATTTCGAGGGAGCTACCGACTTGATGCCAGTTTTCTCAATCGGGGTGTAAAGGGTGTTGCCCTCCTCATCAATTATGACTCCCTCGATCATGTCAACACCCTTCCCAATTTGTGAACACTATTCAGGATTACTAGTTCAGGACAGATTTGAGGGATCAGATCAGCACCTGAACAAAACCATCTTCTAAGCGTGTCTCGAAAATTCCGAGGTCCTTCTTGGAGACCATGGATCCTACAAGCCTCCCATAAGGCGGAAAGAGTGGAAATGGTGCCCATTCGACCAGACTCCCATCCGATATGCAGTGAGTAGTTTGGTGAAGAGGGCATGTGACACATCCATTCTCAACATTCCCTCCCCATGACAAGGGCCATTTCATGTGTTTACAAAGCCCCTCTGTGGCATGGAAATAGCCTTCAATTTTTACAATCATGAGTATTTTTGACCCAACAGTGACCATCTTGCTCTTTCCTTCTCTGATCTTATTGGCCCTTATCGCGTTCTGCCATTTCATTACTATCCCCTAACTTGAGACATCCCGCCATCTAGGTGCAAAATTTGTCCAGTGATATTATCTGGGGCGTTAGTCAATAACCACAAAATGGCATCAGATACCTCCTCAGGTAGGTTGATTCTGTTCAGTGGAATTTTACTCACTGCCGCTTCCTTGGAGGTTTCAGATTTTGTTATCGGTCGTGCCATTCTTGTGTCTGTGAGGCCCGGGGCCACTACATTCACCCGTATTCCTCTCTTGCTGTATGTGGCAGCAGCAGATCTGGCCATTGACTCAATTCCCCCCTTCGCGGCTGAGATGGCCTCATGATTGACTAGTCCGACACTAGCTGCAACGCTCGAGGTGAACACTATTCTGCCACCACCGTTGCGTAACATGTACTTACATGCCTTGGATAGGACCACGAATGCAGATGTCAGGTTGGTATTGATGACCTCATTAAATGCCTCCGAGCTTAATGCATGAGGGGGCCTGATCAGTAGTGAACCAACCAAGTGTGCGACACCGTCAATTTTACCGTCCCCTATGCTAGAAAAGCTAGTCACTACTTCTGAAACGAAGAGCTCGTCTGTAGCGTCTCCGATGAATACTCTAGCCCCCAAGCCCTTGATTTGATCCATTCTAGAAGAATCCCTTCCAATCACTGTCACCGAGTTTCCGTCTTCCATTAGCCTCTTGCAAAGTATGAGGCCAATATCGCTACTCCCGCCCACTACGAGATATGAACCCAAAAAATCCGCCCCTCTAAAATCACGCTTCTGTACGGATAATTGGGAAATCCCAAGACTCAAGCTGCTTCTCCAGTCGCTCCCAGAGGCTATCTGCCCGCGTTGATACACTCATGGGGGTACATCCATAGGTGAGCATATATAGAATCGTTTTTTCACTGAAACGATTTTTCAGAAAGTTTCTGGTTCAATATTTTCAGAAGACCTCTGAGAGTTACTTCACTTATTCCTGAGACCTTGCAAACCTCGCTCTGAGTTCTAGGAGAGTCACTATCTTGGGATGCTCTATAAATTATCACACCTGCTATCCCAGATGGTTTCTTACCTTGCCATGAGAGGTCATCCTTGACCATATCCCACATCTTTCTTACTCTTCCAAGGACCTCGGGCCTCATCCCAAGATCAGAATGAAACCTCTCAAAATACTCTTCAGGACCAGTAATATGGTGAGCACCCAGGAATCTAGAAACTAGCCTAATTGTTCTCTTCAACTCCTTGAGGTCAACATCTTTCACCATGTCGAAAGCTTCTGCAACGTCCTCAATTCTTCTAGGAATCCTAGCCTCGCGGGCGGCTACGTAAACGCATGCCGCCGAAACTCCTCTGATACTTCTCCCTGTGACAAGCCCTCTATCCACAGAGTGCCTGTAAAGTCCAGCCGCTTCCTGCTCGATCTGAGGGGGCAGATCTCCCCTGTCCCTGATGAATTGCATTGCTTTAGCCAAGTTTCTACTTCTGCTATCTCTGGTCTTACTTCGCTGGTCGATTCGCTGTCTCCTACGCCAGTCCCTCAGTGCCTTCCCTGACATCCCATGCCTCTTAGCGGCGCCTGATGTCAAATCTGACCTCCTTATCTCAGTAGACAGCCCCTTGTCTGAAAGGGTTAGTGTCGTAGGGGCGCCCACTCTGCTCCTATCATCCCCTCCGGAATGATTTGTCCATTCTGCCCCGAGGTCCATCATATTCTCCTCTGCGACATAACCGCACTCTGAGCAAGAGGTCTCGCCACGGACCTCATCTGTATCCCAAGAGTTTGAGCCACAAACGGTACAGGGCCTGGATACTCCCTCTGTCTTTCTACTGGTGGATGGACGCATCGAGGGAACAATGGCACGTCTCCCACTGGATCCCGAAGAACTGGGGGTTACAGATTCTCCTCGGCTTTCAGCATTCTCTTTCATCATATCAACCTGTAGTTGTATAGTCATAGCCGAACTATTTAAACCCATGGATTAAAAGATTAGCATTAACGCAGTATTTGGAATTTATTTTTCTTGCTCCCTAAACTTATTCTCCCTGCTCCTCCCCCTCGGGCCATGGGATATGCACCCGTGAGGACGGCTCTATACACTTCACACGTTGAATCAGGAGCGAATCTGGTAGATTTCCATGGTTTTGAGCTTCCCATATGGTATTCTTCTATCAAAGAGGAGCATTTGGCAACCAGGTCGGCAGCTGGTATGTTTGACGTTTCTCACATGGGCCTATTCAGGTTTGTCGGCAAGGGGGTTTCAGAGTGGTTAACAGGCATAGGGACTCAGGATTTCACGAGGTTTCAAAGGGGCACATGCGGGTACACCCATTTTCTCGACAGAGATGGAAATATAATCGACGATATGATATTCGCAATCAGAACGGATGAAGAGATCCTTGGGGTTCCAAATGCCTCAATGGTATCTGTGATGCTGGATTGGTTCACTGAATTGCTCCCCAGTGACGGCTCCATTAGGATACTCGATAGCTCCGAAGAAACAAGTATTATTGCTATTCAGGGGCCTAAATCAATGGAAATAGTCTCACAAGTTTTGGGTGACTCTAATATTGTTGGTAGGTTCAAGTGCCAAGATATCAGTCAAAACAATCTCTCTGTAGAGGGCTGGATTCAAGGAACTGGATATACTGGTGAGGCCGGCGTGGAGATTTTTATCCCCAATGATCAGGCAAATATTCTATGGAGTCAGTTCATTGAGTCTGGCTCCGAATTAGGCTTGGTTCCAGTCGGATTAGGTGCCAGAGACACTCTCAGACTTGAGAAAGGCTATCTATTGTCTGGTCAGGATTTTCATTGGCCCGGCCTCGGAGATTTGGCAGATTCAGATCTTCCTGAGGGATTTCTGTCCAGAGACTCCGCTGAGACCTCAGTTCCTTTTGGCCTCAATATGGACCATGAGTTTATCGGGAAAGAAAGAGTCCTCCGTTCCCTTGAAAAATCAGAAAAATGGTCGGCGATTAGATGTGTTTCAAGAGGCCCCTCCCCTAGGCCTGGGCATCCTGTAATGGACTCGGACTCAGAAGATGCTCGCGTAATTGGGTATGTGACTAGTGGGGCCCCCTCTCCAAGTCTAGGCGGTGTCGGCATAGCAATGGCATACCTCTCTACTTCCGTTGAGGGCCAACTAGTTTGGATCAGAGCTAGCCCTAGAAGATCTATCAAGGCCGAAGTCGTTCGAGCTCCCTTTTTGTAGCTACGCAGTGACAACACTCATTGCTGAATGGCCCCTGTCACTACTCGAGTTGATAGAGTGAACGGTGGTATTGAGGCTATAGCTATTAAGAATCTACAAACAATTCTGAAGTCTAGGGGAATTTCCTCCGAGGCACTATTTTCCAAGTACGATATAGATGGAAACGGAAGCCTGAACTATGAGGAATTCATGGCCGCATTGACATCAATAACTGGACAGAATGCACCGCAGTCAATAGTGAATGCAATCTTCTCAGTTCTGGATTCTAATGGCGATGGCCAAATTGATTTACAGGAGATTCTCGTAATCGTCGATGGAAATACTTCAGACCCATACGTCGAAGGCTCATCACTGACAATTTCAGATCATCCAAACAATCTTTACAACGGTCATTATGAACTTCAGGGAGAGCTTAACGGAAAACCACTTTTCGCAAATAATAACTCGGCTAAATTGTACTACTATAACGCCGGTTCAGGAGGTGCTCCATCGTGGAGCCTCGATATCAGGGAGCTCGACGGGACTCAAGACTTCTATGGAGGAGGATGGACAAGGCCTCCCGCTGGAGGTGGCCTGCCCACGGGCACCAGGAGATGGGTAGGTGTGGGAAAAATCACGATTCAAACCACCACTCCCTCAGACGCTCCTACGGAGGATAGCGAGGAGTTGCCTCTCACAGAGGTTGTTGAGGTGGTCGAATCTGATTCCTCTGACGACATGATCGATTCCATTTCATTAGAATTCTCGGAAATCCTTGGAGAAATGAAGAAGGCAGAATTCTCAGATGTTGAGGCATTGGAGAAGAGCAGGGCGATAATGGATGAACAGGCGGAGTCAAGAATCTCAAAACTACCTGGCTTCCTACAACCCTCCGCGAGGGAACTATGGAAGGCCAAGGCCGATTCTCTACAGGAAATCGCTCGATCTAACCTCCTGCTCGCGGCAACTACTGCCGCCACACTTTCTGCGGGTGCCTTGGGCATTGCTTCCATGTCTTCCGAGGGGAAAGAATGGCAAGAATCTCCAGAAATGGGAGATGGGACTAACCCTTCTACTGAAGTCAGCGAGCAGGAAATCGAAGAGATTGTATCTCAATCCCAACCAGAGACCGAGGATGTAGTGGACGAAGAGCCAGCAGGCAATCAAGCAGACTCGGAAGGTATGACAATTTCTTCCATGGTAGAGTCATTCTCACAAGCTCGAATGTTATCGGAACAGAACGCTTTGAAGGAGGAGCTTTCCGGTACCTCGGTTGATATCTCTATCAAAATAACTTCTGTGGAGAGGACCTTCGGTATTGGCATCTCAGATAGATACAGAGGCGGTAATACTGTTGTGGCTTCCCTACATGATCAGGGAATGCCATCTGGAAATGAAGTAGAAATCAGAATCCCTTCGGACACAGATGGTTCAGTATTCAAGACTGGATACGAAGGCGAAATATCGTGTACTGTATCCGGTTGGAACGGTATCCGTAAGAGAATCATCCTTGACGCTCAGTAGCCAGAAGCTGCGAGAGCCTCATCGATCATCTCCTCAAGGCTGACCATAGGCTTGAATCCACATCTGTGCTCCAAGAACCAAGCATCCACAATTCCCCAAACTTCTCCGTCAGAATTCTGATTCAGCTCCACAGACGCTCCAGTTTTACTATTGTAGATACTGGCTAGCTCACTCATAGTTATTCCCTTTCCCGAACCTACGGCGAAGCTCTCTCTGGTCAGAGGGGGGTTTTCAAGAACTGACAGCACTGTCCTTACCAAATCTTCAACATGGACAAGATCTTTTACATCCTCTCCGGACCCTGGCACGTTTATCCAACCAATTTGACTCTCGTTTGCCCACCGATGAAGAATCCCATTGCCCGGTGGCCCTTCCAATGGGACTCCCTGGACATTCGATGCCCTGATGACGCTGACAGGCCTTCCCGATTCCGCCCTCTCAAGAGCATTCTCCTCGATCCACAGCTGTCCTTCAGCAGCGGTATCCCTCGGAGATAATGAAGACTCTGGGCCATAATAGTCGTCACCGGGAGACCAGGGAGGATGCACTCTCAATGTTCCAACAATTATCATGTGTAGCTCCCCATGCCTGTTTACTGCGTCCAAGACAGGTCTAGCCGCCTCTCTCATCATAATCTTGACCTCGCGGTCATTTCGAGCAACACTCGTGTTGACTGGTCTGGAGTTAATGTGAATCAATGCATTACAAGGAGTTAGCATGACGTCAAGAGCCATACTGTCTTCCAACATCTCGTCTGGAATTACCACTGCGGAATCCCCAAGAGCATCAATTATGTAGGGCGCCACGAATGCATCTGAGGCTGTTATTGCGACCTTCATGATGTACTGACTAACTTGGGAGTAATAAGAGTGTGTCGGTCCCCCATGCAGAATCCCAACCAAAGATAATCATAAACTCCCTACGTCTCCAGTTAGCTGAGGGCTACCGTGGATCAATTGCCAAACCTTGGAAGAGAGCAAGAAATGCTCGATATTATGGGCTTATCTTCTATGAAAGATTTGTTTGAAGACATCCCCGTTGAAATAAGATCAGAAGGCACACTGCCTTTGCCACTCCCGCAGACGGAGGAAGAAATACTCAGGGACGCGGAGAAGCTCTTGGGGGCCAATGTTAATCTGGACAGCAGGCCATCATTCATCTCAGCAGGATTGGCTAGAAATTTTGTTCCTTCAATGGTGCCAATGATTGCCACAAGAGGAGAATTCCTCACCTCATACACCCCATATCAGCCTGAAGTCAGTCAAGGGATGCTTCAGGCTATGTGGGAGTTTCAGACAATGATTTCTGAGTTAGTGGGACTTCCGATTTCAAATGTTTCCATGTATGATGCCAGTACATCTGCCGCTGAAGCGATAACCTGTGCTGTGAGAGTAAAATCAAAGAAGGTAGAGATGCCAAATACCGTCTATGTTTCCGAATTGGTCCCCCCTCATAGGATGTCTGTAATTGAGAATTACACTCAAGGAGTAGGAATAGATATTCGGAAAATCCCACATGATGAAGACGGCTTCTTGGATTTGAACGTGGCAGCCGAAGCCTCGGGTTCGTGCGCGATTTACGTCGAGCAGCCAAATGCATTTGGGATTCTCGATAAGGGATTGTTGAGGCTGAGGGAAGTAGTAGGCGATAACACTGCTATTATTGTTGGAGTCGATGTCACTTCACTGGGTATAGTGGAGCCTCCTGGCAACTGGGGAGCCGATATAGTGGTCGGGGAGGGGCAACCTTTCGGAATAGGGCCAACCGCAGGAGGGCCAATTTACGGTATTTTCGCATGTAAAAAGGACTTCTTGCGACTAATGCCAGGAAGAATTGTGGGGCAGAGCATAGATACTGAAGGAAAGACTGCATACACACTCACGCTGTCTACTAGGGAGCAGCATATTCGCAGACATAGGGCTACTTCGAATATATGTTCAAATGAGACCCTAATCGCACTCATGGGGGCGATGCACATGGCTCTTCTCGGCCCCATCGGACTGGAAACTCTCTCGACTAGGATATTGTCCTCAACTAGGATGGCTATGGATGAATTGTCATCGGTCGAAGGGCTGGAATTAGCATTTCCTAAATCACCAGTCTTCAGAGAGTTTGCTGTCAAAGTCCCAGGTAAGTCATCTGAAGCCCTATCCCATATTTTCGAACTAGGCGTAATTGGAGGTTTTGATCTCGGTCAGTGGTGGCCAGATCGAGGATCGTGGATTCTCATCGGGTGCGATGAGAGAACTTCAGAATCCGATATTTCTCTGTTAAAGGAAACACTTACTTCGTGGGTGGAGGAGTCATCATGAGTGATACTGTTTTCGACTTCAACGGCTCGAAGGATGCCGGATGGTCACAACCTTCTCCCCTCACAGAGAATTCTGCCAGTCACATCCCGGAATCCCTGAGGAGAAACAGATTACCCGATTGGCCCAGAGCAAGTGAGCCAGAGTTGGTTAGACATTACACCAAACTTTCTCAGAAAAATTTTGGAATCGATACAGGATTCTACCCTTTGGGCTCCTGTACAATGAAGCACAACCCAAGGCTAAATGAGAAGATAGTTCAGAACCCCGGAATCGATCGTATTCACCCACTTCAGCCAGAGGCCCAAGTCCAGGGGCTCTTGGCGATATATTACGAGATGCAGGAGATGTTAGCGATTTGCTCAGGAATGGACGCGGTGACGCTCCAGCCTGTTGCTGGCGCACAAGGCGAGTTTACTGCGATTAGATGTATTCAAGAATACCACAAGGAACGGGGAGATAATCAACGTGACAAGGTGATTGTACCCGATTCCGCCCACGGTACGAATCCCGCATCCGCATCTATGTGCGGATATCAGATTATTGAGATTCCTAGTGCCCATGACGGACGTATCGATCTAGATGCTCTCCGCTCAGCGGTCGGTGAAGATACCGCGGCGATGATGATTACTAATCCAAGTACGCTGGGCGTTTTCGAGCCTGAAATCGCCGAAGCCGCTGAGATCGTGCATTCTGCCGGTGGGCAGATGTATTACGACGGCGCCAACTTCAATGCGATACTAGGCAAGACAGACCCCGGACGGATGGGATTCGATGCTGTACACTATAATCTCCACAAAACCTTCAGTCAGCCACACGGAGGAGGGGGCCCGGGAAGTGGCCCTATAGGGGTAAAAAATCATCTATCCAAGTTCCTGCCAACTCCCTTAGTGGGTCGCAAAGAGTTGCCTCATGGGGATTTCGGCACTGTTGGGGATGGTTTCTGGTATCATTGGGAATCTCCCCCTTCATCGATTGGAAAGGTCCAGCAATGGAATGGCAATGCTGGAGCGGTAGTAAGGGCATGGGCCTTCTACCGGAGATATGGTCGTGACTTGGAGAGGATGAGTGAGCATGCCGTTCTAAATGCAAACTATCTCAGATTTAGAATGATGAATCCTAATCCCGATTTGAATATTCATGCTATGCCAATTGAGGGATGTCCAGCTGAAGTTGTCAAGCATGAATTCACTCTCTCGATGTCTCCTCTGAAGGATGCGACAGGCGTTACAGGTAAGGATGTGGCAAAGAGGCTGCTAGATTATGGCTACATGGCACCTACTCTATATTTCCCCCAGATCGTCCCTGAGTGTCTCATGTTCGAACCGACAGAAACCGAATCGAAGGAGGTTTTAGACAAGTTTGCGGAAGACTTCCATGCTATTCTCGCAGAGGATCCGGATATCGTGTTAACCGCTCCTCATACTACTCCTGTGGGCAGAGTAGACGAGGTTTGGGCTGCTAGAAACCTAATTCTTAGATACCCAAAGGTCGAGCCCTCGTCCTAATTCATATGCTAAACTCCCTCCTCAGTATTCAATGGAGGCACATGGTGACAGGAACTGGCTCCGCGGAGATCCGTCTTGGTGGGGTTTAGGGAGCAAACAAAACCCCCCTCTGATTAGGAATTCCGAGATATACATCCCCTCCAGTCTGGGAACTCCATCCTCCGAACATAGATTCGGATGGGCGAGACAGAGAATGAGGCCATTGGCATGGCCCATCCTCAAACCAGTCGCATGGTCTCCTTTTTTCCTCCTCTCAAGCATATTTCCACTGATATTCACAGGAAACACTCCAGATGATCAGTTCGTCTCAGGAGCTCTATTCATAATCTCATGGATTTTACTGATCGTTCCTGTTTCAAATGCAAGGAATGCACAGCCTACGTCTAGTGATAATTTACTCATTCTTCCAATAGACTGGGTACTTCTGTCCGTGGGGTGCTTGCTCTTTCTGTCCCATATCTACTACTCGCCATTACTAGGGTGGGTAGCGTATGCTGTTTTCTGGACTGCATTCCTTAGGTCGATTAAGATGATATCAGAGGTATTCTCAATACCTCCAGCTAGAATTATAGCCCCTCTCGAAAGATCTACATGGGATTCAAGATATCTTCCTGAACGATGGGAGGTCCATTCACAATCATGGAAAAGAGGGAAGATATCTTCAACCTCTATTGGAGAAGGAAAGTTAGTCCTCTATGGCTTTACGAGAGAAAATACAGATTTTATCTCAATCTCCTACATCTGCAAATTCGGATTCGTTCAGGACTGTCTTTTCGACAGCCATCCACACTCCTACGAGATAATCAAAGTACTCAGAGAGCCCGACTTCGACTTCTCCCAAGTCGAGTGGCCGATGGAACTCATAGTCTTCGACGAGGAAGAATAGAACGGCAGGCATTTTGAACCTCCTCATGTCCCGAGTGTCATGGACATATGTGTCGTGCTTGGTTCTAAATCAGATTTACCGATTGCTGAGAAATGCCGCTCCGTGCTGGAGAAGTTCGATGTGACCTTCGAGATAAGGGTTGCATCCGCTCACAGGGCACCAAAATACCTCGAGGAAATTATCAGTGCGGCTGAGGACTCGGGATGTCGGGTATTCATTGGTATGGCCGGGGTTTCCGCGGCTCTTCCAGGAGTGATCGCATCAATGACAAGTAAGCCAGTGATAGGGGTGCCAGTAGGAGGAAAGGTCCCGATGGACTCTCTACTTTCCATCGTCCAAATGCCCCCTGGCATGCCTGTGGCTACCGTAGGGGTTGATCGAGGTGACAATGCAGGGGCTTTGGCAGTGCAAATTCTAGCTACCTCTGATGACTCTTTATTTAGCGCATACAGGGAGTACAGAGAAGCAATGACTGCGAAGGTAATCTCAGATGACCAGTCCATTCAGGGGTGAGTCCTTTGATTGATACCCAAATGCTGATTGATGAGGCGATTGAATCATTGGAATCAAAGGTAGATGATACTGCAATCATAGCCTGCTCAGGGGGAATAGACAGTACTGTGGCAGCAGTACTCGCTCACCGTGCCGTCGGGAGACTACTCCACTGCGTCTACGTCGATACTGGATTCATGCGCAAGGGAGAGACAGGCGAGGTCAGAGAGATGTTCAAGGAAATGGGTATCGATTTACAGGTGGTCGATGCATCCGAGAGATTCTTCATTAGTTTAGAAGGAATAACCGACCCAGAGCAAAAGAGGAAGGTAATTGGGGAGCAATTCATCAGAGTTTTCGAGGAGGAGCAGACAAACTGTGGTGCAAAATACCTGGTTCAAGGCACTATAGCACCAGATTGGATAGAGTCGGGAGGAGGGGAGAGGGACGTCATAAAGAGCCATCATAATGTCGGCGGACTGCCTGATGATGTCGACCTGATGATAGTCGAACCTCTGCGTGAATTCTACAAAGATGAGGTCAGGGAGATTGCCCGAAGTCTTGGAATTAAATCTAGTGAGAGGCAACCATTCCCAGGGCCCGGTCTGGCCGTAAGGGTCCTAGGGGATCTTACTAGAAACCGGGTCGAGGCCTGCCGTGAGGCCTGCCATATTGTAGAGATCAGACTGCAAGAAGCCGCTGCCGCAGGAAAATGCGATCTTCCTTGGCAATATTTCGCCGCGCTACTGCCGGTCAGGAGTGTTGGCGTGCATGGCGATACCAGGGTTCATGGAGAAACTGTAGTAGTTCGGGCGGTGACCAGTTTAGATGGAATGAGCGCTAAGTACTCTGACATTCCTCACGATGTTTTAGCTTCCATTAGTACCGAGATAACTAACTCTCTGAAAGGGCAAGTAAACCGAGTGGTGTATGATATTACACACAAGCCTCCAGGGACGATTGAGTGGGAATGATTCCGATTCATTGATGAATGTGTTATGCCGCGACCAGCTTGGGCCGACATAGCTTAGTTGGTGGAGCGGTGGACTGTTAATCCACAGGTCGCAGGTTCAAGTCCTGCTGTCGGCGCCATCATTC
>MDSX01087258.1_pt1 | contig 17909 bp, 18 predicted proteins | sample 811141 | NCBI WGS metagenome assembly MDSX01 (sample SAMN05326642, study PRJNA326480) | marine metagenome | isolation source: seawater | place: Atlantic Ocean: South East | collected 2010 | reverse complement strand
TATGTATATTTTTGTCGATCTTCTCGCTGAATTCTTGTCGATCGATCGGCATCAAAGGGACTACATCATCAAATTTGAAATTCATGATTGAAATGAAATTGAAATTTGTGCCCTCAAAAAACTCGTTCATAAAAAAATTATGTTCATTCTCAGCAGTTTTCATCGTTGTCATCTCGTACTGAATTGATTCGGTGAAATTTTTGAATTTATCATCGTCTCTCAAGCTGTCTGACCTAATTTCGGCCAGTGTAATATTAAAACCCTCAGAGTCGAGACTGTCCATGTCTTCTTTTACAGACCTCAGCATGTCGTCATGCTCGTCAATGTTATAATTTGTGGCCGGAGCGGAACAGAGATATTCCAAACATTTCAAATATTTCAACGCCTTTGCAACTGCTCCCGACACAGAAGCCTCCTGTAAATCATAACGGATTGTAACGTAATCTGGGGCGTATTTTTCATCCTGTATGTGAACATTTTTCCAATTCTCCCTCGTATTGTCACTGCCAAAATTACCCGCATGAATCATATACATACATACATAATACACATGAGCATAAAAGAAAATCGGCATGGCAGCACCAGAATTGACAGGTAAAGATGCAGTAAAAATGTGCTTTATGCCTTTCACGTATCTTTCAACTATGGTGGAGAAGTTTGTAAGTGTTTCTTGACCAATTTTGACACTCTTGTCATCGTACAACATCCGTATCTTTCTTTTTAAACGATCGTTACATGAAGTTTTGTCTGGGTCCGGATTCAATACATCCCCGTAATTGCGAAGCAAGTGAACCAGGACAGCTTCATGTGCATTGTTTTCAAGACCTTTGAAATAATCCTGCTGTGTCAGAAATTTCCACAGCATTGTTTTTTGCCCTTCCGAGCCTTTAAAGTGTTCTTTTAGAGAATTCATAGGATTTGTTTCGTCATTCATCAATTCTCGAAACGAAAGAGCTGCAGTCGTTCGATGGTTTTCATACTTCTTTACCCCAAATCTATATGAACCTGTGTCGCGAGCGATCCAGAAAGAGCCATGCTTCTTCTTAATCCATTGAACTTTGAACCCGCCGGATGACGATTCAAACAAGACGTTCCTGTCCTGGCATATGGCGTTGAGCATCGACCGAATCTCAGACTGTACAGCGACCGCAAACAAATTGATGACTGAATCCATCAAGGTCTTGTTGGTGCCAGCTTCATACTTAGTGGCCAATTCTTGCAGGGATATGAGACTGTGACACTGCACCAGTTTACAGAATACTACCATATACTCTGACCTGAACTTTTCCAGGTATTTCTCCAGTCGGTTCTCAAGGTTCATTTCCCGTTCTTTCACCTTGAACAGCAACCGATCGCGCAAGTTCAGTCCTTGCATATTGACAGGCAGTTGTTGTAAGTCGCTATCGAACCTTGTTCTGACTGCAAGTCGATGTGAATTAATATCCTTCTGAAATTCTTGCAACTGCAGACTCATATCATTATGGAAGCGGGTCGTGTCCAGATCCCACTTGATTGCTTTGCCGGGTATGATGAGGTGATGATACATATTCTCCATTTCGCTAACCATGGGTTCCAGAATTTGATAATAGACCGAATATTGATTGTAAACTAAAAATGAGTTTGATCTATCACTGTCAGTGAAGATGTTCCAGCTTTTGGGTAATTTTACTTTTACACTGTCATCCACTCTCCAATCCATAACGCCGGTCAACAAAAGGTCGAAATCGTCTTCCCATATTTTTTCAGCATAGTCAATGAATTCTGTCATGTCCTGAAGATACCAGATTCCAGTAACAAGAGTGTTGAAATTGCTCTGTATTCTGATCTTGTCTTGTTCTGTAAGGGGGTTGGAAATTTTGATTTTTTTTGTAGCTCTGACTGCTTTTCCCCATGAATCGGAGGTTACTCGTTGTGTGAAAAAAAAATGAATGGGCGCACCGTTACCATCAACCCTTCCATGATGAACCCGCGTTCTACTATCGAATAGGAAAAAATCAAACGAAGAAAAGTCGTCTGTATCAATATTTGCGAACTTGGTTGAAGGTCGATATTTGTCTTGGTTCTGTGACAAATTCTTTTTGCCTGGATAGTGGTGGTGCCGTTCCGCGTTCTTCATGACTTTAATAATTGCGTTGGAAACGTATCCCTCCTTGTCTGTTGATTCTTCTGTGATCATTTTGTCTTTCTCCCTCAAAAAACTAAGTTCGCATTGTGAAGCAAACTTTGTCTCGTATTCACCAATGAGAAAATGCAAGTCGTATACCTTCTTGTCCGTGGAGCCTATTACCTTTGTCCACTTGGAGTGAAACTTTCGCTCCTGCAGAGATCGACAGTTGTGAGACATGAAGTTGCAAATGGTGTAAACGCATGCCTTCATCAACGAAAGAAACCACGAGTACAAGTGTCCTGGGTACATCTGCGGCTCCCGGGATTCCATCCTGACATATCCCTCTTCGTGTTCCATGAGAGCGTTTTTCATGTTGAGGTGGATGGTGCCAGCAGACAACTCACTCAGGGCGCGGGCAAAGGTGACAGCCTGCCACATCTTCATTGCCATGACCTGCGGCTCGCCAGCTTTACTTTCAGTGTCGACTTCCAAATTCAATACCATTTCGACGCCCTCCACGTCAATGCTATACACCTGGCTGGGGGTCTGGTCATTGGAAAATCCGGCCTGGTCACAGTCTTTCCAGTTCCACATATTCGCAACGTCCCCGAATTCCGCGATTTCGGAAATGGGGGTGGGATGTGTGGTCAATTTCTCAAAGTCCATGGCGAATCCACGTTGTTTCAAGTTTTGCTGGATGCGCATCAAAGAATTGTCAACCATGCGGATTCCGTTGGCGAGCATGCTGCCCTGCAGCATTTCATTGATGATGACAGAAGAATCAATGGAGTTCATGATATCGTCTGTCATTCCAGTCGGAAACAATTCATTCTTGAGAGCCATGTATGCGGAGCGCGGCATGACCCTGAAATACTAAGTTCATGCCTGCTGTACGAGTTGGTTCAGATGAGAATGGATGGCCGCAACGCATAGCTCAAAAATGCGCTCGCGATTAATGTATAGGCCCATGTGCCGCGAGTTTTCTCCGTGCGATGTTGGCGTGGGGTTGTCGGGCGAAGGGGATAAGATGAGGGCGGCCACCACGTCTTCGCCCTCGTCTCCGTCCTGCACGGAAAAGGGGATGGCTTTGGCAGAGGATGTCGATGAAATCAGCAATGACAGATTTGATCGTTCGGTCTGAATCGGCAGATACATGATGGGATGCTGCAGGCTGAAAGTAATGGTAGCATCGGCGTGATCCTGAAAGCGGGTCAGGTGCTTGTTCAGAATGCGCTGAAACGACTGCTGTGTTCGAAACGGCACGAACGACCCGTGGCTGTTGGGAGAGAAGGCAGCAATCGGGGTCTGCAAAAGTAAGCGAGACTGCATGTTGACGGAGATGTCGACTACTAGACGAAAATCGCGCTCGAGCTCACTGAGATCGAAAGAAATCATTTGGAGGAGGTCGATCAACGATTCCTCGCTATCTTCTCGCGATGCTACACCCTCGCATTTGCGCTGAAAGGCGGGGCGCAATGTCTTTGGGATATTGCAAAGATGCATGCTCCCGTCGTAGCCTCGCCGGCACACAGGACACCGCATATCGCTTATCAGGAAGTGCAACGCAAGCGCGCTTGGGTGATAGGTATGTCCACAGGGCAGTGTCAGTGTATTATACTCGGCGCCGTACATGGGCCACGAAGCTGGCAGGCCTTCAATCTCAACTTCATTGGTTGGACAGTGGAAAATGTTGCAGTCGACGGCGTTGTCATCTTCACACACTGTCAGCGTACACTGTAAGCATTCCTGTGTGGACCTTGCCACTCTCCACCTTCGCCCCGTTGACATTATCCCAATATGCAAGAGTCTTAAATGGGAATATGTCAGCAATCTTTATTTAAAGCTTATGCACTAGGGCCTCGTGGTCTGGGGACGGTATCGGATTTGATTGGTGAGCAAAATGGCGTTGATCCGACTGATGCGCGCGTCAGCCTGGTCCGAGTGGCGTTGAATGCTGTCGCGCAGAATCACGAAATCGTCTTGGAGTGAATTGATCTTGGCATGTAAGCTGTCAAGCGTGTCAGTTTCAGCAGCTCTCGGTGAAACTGACATGCTACACTCGGCCTGTGGAAAGTCTGACAGGATGGCGTCCACTGACACAGGAGGTGCGTCGGTAATTTCCGCAATTTTCTTCCTGAATTCTTTCACTGACATCCCCAGACACTCCTGTGACGTAGTGTGAATTCCTTCAAGGGTAGAGGAGCCAACGCGAGTGGTGGTCCACTTTCCACATTTCGTGGCAAGCGTGATCATAACTTTGCATTGCATGTCGTCCATTGCAGAAACTGCCAAGAGCACTTCAGGACCGCAGAGAATGTTGGAAAAAAATGATCTGGGATATAAAGCAAATTCAGCAGATAAGTTCATTGCATGTCTGATCTTGTTTACTGTGTGTGATACTAATTTCTGTGTCTGCAAAGATTGGGACGACGAAAGGAACTGGTGGTGATGTCTTGATCCTCGAGGAAGGTGATTGTAAGTGAACAGTGGGTCTCTCTAATCACGTACTGACCCATTCGAATCAAAACAGCTGCCTACTGCGACGAAGGTGGGTGGAGGTGAATTATGATAGCCTGTGGAATCCTATACTGACTGGTACAATTGCAGGTTTCTTCTACGAGACAGGTTTGTCTAGTCAAAGCAGCAAGCTAGTGTAACCAGGCACTGACGAGCGTGAAAAATAGTGGCGCCGATCTTGAGCGTTGGAAATTCAAGCCTGGTCGCCATTTCGACTCTGACGTCTGAGATCAATTTTTATACCAGGTAAGTGCAGTCAACGCAGCAAACTATTGCAATCAGGCACTGACAAGCTTGAAAATACAGATTGATCAAGAGTAAGTCACGCCCATCCAAAATGCTCGTGCCTGCTCGAGGGTGATGCTTTGGATGAGCTCATAGTCATTTTCGGAGAAGATTAGATCCCGCCACTGCTCGGACTCGAGCCTCAAACGCTCTATTTGAAGCTCCCACGGATATCCTAGTTTACGAAACATTGCTCTTGCATGTCGACATATTTATACTCACTGACACGTGAACTTTGCATATTTTTTCCACTACCACAGTGAATGATCCAGCGACGGATCGCGCCCTTTTTGCTACAAGATCCATCGAGTTGTGCTGTGGTCAGTGGAGTTGTGAGAGCTAATACTGCCAAGACTCTTACTAACTCTTGAAAACAGAAAAATGCAAGGAGGAGGGCAAGGCTCATTCCTGTGTGCATATGCTGCACCTGGTGCCCAGCTGGCAGTCAGCGGAGAGGCATCGGAAGCTCAAGATCATGATGCAAGGTGAGTTGTGACATCCCTCTGTATTCAAGCTAAAACGAGGTTAAAGCCTGAACGGCCAGAGGGAAGGGGGCGTTGCCCGATCTAGGGCCCTACTGAGGGCCTGGGGTCATTGCCGGGGTGGGCTCGAGTTCACCCTCCGGAGCCTGCAGCAAAAACCGAACGGCAGCAGGGAGTGGATTCTTCGAGCTGGAACCCGGATCGGTTTCCGGATTCGTGCTCGAAGAGGATCCCGGATGTCTTGCGAACTCCCGCGACTTCATCGACTTCTTGAGCTTCTTGAGCTTCTTGAGCTCCTTCCAGCTGAGCTTCTTGGCTTTCTTCCAGCTGTCCTCGCGTACCACCGCCGGAGGCTTGCCGGCTACTGCACCCGAACCGGGTGTCTTGTTTCCGGGCATGACTCCACCAGTAATTTGCCTTCAATCTTATATACTAATACTGACAAGATAAATCCACACAGATCGTCCGGATTTGATTCAGTCGGAGCTGGCTGGTTTAGCATTCGACTCTCTCCAGCAAGTCTTCCGTAAGGTCGGCCATGTCATCATTGCCACCCATTTCATATTCAACTCCTACTGACACTCAAACCAGGTGGACATTGCATTCATGTTTGATATGCCTCCCCTGCCTCCCATTAAGGACCAGGAGATATGGCTGGTGATAGACCCGGCTGCGGGCGGTCCTCAGTCAGACTACGGAATCATCAGCATTTGCCGACAGCGAGGATGTGTGACGGTAAGTCTATGCGAGAACGTAGTATTCCTCACACTGCTCAACAAACTTGGTGATGGATATGCTCTCATTTATCGAAAACTGCACGACGATAGTGCGGCGCAAATCAAGGAAAAAACGCTCCAGTTTTCGGTGGTTTTGTACAATTTCAATAGCCATGATATGCTTCTTAAGAGTTTGGTCTACATTCAGCAGCAGGAAGAAAACGGCAAGCAGTTCAATGTGAGACATGCCACTGACTTTTTTATGGAGAGCCGTCAGTTCAGTCGTATATCTTCCGTTGAAGAAAATCTCCGAAATGGCAGAGATCGACTCGTGTATCAGTTTGAGCAGAAAGCTATGCTGGTGCACCGAGAAGAGATTCTCAATGACGTTGGGTATCTTGCCAGTTTCCTTATGAGGGGGCCGAAACTGACCACTTGTGTTTGATGCGCAGGTCATTGGCATTGACCTCCTCAGTGGCTCGAAAGGTCTGTCCAAATAGAATATATTTTTTGCGACTGCTGTGTACTGACAAGCAGTCTACACAGAGCCGGAAAAGCAATTTGCACTGGTTGAACGCCATATTGACCGCATTCGCGAGAACAAGCTGTACACGTACTCGCCCATTGTAATAATGGTGGAACGAAATCTGGGCTTCGAAGCTGAACATCACGAGCGCGCGCTGCGTCATTTGCCGCACTGTCGTCATCGCATCGACCACGGGGCAAAGCGCTTTGGAATACTGACGACTGAGGATGTCAAATATGGGATGTGCACGTTGCTAAACACCTATTTGCGAGAGCAGCGAATCAATCTGGCAAATCCTGTCATGTCAGAAGACCCTGAAGGCAATACACGAAGGCTCAGGGATCAACTCGGGATCTACAGTTACCAATTCAAGGATGCGGCCTCTATCTTTGGAAAGCAACGCTGTTCGCTGTCGGGCAAAGTAGGGGGGATGCGCGATGATATCTGCATTTGTTTACAATTGGCCTGCTACTACAGCAAATCTGAGCATCTATATACCTGAGCATCGAATCTCAAGGATGGCAAGAGTTCAAAAAACTCGAAGGAATCAGACTCAGAATGAAACACTCGTTGACGATGAACACGGTGGTGAGCACCACGCGTTTCTTGCGATCTTGCCAATGCGTCTGGGATGGCCGGTGATACCATCCTTGCGCAAAGCACCTGTGTGCAGCAACATTTGTGATGTTTCTGGAGATTATGTAGCACAAGGCAGCGTGGGCAAAGTAGGAGTGAAGAAATAAACATCCATACTGGGTTTTTGTGTTGGATAGCGTCTTCCCGGCTCCTGATGATATTGCAATCAGCAGCATCGTCAGAAATATGGTGACCATGGAACTTAAAATCCACACAGCCAGATCCCAAAACACGAAGATTGGGGCTCTGATTACTTCAGAAAACGGCTCCACTGCCTCTCTGCCTACTTCATCCCATGTGACTGACTTTTCTTTTTTACGAGTAGAGAAGTCGCCTCTCTTGTTCACAGACGACATTGAAAGTAAAAGTACTCCTCATAAATATCGGACCGCATAGACGCACATATACTCACTAATTCGAACATCCGGCAGGGTGCTTGCAGCAATCAAACCAAATCAAATTAATTATGAACCTTGTCAAAGCTGCCGGGGCAAGGGCTCTTATCCAAGGGTTCCTGCGTTCGAGTCTTGTTGAAAAACAAACTGTGGGCGTAGGAAAGTCGTTTCCGTTAGCGGAATCGATACCGGTACAAAAGGCTCCCTGCTTATTCTTTTTTAACTTTACTACTTTTTTTACTTTACCACACGTTTTTTTAACCCACTCAAACACGACAGAAATCACACCACAAAGGACGGCGATGCCATGGAATGGAAAGCGCCCATCAAGCGCTGGACCCAGGATTGAAGGCGCCGTGAAAGAAATCTTTCTGGACGTGATGAAGAACGATCTGTACCCTACAAGGGAGAAGATCCAGGCAGTGATTGATGAGAAGAATTTGGAGCAGAATTCTCTCCAGGTCTCGAAGTGGATGTCGAACCAGCGGAACATGAGGAGGCAGCAAGAGGCGAATGAGAACGGAACCGCGTACGAAACCAGCCGTCTAATAAATATGTCTGAGGAGCAGATGCAGAAAAAGCAGAAAAAACTGTATCGGCGTCTTACTGCGCAAAAGAACGCTTGCATGGATTTCAGTGAGAAGGCATTGGAGTATCTCACAATTCTCTCAGAAATGAAGAATATGCAGGAGATTCCCACGCACCAGGAATGCGAAATGTTTTGCAACGATATGAAGGCATGGGACCGAGAATACTTGCCGACGGACGTTCGTCTATGGTTCCTGCACAAGGCGAGGAAGAGGATGAGTACGCAGCAAAGCAATGAGTTGAAAAAGAGGAGGAGACAGGAACAACTCATGAGACCGAAAGGAGAAACAAAAGCAGAGCGTGTGATGAAAGTGAAACAGGATAGTCGGGATGCGCAAGCAAAGCAACAGTGTATGATGAAATCGAAGAATCAGGATTCGAAAGAAGAGGTAAAAGAACCCCCCAAGTTCATTGACAGCAGTTCAGAGAGTGAAAACGAAGAGCTTGCTCAAGCAATGACAGTTGCCGAATTCAACAACGATCTCGGCGTTCCTGCTGACGATCTATGGCTAGATTTGCTAGGCGAAGTGTAGCAAGCGGTCATTCACTTTTTGCGTCAATGCGCGCTCGCGTTCAAGAAAGTTCAATCGTGATATTTTGAGGTCGATGCGGCGCATGCTCAAGAAAAGAAGCCTGAGCGCAAAACGACGAAGCCTCTCAAGTTTGATCTGAACAAGCCATGCGAAGAAAGTGTGCATTTATTGGCGGTATCTAAATTAGAAATACTTGCTGGACGCTTGTTTCAATAAAGAAGCTCGCGAACAATGAACGTGTGAGATCATAGAGGGATATACGTCTTGTCGTTGAACTCGAACCCAAACTCTTGGAAGGGGCCAGCGTTGATAATTTTGGTGGCAATACTGAGGGTCTTTGGCCCAAATACGTATACCTGCACGCCCGTAGGGAACTCTTTCACCCTAACAAACATCTCCACATTGAAATCGCCCCATATGTCCTTCAACCATCGAGTAACCAATGCAGCGGTGACATTTTTTTCCAACGTCTTGATGCTATTGGTCTCATAAATTCCACGCCCGTTCACCCCACGCCGCATTTTCTGCTTGTGATTGCATTTCTTGTCGGAATCGTCTATGGGGTTTTTCAAGGTGAAGAGAAGAAAGTTGCTTTTCGGGTCTTTCATACCTCCCTGTTTGTAGAATCGCTGCCCACGACTAAAAAGTTCACTGTGTGCATCCCACCATCTCTGTAGAATCGCCTTCTCCGTCCAAGCCCTGCCAGCGATGAGTGTGACAACACTGTCACTTACCATTGCAGCTTTGCCGCATCCCGCAAAGGCCGGCCGATTGGGTTCGTTGTGGGAAGGAGATCCAGTGATCTTCGTCGTTAAGTTTGGAATAGACGCCAGGGTCGGTATCTTGATGCAGGAGTCATCAAAGAAGTCGAGAATCCAATGAACATCGGGGGATGGAGACGTGGCGCTCCGAAAGCGGACGTTGTTGATTCCACAGGCACAGACAAAGGAAAAGTTCCAATATTCAGTCCGCCCAGTCGTCCCGTATGTATACGTAGGTGTGGGCAACCGCTGTCCGGGATTTAGAAGCACCATTCTGCGCAGTGCCTGATGCGATCGACGCTCCGTTTGGCTGTATGCATTCACTGTGTGAATCCCAATGGCGTACTCGCAGATTTTGAAAGCAACGTCTGCCGGAACTTCATACGGAATCTGCAGCGGCTTATTGCGGGCGGATTGCTTGAGCGAGAGCAGGAACATGCATATGTTCGACAGACTGGTTTGCGAGCATTGAAAGTTTGGAGGTACTTTGCGTCGCCGTGCCCACACTGGCCTTGCTGTCGAGGCCATCGCGGTCGTGGAAGGCGAGTTTTGAGTCTCAATTGAAAACGCAGAGGGAAGGCTGACAAGGAAGCCTGTGCTTACATCAGCTTCGGCATCGTCATCAGAGACCGGTTCCATTGCTCAAGCGTGTTCGACTATGCTTAAACATTTAAAAAACTTTAAAAAAAACTAAAAAAGAATTTTTTTTAAACTCTCGGTACTATTCTCTTCGGAAGATGGGTAGCGCGGACTCGCAAATGTTCGATCCCATCGAACAAGACGACAGCAGGCGCATACTGGAGCTGGTTGCAATAGTTGTTGGATTGCTGGCCACTATGTTTTGCTGGCAACTTTGCGCCGTCACTACCACCGACGCGCCTGCCCCGAATCAAGAGCCTCTACAGCGAAGCATTGAGGGCGAGACAGAGACCTTTCACGACAACGACGAAGCGCGTGAAGACGCAGACCGCCACGACGAAAATGCTACCGTCCAAGTCCTCGTGTAGATGGCGCCGAACGGATTTTAGTCTTGTTTTTCGGAGTAGCAGACAATCGGCATCAGATTCAGCGCCCCGTCGTTTCGATTGAAACCTAGCTTATTGAGGGTTTTCATGAAATTCTCATCTGGGAAGAGGAACTGCTCGCGATCAGAGTAGAACTTATAGGTCACATGTGGACACGAGTTTGTGGCCACTCTCACGGCTGTGCGGTGGTCGCGGACCGGAAAACGGCTATGGTATCGCAGTGTGCTGGTTGGGAAACATGGGTACGTCTTGTCGAAATTAAACTGAGTCCCGAAAGTGTTTTTGCAGTCGGACAGATCGCGAGGGCCGCGGAAAAGCCAAAACCCCTCACTAGCAAACATTTCGAAGAGAATACCGTTGGAGTTGTTGTCGAGAAAGCAGCCGTTGTCAACGACACGCGCTTGGTTGAGGCGCGATGAGTATGCGCAATCGGTCTTGTATGAAAAGGTCGTGGGCAAAACCATTCGGCAGGTTCCAGTGGGGTCCTCTGTATCGACGACACGTCTGACTTTGAGGTCGCAGAAGGAAGCGACTTTGGCTGCAATGCGACCATGATTTCGATGGGTTGCGTTTCTCAGCCACATCAATTCCTCGCTTTCCAAAATGTCCTTGCATGTGTACTGTGACCGGCAGTCGTGCCAGAGGTTCTGAAGCGCCTCACAGGCAAGATTGAGACACCCAGAGACCACAATAAAGAGCTTGTGCTCGCGACGGTCATTGGTGTTGGACCGCGAGAAGGCATGATACACACCCACTGTGTTGGGAACAGTCTCGCGCCAGACACGCTGATCCGGGTGCGAGGAAAAGCAGTCGTCATTGTCGTTTATGCAGTCAAAGTTAGCCGGTGCAACGTCGCTGGCCTTGAGCTCTTGAATGTATTCCTCGAGCAACATCCTGTACTTTGGAATGTCGTTGATCATTCGAATCGCGTCCGGGTGAAAGATGCCTTCATCCATGCTTCGGGAGCTGCATTCATACAGCGAGATCATATCAAACATTCGCTTGTTGATGGGAAGAACCTCGGCGAGATCGTCTGGGTGGGAGGTAAACATGTATCCACGCAACTCGCCATTCATGTCTATGTGGTGGTTGGGAAGGATCTTGAGCGTGACGTGATGTGAGCTGCTCAGGACGTTGCTACACGCGTCTCGCTCTTCCTGGTTGAGCGATGTCATGGAAGCTGACAAATTCAGTCGGTCTTCGCCGTTCATGTAATCATAGACATTGCTTAAATTAAATATTCAGTCCGGTGTAAAAAAATAAATCGTCTGCTTATGAGGACTTAATCTACATTTTTACGCATGCGGGCCTCGTTTTCAAATTATTCCCACACAGCCGAGGAAATGAGGCAACGCGACCTGATGCAGCAGACGAAGAGGGATGAAGATTATCACAGGCATAATGCCGAATACAACAGGCGCGTTCGGTGGTGCGTGGATCAGGGTCCGCAATACTGGCCTGCGCACGAATTTAAGCACCTGGCCCCAGGAGATGACTCCAATTTCATATTCAAAATTCCACCGTGGAACGCGGACGGGTCCCCGAACCCCCTGGGCATTCCCGATAATCGCTTTATCGAGCCAGTTCCAAGGGGGTTTGAGCTCCCGATCGACTGGAACTCCGACATTGGCTGGAATTGTCATAAATGCAATGAATGGGTGCCCAGTTTGCAGAAGGCGTTTGAGGGTGGTCCCGAGCCTGACGACTGGTGGTGGTGCTACAACTGTCGCAAAAACAAGCCCAAGATGAGCGCGAAGGAGAAAAAAGTCCAGGAGATTGCAAAAACAGTCAAGGACATTCGGGGTTTGATGGTTGATAAATCTGGATTTGATTGATTATAAAACCAGCTCAGTGTCATGTTCAATGATCCTTTGGATCCTTTTCACCCTTCTGCACACGTCCACTGCATTCATGGACATAGCATCTTCGAATGTCGCCCTGTCAGACAGCGTCAACTTTGACGCCGCTGTGAACGCATGGACGATTTCATTTACTGACATTCCAAGGTACACAGCAATCATACCTCAAATCTGCCACGCATCATCGTTTAACGCCTGTCCACGACTCACCCACTCTTCGATTGTAGACTGCCAGTCTTTGTATGACGAAATCCACGGGCCAAACTTTCTGACAAGCGAGGCCCTTGCCTTCGACGCCGACAACTGTCCGATACTGACCGACAGAACCATGAACATGGGCGTCAGGAATCTCTTGTATGCGACCCACCCCCCCGCCCTGCGCATACAGAACAACAACACCTTACTGGACACATACTCATCGAGCTTCAGCAACACCTCGTACGGGCTCCTCATACGAGTTTTGTTCATTCAAGTTCATGACGCGAACCTGTACGAGCTGCACCAGACACAGAAACAGGTCAGCCTCAAAATAATTGATCAATCGGGCGGGGTCTTCTCCGTCAAGCATGAATGCCGCGCGCGTGGATTGGTGGCGCCCCGCAAAGCCATTCTGACAACGGTCATTGACGCGTTCGGATCGCGCGTGTGTGTGTGGCAGTGTCAGCTGTCACACATTCGGCAGCCCTTCAACTCTCTGCCCCCGCTTGCGATTCACGCCAATCGCACGGACAAGGTTTGTCAGCCACTGCCAAACTCTTTCACGGCAGTCAAGTTTGAGTTCAACATTTACATGCAGGTGTCGAGCAATGGCGTCCCCATCCTTACTCAGAGTTTCTACGACGACCTGAATCAGTTGGCGGACCTGATGCAGATTGAAGCACAGCCTTACTTTGGAGAATGCATCGTCGTGCTGACAATTGAGGGGGCCATATTTGGAAAAATGAGCATTGAGGAGATCCTCCTGGCCCATACCATTCATCAGAAGATATTCTCAAATTACGAGACAATCCACCTCATATCTCCGTCCCGTCGATTGCTCGCGGGATACGTCATCAACGGTAACGTGTGGTTTGCCGTGCAGGGTGTCATCATCATACCGCGCACGAATCTCTTCAACATACCCGACCTACACGAAAAGATCACCGAGCTGACGCGATTCTCACTCGGCCAGTTTGTCTTTGACGACTCGCTACAAGTGCAGGGCGTTGATCAGAAAGTAGTAGTCAAGAGTTTGCATCGATCGCTGGATGCGCAATCGATACAGGACACAAATACGGTTGTTCAGTCACATGACATACTCTTCTATATTGTCATCAGCGTGTGTGTGCTTCTGGTCATCGGCAAGACATACCTGATGAAAAGTCGGCGGCGCTGCAAGTAGGTATGCACTGATTACTGCGTTGTTTCGCCACATACATTGCTCGCGAGAATATTGTACTTCTCCACAAAGCTATGCATGATGTGCTTCGATGCCAGCGGCTCAAGAAAGCTGACGTACCAGGGCAGCATGTAGACCACCTCAATGTCGGTGTACATGATGTTGTTGTGGACCCTGGACTGCGAAGTTGAGTGCAGGTCGGTGACGACGGATGTACCTGACACAACAACGTCTTCCATGTACTCGTTTTTGACATAGCATGCTTTCTTGTCTATTTGTATCTGGCGCAGTAAATTGCCCACATATTGCGAGAATTTGCCGGGTAGGCGGATGTGCGTTGAATATGAGTATCTGACACAGTCAATTTTGGTGTCGTTGACAACCCCCCTGTGAAAGCTCCATCCGTTCAAATCGGCCTTCTTGCTCCATGCGAATGCTGTATTGTACGCGGTTGCACTGTTCAGAGCAAGCCTCAGGTTGCCCTCGTCGCAGAAGGGTGTGATGATTGATTTGTGCATCGTGTACCCATCTGCGAGTGACAGTACACAGAAACACAGTAGCAGTGTGAAATTTATGCGCATATGCTCGTTTTTCTATCCTGTATATATATCATATTTAACGGCGATGGAAAGCTCTTTAATTTTTGCTCTTTGGATTTCATGGTTCTGCTTGCTCTTTGCAATTATAATTGCATATACTTTGCTGATGGACAAAGACGCATGGCGCGTTCACTTTGTGGAAATGAGCGCCACCGGCGAGGAACAACCCACGCCATGGCACAAGTCCCGAAAAATGCTGACAGTCATTCAAGCTCTTCTTGCTTTCAGTGCATTCTTTTTACTTATGCACTTTGTCTTACCACGACATGACGGTGGAAACACGCCCATCGACACACTCCCTCCCATAAACAACACTCGTGCTAATTCGACAGCGACACGAAATCATAAGCTTGCTGACAAATATTGATTTTTTTACATCAAATTTATTGTGTCAGAATATATTACGCTTTTTCGTGTCAATGTCCCAACGCAAAAACTGGAAGTCCTTGCCGCGCACTGACATACTGATTTATGTCATTATGCTGTCTACCCTCGGTATTTGTGTGATGTATGACTCAAATCGATTCCTAACGACCATTGCGTCCGTCATTCATTCTAGGCGCAGTCTCGACACACCAGCACAGATTGAAGTTTCACCACCCCCCGCCCCTCCGCGTGTATATTTACCCGTAAAGCCAGAGAAGAAAAAGACGTCCATCGCCATCTGCGCGCTGTCAAAATCGAAGCCGTCGTGGAAATATGTACATGACAGCTGCGTTTACAAGCTTTTTCTCAAAGGAATTTACCAGACAACATCCATGCAGACTGAATACAACATTGGGGTACATATTGGTGTCGACACCGACGACGCGTTCTGGTCCAAAAAGGATAACTACGAGGCCTTAATCCTGGCATCCGCCCGCGACTTTAACTTGAAACTGACCGTCCATCACTATGTCAAGAAACAGCCGAACCACCTCCCAATGAACGAGCTCATGCGCGACGCTGCCAGGACGGGGGCTGAGTATCTCGTCCGATTGAATGACGACACTGAAATCAAGAGCATGTCCTGGCTCCCCCTCTCTGTCCGCCGGCTGTCAACATACGATCCACCCTTTGTCGGCGTGGTGGGGCCCGTGTGCAGAGAGGGGAAGACATCAATACTGACACATGATATGGTGCACCGCACCCACCTCGAAATCTTTGATACATATTACCCGCCAAATTTTCACAACTGGTACGTAGATGACTGGATCTCGGCAGTCTACGGTCCTGAACGAACAACCAAGATCCCAGATTGGGTCGTCCATCACTATGTGTCACCTCCGCGCTACAACCCCATTATGGTGTCGAACGAGACCTTACAAGCATCAATCCGGGACGGCAGGGAACGGATCCAGGCATACTTGTCGCGGCGGAATGTCAGTCGGAAGTTGAGTCAGATGTCGGCTCTCGCAACAAAAGATCAATATACAGATCAAAAAACAGCAGACATCAAAGTTGTAATTCTATCCAACAAACACACCTGTCATCGCACATTGGTTTTTCTGAGCTCACTATATTTTCACTTTGGAAATTCAGACATCCTCGATGTGGTGAATGTGTATGACGACGACTGTGTGATTCAATCGAATAGTCTGAACTTGAAGATCGTCAATGTACATGCAAATACAATGCTTACTTCTATCAATCGTATCCTTTCACCACAGGGTGTCCACTTGGAAACAACACACTATTCAGGTTCAATACTGTTTGCAAAACTTGGCATTTTACTCAATTTTCCAGATTATACCTACTTTGACTCAGATACCATTTTCATCAGTGATGAGATGCGTCATATTCTGAAAGGAAACCAAAATATATTGCAACGGATACAGCCACGATTGAAAGAACTGAGTACTTATTATGTTTCATCCGTTTTCCGTCTGTCACTGGATTCCGACTTTCACTCATTTTTGAGTGGAATTGGTACGATACTCGAGAGTAAATGCTATGCGCCCCAGTGTATCAGACATAACGGTAAATATTTCAAATTATCAGACGGTGACCAGTATATCATCAATCTCTTTGTCATTGTCACCAAAGTTCCTATTCACGTTCAGGCGTTTCAAGTCGGAGTCATTGGCACAACCCTTGTGAATGAATATCGAAATCTCAATGAGATGGGAGTTCTGCACTTCTACCAATCTAAGTATAATATTGTCGATGGCAACACCGGAGACAACTATATTGCCAATCGCTATTGGCAGAAGTATCAGAGGTTGTACTCAAATGTATTCTTTATACACCCCCTATCTGCGTTCAAAACTCGCAGTGATCTTGGTGTTATTCTAGACAAAATGGACCTGAAAATTGGCGTCGAACTTGGAGTTCAGAAGGGAATATTCGCCAGTCAGACACTTGAAAAATGGAAATCAGTAAAATCATATCATTTAATTGATTTATGGAAACCCCAAAAAAATTACAAGGATATTGCTAATAACATGGATCATGACCAAAACTATCGCGAAACGCTGTCAAGGATGAAACCATTCGAGAAAAGAGGGGTTCAAATCAAGGTTTGTCGAAATCTAACAAGTGTGTGCGTTCACGAGTATCCAAATGAATTTTTCGACTATGTTTATGTAGACGCCAGACACGATTTCAAGGGCGTGTACATGGACTTGAACCAATGGTGGCCAAAGTTGAAACCCGGTGGTGTTTTTGCAGGACATGATTACGTGACTCAAATAGAAGGACCGAAACAGAGTGGCCAGGATTGGACTGTAAACTTTGACGGTACCATTGACGAAACAGGAACGGTGGTGAAGGGCGCAGTCAATAAGTTTGTAAAGGAACATCAACTCGTTTTATGGATAGGAAATGGAGAATCCTGGCCTTCCTGGGCTATTCTCAAACCGTCCACACATAGTTTGAGTCCATCGTTATTCAAGGACCGCCCCACTTCCCCGGCCACGGCGTCGCGTTCCACCCGGGGAGGGCTGTGACCTCGACCTTTTCGCTGTTGGGTATAGGGAGAACTGTGATCTCGATCTTTTCGCTTTCGGGTGATTCAAGGCCGCGGAGGAAGGACCACGTCCAGATACAGGCGATGGCGAGAAAAAGGGCGGCGGAGAAGCCGAGGAGTAATGCGTGCTGAAGCGGCCGTTTTCTCTCCGCCTGCGCGATGGCCTCCGCTTTTTCCTTCTCTGTGCCCAGCGCCAGAACTTTCACCCACTGTAGGTTAGCGTCGTAGTCTGATCGCAATATATGGAACAGAATCATCATGACAGAGAATAAAAAGACATAGGAGAGGATCATAAATGTTGTCAGCATCTCCATTTTCATACTTCCTGAACGCGAGATATATCGCGGAAAAGGTTAATCGAAAATGTACACCCGAAGATATTCATATCCAATTCATATCTACTATATATTAGAGTCGAAAATTTCCTCTCAAATGCGACCCCGGTTCCGCACTTTGCTCTTTCTATTATTTCTTGCGGGACGGGTGATGTTTGTCTCCGCCAGCTCAGAGACCATTGTTGACCTCGCGCAAACCTGCGGGGAAGACCGGAACCAG
>MDSX01056895.1_pt1 | contig 17926 bp, 8 predicted proteins | sample 811141 | NCBI WGS metagenome assembly MDSX01 (sample SAMN05326642, study PRJNA326480) | marine metagenome | isolation source: seawater | place: Atlantic Ocean: South East | collected 2010 | reverse complement strand
ATAGAATCAAACGGTGCTAATAATTTTGATATGTTAGACGATATCAATGGATATAGTAGTATTACTGTCACATTAGCGTCAACTGCATCAGGTGGAGCTGAAGAAGAAACAATGGAGTCAATAAGATTTAATGCTCCTCTTACTTTTATATCACAAAACAGAGCTGTCACAGCCGATGATTACGCAGCGATTATTAAAAAAGAGTTTAGTAATATAGATTCAATATCAACATGGGGTGGTGAAGATAATGACCCACCTGACTATGGAAGAGTATATGTTTGTATTAAACCTTTATTATCAGAAACACTTACAACAGCAGAAAAAACAAGTATTACAGGAGCTATTTTAAAAGGTAAGAATGTTGTATCAATTACTCCACAAATAGTAGACCCTAACTTTACTTATTTAGAATTAGATGTATCATTTAAATATAATCCTAATTTAACTGATAGAAGTTCCGTTGAATTACAATCAGTTGTAAGAGATACAATAACAGATTATAACTTTAATAATTTAAATAAGTTCGACGGTGTGTTTAGACACTCACAATTAACAAGAGCAATAGATAACAGTGACCCATCTATTTTAAACACGATAGTACGTCCAAGAATGTTTAAAAATATTACACCAGTAAACAACGCAGAAAATAACTTTGATTTATCTTTTACTTCTCCATTTTTTCAATCGGGAGATTCTGCAAAGTTTTTAATAAATTCAACTGCATTTAAAATAAATAATGTTGACCATTTCTTTGGCGATGAACCAATTACTGGTTCTACAAAAAGAAATGTAATTGTATACAAAGTTGTTAATCAACAAAATGTGACAGTTATATCTGATGCTGGAGAAATAGATGTAGATAACGGTAAAATTACTTTAAATAAATTTAGACCTGATACTACAGCAGTTATTAAAATTACTGTAATACCTAACTCATTAGACTTAGCTCCAAAAAGAGACCAACTTATTTCTATTGATAATAGCTCTGTTGTAATAACTCCTGAAATAGATACTATTGCAACTGCTGGCTCAGCTGGTTCTATTAATTATACCACAACTTCAAGATTTAAATAATGGGCTATAAAAAGACATTGACACCTGGTGCGATTGAAATCGAACAAGGCACTTTGTCTTCAACTAGAGAAGATGTACGTTTAAGTCAAATAATACCTTCTGAAATATTAGAAAATAAAGATAAATTAGATAAGTTTTTACAAGCTTATTATACATTTATGAATATGGATGAATTTATTTTCCAAGAAACTAATACATTTTCTGATGTTGTATTAAATGGTCAAGCTCAATTTAGAATATCTGACCCAAATAACGAAAATAATAAATTTTTTACTGATGAATCTGGAGCAAGTTCAACTCTTGTATTAACAAGTCCTACAGGAACTATTACAAATATTACTTTAAATGCTATAAATGTAGCTATAACAAATGGTAATGAATTACCAGGTACACTTGCAACATCAACATCTGAAATAGGTAAAACATTTACTGTCACAGGACTATCAGCTTACAATAATCATACAGCTAAATTAACTACAATACAAAAAAATTGGGTAGGTCCTGGTCCATCATATGTAATGAATACTATTGAAGAAGCTATGGATATTGATACTAATGATGATGGTTATTTAGAATTGATGCAAAAAGAAATTGCTGCTACAATTCCAAGAGGAGTCACAGTAAATAAAAGAACTCTTTATAAACAAATTATAGACTTTTATAGATTAAGAGGTACAACAGATTCTATTGAAATATTTTTCCAAATATTATTTAATGATTTTGCCGAAATAGAATTCCCATACGATAAAGTATTAATACCATCATCTGGTAATTGGGATATCAATGCTTCATTATCAAGAGGTGGTCAATATTTAGATAATAAAGGATTTTTATCTGATAGTATAAAAATACAAGATAGTAAAAAGTTTCAAAAGTTTTCATATTTAATTAAAACTGGTAAAAATTTAAGTGACTGGGATTTATCATATAATAAATTAGTACACCCAGCTGGATTTATTTTCTTTGCAGAAATATTAATATTTTTACAATTAACAAAAGCTGTATTAGGTGAAGATGAAATAGATACTGACCAAATAAGAAATGATGGGCTGCCGTTAAATGTTAGAAAAGTTTTATCAGCCATTCCAACAAGACAACCAGGTATTGTTGGTCCCGAAGATGTACCATTACTTGTTGAAATGTTTGTATCAACATTTTTATCAAACCCAACTGTTAAAATTCATAAATCAGGGACAGTTTCTCTTACACTTAAGAACGGTGTAATTAATACTATTACCATTACAAATGGTGGAACAGGTTATACAGCAGTTCCAACAATAACTACATCTGATGCTGCAGTTGCTAGTGGATTTACAACCGCTTCATTGACACCAGTAATAACAAATGGTTCAGTTGCTTCAGTTACGATAACTGATGGTGGAAGAGATTATGGTATACCACAAATAGCGTTTTCAGCTCCAACAGCTCAAACATTTGATGGTTCAAGTTCTTCAATAGTAAGTACATCAAATAATAATATTACATTAAGTGCTACGCAAAGAGCTTCATGGCAAGCAGATGACCAATTAGTTTATTCAACTACTGGAACAGCAATTGGTGGATTAACTGCAGGAGCTACATATTACGTTAAAACAATTACCGGTAATGCAATATCTTTATATCAAAATACAAGTACAAAAGCTGAAATTAATATATCAGGTGTTGGTGTAGGTTCAACACATACATTTACTGGTATAACAGCTACTGGAACAGCAACTTCATTAAATGGTATATTAAGAACTTTAACTGTAGAAGAACCTGGATTTGGATATACAGGTTCATCAGTTTCTTTATCATTTAGTGGTGTAGCCATTGATGGACTGTCAGGAGTTGCACCTGTTGTATCAATAGCTTTAGATTCAGAAGGTAAATTAAATGGTGAAGCAATTACAATTAGTAGTAATGGTAGCAATTGGAGTAATTTATTTGGTACAGTTCCAGCAAATCCAAATGCAAGTAAAATAGCTTCAATATCACTTGTTGGATTATCAAATAAAATATATTCAACTGCTCCTACTATAATATTCCCTGAACCAACTGCAACTGATGCTGAAGGTAATTTATTAAGTACAAACGTAAAAGCAGTAGCTAATTTTACTCTAGATTCAGAAGGAGAAATAACAGGAGTAAATATATCAAATACAGGTAATGGATATGTATTTGACCCAATTATATCTTTTGGTAGTGGACCTAATAATGAAACAAGAGTAAAAGATGTAGCAGAAACATTAGAAATTAATTGTAATCATAATGAAGTGGGACCATTAGACAGTGTTGTAATAAATCCAAGACAAACCTCTGGTTCACAAGATGGTAGGACATTATTTAATGGTGGATTACTAAAGATTGGTTCGTTATCAAGTGGAGCAGACTGGACAATAACTCAATCATCAAGTTCAGCAGATAAATTTTTACCAGAACATAGAGTAAAAGTTAAAAATGATAATTTTAGAACTATAATAAATAATAATTACATACAAAGGAAAGGCACGGACAATTTTTTTACAAGTCCAAGGCTTTATAATACTAACCAAACAATTGAGTTTTTAGGTAGTAAAACATTGCAAACTATCGACTCAAGTGATATAAATAATAATAACACAAGTACATTTGTACATATTGAATAATTAGGACAGGAAAATGCCGGCAATAATAACATCAAATTTTAGAACTTTAAACGCAAAACATTTTAAAGAGCAAATATCAGGCTCTAGTGTATATGTGGGTATAGGTAAATCAGACGTATGGTCTTTAACGACTTCAGATACTACTGATACTACTCCTTTTACACCAAGCGATAGATTAGACGACTTAGGAGAAGCAAGAGCTAATTTAATTGGATTGAAAAAAATCGTAGCTAGTGATATTGCTCATGTAATACCAAGACATACTTGGACATCAGGAAGGTCATATGTGGCTTGGGATTCAGATGACCCAGATATTTTTGATAAAGCATTTTATATCGTAACATCTGAGTTTAAAGTTTATAAGTGTATTATAGCAGGTGGTGGTGCTTCAAGTATTCAACCAACTCAAACATTAACTGACCCAACAGCAGAATCTGACGGATATACATGGAAATATATGTATACAATATCTGTTGCAGATGCTGAAAAATTCTTAACAAATAGTTATATGCCAGTCAAAACTGTTTCATTAGGAGCTACTGCTACAGTTGCAGTTGCTTCAACAAGTACTACTATTATATTAACAGAAACAGTTCCAGGAATTGGTGTAGGTATGACAGTATCAGGAACTAATGTAGGTTCTGGTAAAACTGTTTCAGCAATCAATGGTTCAGTATTAACATTAAGTGGTACACCAAGTGGGTCAGTATCAGGTTTATTAACCTTTGCATATGCTAATGATGCAGCTGCTGAAGCTCAATTATCTGAAGCTGATTATGCTCAATATTTAAACCAAAAAGCTTCAAGAGATTCATCCACTGCTGCCGGTATAGAAAGAATTGAAGTCACAGCTGCAGGTTCATCTTATACAGGTAAACCTACAGTGACTATCACTGGTGACGGAACAGGAGCCACAGTAGCTGCAGGTAATATTACAATGGCTGGTTCAGGTTCATCTCAAACACTTTCAAGTATTACAATACAAAATAAAGGTACTGATTATAGATTTGCAGATATTACTATAACAGGAGCTGGTGGTTCAGATGCTGCAGCAAGAGCAGTTATTGCTCCAAAAGCTGGTCATGGCGTTGACCCAGTTTCTGAATTAGGTGGATTTTTTATATCACTTAACTCTAAACTAGACGGTAATGATGGTGGTGATTTAACAGTAGGTAATGACTTTAGACAAATTACTTTATTTAATGAACCAAGAGTACATAATACAACTCCATTGGCTGGATTAATTGCAACAGCAGATACATTAAAAGGTACTAAAGCTTTAGACTTTAATTCATCAGCCAATGTATCAAATTATGTAATTGATGAGTTAATTGTTGGTGCAACATCAGGAGCTCAAGCTTATGTAGTTGAAATTGATACATCAAATGGATTTGTAAGATACCATCAGAATTCTAAAACCGGTTATACAGCTTTTTCAAATGGAGAAGTTATAACAGGACAAACTTCAACTACCACAGGAACATTAGAAACATCTAATGCTGTTTTAGCTCCAGAAGTTGACCGTGCAAGTGGAGAAATACTATTTTTAGAAAATAGAAATCCAATTAACAGAACAACATCACAGATTGAAGATATTAAAGTTATTATAGAATTCTAATATATAATATTAGGAAGAGAGATTTATGGCAACAACAGTAGTAAAAAATTATACAGTCGCACCGTATTACGATGATTTTGACGAAACTAAAAATTATCATCGTATACTTTTTAGACCAGGACATTCTGTCCAAGCAAGAGAACTAACTCAATTACAAACAGCATTACAAGCTCAAATTGATAGATATGGTCAATTTGCATTTAAAGATGGCTCAAGAGTTGTTAATGGTAAAGCTACACTTAATGTTGAATATGATTTTATAAAAGTTGAATCAACATTTACTCATTCAACACAGGGTTCTTTAAATGCTGATAATTATTTAGATGAATTTGTAGGTTCAACTCTTACAGGTGCTACAACAGGAGTCACAGCTATTGTAAAACAAGCAGTTGCTGCAGTATCTGGTGGAGACCCTGCAACTCTTTATTTACAATATACTAATACAGGTACTAATAATGCTACACAAACTTTTGCTGCCGGTGAAGAATTAACATCTGATACAAACACAACATCAACCACAGTAAGATATGCTATGGTAGGCGGTGGAAGTAATCCAACTAATGCATCTCCTGCAGTTGCCTCATCCATATCAAACCCTACCGGTCAAGGTTCTTCAATTAATATTGAAGAAGGAGTATATTTTATAGCAGGTACTTTTGTTTTTGTACCAGCAGGTTCTTTATTATTAGACAAATATACAAATACACCAAGTTATATTGTAGGTTTAAAAGTCACAGAGTCTATAGTTGATTCAGGTACAGATACTTCATTGCTTGATAATGCACAAGGCGTTCCAAATACTGCAGCGCCCGGAGCAAATAGATATAAAATAAGCACTGAGTTAATTAAACAACCATTATCACTCGCATCAAGAACAGAAAATAATTATATTACTTTAGTAGTAGTTGAAAATGGTTTAACAGCTGTAGATAAAACAGATAAAAATACAGAAACTGAATTAACTGAAAGATTAGCAAGAAGAACATTTGAAGAATCAGGTGACTATGTTGTAGAACCATTTCAAATTAATTTAAAAGAATATTTAGATGATGGTACTAATTTTGGATTTAAAACAGTAAGTGAAATTGAAACAGAAGAATCATTAAGTACTTCAGCCGCTACAACATTTGGTGATGATAGATTTCAAGTAGGTATTGACCCATCAGTAGCTTATGTAAAAGGATTTAGAGTAGCTAATGGTATTACAAAACAATTAACAGTAGAAAAGCCAAGAGGCGCAAGTTCTACTAATACAGTTAATGTTTCAACCACTAGTGTACAAGTTGGAAACTATGTTAAATTAACAGCATCAACTGTTAAAGGTATGCCAGATGTAAATGAATTTGGTACATTAGATTTACATAGTGTTGTTATATCAGACACTCAACAAAATAGTAATAAAATAGGTACTGCAAGAGCAAGAGCTTTAGAATTTGTAAATAGTGAATTAAGACTTTATTTATTTGATATTAATATGACTGGTTCTAATGTATTTAGTTCAGTTAAATCTGTAAATCAATCTGGTAATACACAAAACTTTATAGGTGATTTAGCAAGTGTAGGTAATTTATTTGAAGTAGGTAATAATGGTTTAATATTTAAATTACCACAAACCGCTGTTAAAACTTTAAGAACTGGAGCAACTACTACAGATACAGTATATATTGTTAAACAATTGTTTGATGTTAACTCAGATACAATCAGTGTTTCTAATGCAACATTTGTAAATACATCTAGTATTGTAGCTTCATTAGGTACTGGTGTAATTGATACAACACCAACAAGGTCAAGTGGTGCTGATGGTTCAACATCAATAACATTTAGTGATATTAGTGGAGTCGCACCAGGCTCTGGTAGAATGAAAGTAATGGCTGATGTCCAAAAAAATATAGTTGAAAAAACAAAAACAAGAGTAAATGGTTCAACTGTGACGGGAGCTCTTTCAAGTGGTGTATTAAGTTTAGCTAAATCAGATATTATAAGAGTCACTGAAGTTAAAGATGCTCAAAATGTTGTTATCACAGATAGATTTATTTTAGATAATGGACAAAGAGATAATTTTTATCAAAATGGTAAAGTAAGTCTTAAACCTGGATTCCCTACACCAAGTGGAAATATAACAGTAACGTTTGACCATTATACACATACATCAGGAGATTATTTTTCAGTTGATTCATATCCAGAAGCTGATAGGTTAAAGAAAGTTTTATTTGATAGTAATCAAGGTGAGGTTAATTTACTTGATTGTTTAGACTTTAGACCAAGAAAAGCTGATTCAGGAGCTGATAACTTTACAGGTACTAATGGAAGTCATCCACAACCACCAAAACCAAATCATGCTGCTATCGCACAGGTTGAGCATTACATGCCAAGAATTGACAAAATTTATATTACACGTAAAGGAGAATTTAAAACAGAAGTCGGTGTTCCAAGTTTAACACCTAAAGCTCCTAAGACACCCGATGATTCAATGGCAATATATAACTTATTCTTAAATCCTTTTGTATATGATTTAGATGATGTAAGTCCAAAAATTATAGAAAATAGAAGATATTCTATGAAAGACATTGGTGACTTAGATAGTAGAATAAAAAATTTAGAATATTATACATCATTATCTTTACTAGAACAAAGTGCTGCTGATGTAGAATTATTTGATAGTAGTGGATTCTCAAGATTAAAAAATGGATTTATTGTTGATGGATTTAAAGGCCACAATGTTGGAGATACTGCAAATCCAGATTATACAGCAGCAATAGATAAAAAGAATGGTATATTAAGACCTAAGTTTGATGAAAGAAATGTTAACTTAGTAAGATTAAGCAGTGAAGCAAATGGTAATGGTTCAAATGCATTTGCTCAAAAGAGTGCTTCACTTGTCACATTACCATTCACAGAAACAAATTATGTTGACCAACCATACTCATCATTCTTTTCAAATGTAAACCCATACAACGTATTTAGTTGGGGTGGTATGATGGACTTATCTCCTGATTCAGACGAATGGAAAGAAACTGATGTAAGACCAAATGTTATTATAGATGATTCTGCAGCTTATGAACAATTTGCTCAACTAGCAGAAGAGTCTGGTATATTAGGTACAGTATGGAATGAGTGGGAAACAAACTGGACTGGTGTAGAAGTTGATTCATCACAAACAAGTAGTGGTGGTGGATTTTTTGATGACTTCTTTGACTTAGATTTTGGTGATGGTAGATTTGACCCATTGTTAAGAGGTAGAAGGAGAAGAAGAGGTAGAGGAAATGTCACAACTATAACAACTACTACAACTACACAAAATCAATCAAGGTCTGGATTAAGAACAGATTTATCATTTGATACTGTACAAAGAACTGATGGTACTAGAGTTGTTGAAGTTAACTTTGTACCATTTATACGTTCAAGAAAAATACACTTTAAAGCTCAATTAATGAAGCCAAATACTAAAGTATATGCATTCTTTGATGGAGTAAGTGTAGCTAATTATGTAAAAGAAGAAAGCTTTGTAGAGTTTTCTGATTCTACTGGAGTAAAAACATTTGAAGGATTAGATGAATCTAGTTCAGAAATTACTCCAGGCGCTTTAATAACTGATGCTGCTGGCATAGTTGAAGGTTCATTTATCATACCAAGAAATGCCGCTTTTAAGTTCCCGACTGGGGTAAGAGAATTTAGACTCTCAGACGATTCAACTAATAACAAAGATAATGAAACTACCTATGCCGAAGCTCAGTATCATGCACAAGGTTTAATAGAATCAGTAGAAAGTAGAATAGTATCTACAAAGGTTCCAAGATTAGTCACAACAGAATTAAATGAAGATAGAACAATAGTTGATACAAATGTATCTGAAAGAACAGAATGGGTTGACCCATTAGCAGAAACTATTTTAATTGATAGAGAAGGTGGTATATTTGCTAAGTCAGTAGATTTATTCTTTAAAAAGAAAGATGCTGCTATACCAGTAAGAGTCACAATCAGAACTACTCAAAATGGTACACCTACACAAAGAATAGTACCTGGTGCAGATAAAATTTTATATCCATCATCAGTTAATATTTCAGATAATGCTGCAACTGCAACAAATTTTGCATTTGATTTTCCAGTATATTTATCGCAAGATACTGAATATGCAATAGTTATTACTTCACAATGTGATAACTATGAAGTTGCTGTAGCAGAAATGGGTGGATTTGATTTAACAAATACATCTGAAAGAATTACAAAACAACCTTATGGTGGTGTATTCTTTAGTTCGCAAAACGCATCAACATGGACACCTGAACAATCTAAAGATTTAAAATTTAAATTAAATAGATGTTCATTTAATACATCATCTAAAACTTTAACTTTAGTAAATGATGCTTTACCAGCTAAAAGATTACCGGCTAATCCATTAACAACAACTCAAAATTCTGGAGTTATTACAGTCACTCATAAAAACCATGGAATGTATGGTGGTGGTACAAATAAAGTAGTTATAGCTGGTGCGGTAGATACTAATGGTATTGCAGCTGCAAATATTAATGGTACACATACTATTGCAAATATAACTCATGATAGTTATACAATTACTGCTCTTAATTCAGATGTATCAACTAATTCATCTGCAGGAGCTGGAGCTGGTGGTGGAACCATAGTGACAGCTACAGAAAATAGACACATGGATGTTATGTATCCAGTGATTCAAAATATACAAATACCTGGAACATCAATTAGATTCCATCTTACTTCAAAAACAAATAAAAGTATAAATGGTTCTGAAACAGCTTACTCTAATGTATCTGAATTTGAAATATTACCAAATAAAAACTTTTCATTTTCATCACCAAGAGTTATTGCATCACCTGCAAATGAAACACAAAATTTAAGTGGTGCTAAATCATTCCAGATAAGATGTGTATTAAGTACAACAGATGAAGCACATTCACCGGTAATAGATTTAAATAGAACATCAGTACATACTATACAAAATATAGTAAGCTCAAGTGGTGGAGCAGAAAATGTTGCATCAGGTGGAGCTGAATTATCTAGGTATATTACTAAAAAGGTAGAATTAAATGAAGAAGCAGATTCAGCCACAGTATTTTTAAATGTAAATAGACCAGCTGCATCTAATGTAGATTTATATTTTAGAGTTTTAGAAGGTGGTTCAAATGCTGATATAAGTGATGTAGCATTTACAGCTGCAACACCAGTTGAATCAATACCAGTTAATGAAAACTCTTTTACTGAGGTAAGATATGATTTAACAGAATCTGTATTAAGTAATAAGAGTTTTGGTACAATACAATTTAAAATAGTACTACGTTCAACCTCAACATCTAATGTACCAAAAATTAAAGACTTTAGAGCGATTTGCGCAACATAGGATAAGACATGCCAAGGAAGAAAAAAGTAGAAGAATTACCAGGATATGAAAAAGATACTATTACGAATGTGGTTATAAATACTAATAGCAGTGCTTTTTCTAATAGAAGAGACCAACTACAAAAACTAAAAGAAAAAGATAGCGAAATCGAGCAAATGAAAACCGATATAGAAGAGCTCAAAAAAATTATTAAGAAATTAGGTAGTAAATAATGGCAATAAGAGACGAAGTAAGAATATTAAAAACCAATACTCTAGAAGAATTTAGACAAAAGAGTAATGAACTTTCTATAAGAAATGTAGGTGATGATAATCTCATTCATACTAATATTGGAGATAAGAAAGAATCATTTACAGCTGCAGCAAGTCAAAAGTTTTTTGAGCTTACTGGAAGATTCGAAGTATTACCAGACCAAACTATTGATAAAGTCACAGGTACTGCAGAGTCATATAGAGTTGGAGCTGTAAGAGTAACGAAACAAGGTACTGCTTTAGTTCAAGGTTTAGAATCAGCGAATTTTAAAGTACCTAATTATACTTTAAAAGTCACATTAACAGGTTCACCTACAATACCAGCTGAGTTTGTAGAAAATGCTGTATTAACTCAATCAGGTGGATTCTCAGGTACTCTTTTATCAGCAGATTCTACAACATTAAGATTTAAATCATTTTCTGGTACATTAAACACAGGTCAAAATTTAGGTATTCCACATACCGACGCAGGAAAAAGAGTTGTTGCTGGTAATATATCAGCAAAAACAGATATAGATGCTGGCCATGGTATATTAATTGAATTAATTACAGGAGCAAGTGCTAGTGATGTAATTATTGTTGATTCAACAAGTTTAGTAGATGCTGTTAATGAATTACAAGACGATGTTGGTATAGTAGAAAATTTATCAACAGGACAAAAAGTATTAACTTTAGCTATTAATGAACATGAAACAGATTTATTTGGAACAGGGAATGTCACATTTAGTGGATTATCATCTACTGGATTTCAAGATGCTATTGAAGAAGTAAGAACTGAATTAGGTGCTCATACATCATTAGGTACTACACATACATCAGATGTTGTAGGTGCTGTAAATGAATTAGAAACAGCAATAAGAGGAAGTGGAGGTAATTATACATTAGGCACTGATGCAAGTAATATTGTAGCAGCTATTAATGAATTAGAAACTGGTATAAGAGGTGGTACTTCAGATTATACAACAACTGTTGGTGCTGGAAGTATAACACAAGATATTGATACATTAGACGGTGAACTTGGTACTATAACATCAGGAGCAATGGGTACAACTGCTTCAACAGTAAGTGCTGCTATAGCTGAACATGAAACTCAATTAGGTAATGCAAATATTACTAGTATTGCATCAAGCAATAATACTATTACAGGAGCTTTAGTACAATTACATACAGAATTAGGAAGTGCTTCATTAAATACAAGTGCAACTACTCATGCTGGTGCTATTAACGAACTACATACTGAAATAAATTCTAACGATACAGATATAGCTACAATTAATACCAAACTTGGTACAATTTCAGCTGGAGCATTTGGTACATCAGCATCTACAGTAAGTACTGCAATTGCAGAATTACATACTGATGTAGATGCAAGATTAAAATTAACTTCTGGTTCAGAACAAACAATTGCCTCTGATGTCAAACTAGGTAGTGGAAAAACTCTTGATTTATCAGATGGTACATTATTACTAGCACAAGGTGGTGCTGGTACAGTATCTAGTTTTGGTACAGCTTTCTTACAGGTAGATGGTAATTTAACATCATCTCCAATGGGATTAAGAATTGATAGAGACCATATTACTCCATCTGGTTCAATGACTGACCATGATGTTGAATTACACTGGGATGAAACTTTAGTTGCTTCAAAACCACAAAGAGCATGGAGATTGCAGGGAATGGCCAATAATGGTTCTGAAAATACTGCAGATATCGTAACTTTTTATAACGCAGAAGAATTAATTCATGCAAATACAATTGCTGGAACTAATGGGATAAAAGCTACATGGAATGCATCATCAGAAGATTTTGATTTTACTTTAACTAAAGACCCAGTTATTACTTTAGCTGGAGACGTTACTGGTTCAGCAACTATGACTAATTTAGGTAATGTCTCAATTACTACAGATTTAGCCACTGACCATTGGACTATTACAGATGGTTCTAATTCAACTGACGTTACATTAGGTCAAACATTAACTATTCAAGGAACAGCAGGAGAAATTGAAGTTGTTGAAAATAGTAGAACAGTTTCGGTAGGATTACCAACAAACGTTGACGTTGATGGAACATTAACTGTTGGAAGTACTGCTACATTAAATGGTAATTTAACAGTAGCTGGAAATACTACATTAGGTAATGCTTCAAGTGATACAGTTTCTATTCCTGGCGATTTAACAATTACTGGTGACTTAACAGTAAATGGTACTAACACTACATTAAATACTTCTACATTAGAAGTAGAAGATACTTTAATACTTACTGGTACTGCCGGCTCAGAACCAGATACTGGTGGATTTGGTATTGAAACAAGATTATTCACTGGTACAAGTGTACCAAGTGGAGCAGCATCAAATGTCACAGGTACTCATTCATTAGTATATAACTTTGCTACAGACCAATGGGAAGCAGATGGTTCATTAGTATTATCAGAAGCTACATTAGGAACAGCTAAAGTTGAAAACACAGCATTTGGAAGTGGCAAAGATTTAGTATTTGCAGCTGGTTCAGGTTTATCAGAAACAGTCACAGGTTTAAGTGGTAATACTTTTACTGTCACATATACAAATACAGATAAAGGTTCATCTCAATTATTCTATAAAACATTTACTACTGATGCTGGTTCAAATGTAGTTGCTAGTGCAAATAATGATACTATAGATTTTGAAGGTGGAACTGGTTTGACAACTACTGGTTCAGCAGATAAAGTATCAATTAAATTAGATGACACATCAGTCACAGCAGGAAGTTATGGTAGTGGTACTGCTATTCCAACATTTACTGTAGATGCTCAAGGACGTTTAACAGCAGCCGGTACAGTTTCAGTTGATACATATTCTGGTTGGAATTTAAAAGTTGCTGGAGTTGATAGAGGTTCAATAAGTGAAAATGAAAAAGTATCATTTGTAGGTGGAACAGCTATTGATGCAACTTATAGCGCTACAGATAATGTTATAACATTTAATCACGCTGATACATCAAGTGTATCAGATATTAATGCATCTGGTACAACATTTGTTCAAGATTTAACATTTGATACTCATGGTCACGTAACTGCAGCTTCAACTGGTACATTTAGTTTAGGTAATGGACAACTTACATTAAATACTTCAGGTACTGGTATAAGTGGTTCACAAACATTTACAGCTAATGCTACTGGTAATTCAACATTTACTGTCGCTTTAAATTCATCCGCTGCATCAGTTGATAATACAGTTGTATTAAGAGATGCTAATGGAGATATAGTTGCTGATTTATTTAAAACAGATAATGCAAACAATATTTCATCTGGAAGTATTACTAAGTTATTTGCAGAATCAAGTAATGATGGATTTATTAGATATGCTCAACCTGCAGCAGTAAGACAATTTATAAACGTTGCTGATGGAGCTACAAATACTACAAATCCAAATAATGCAACTATTACTGTATCAGCTGGTACATCATTAGATGGTGGAGGTTCATTTACAACTGACCAATCAAGTAATGGTACAATTACAATTAATCATGCTGATACATCTACACAAGCATCTGTAAATAATAGTGGTAGAACATATATTCAAGACATTACACTTGATACTCATGGTCACATTACTGGTATTACATCAGCTACAGAAACAGTCACTGATACAAATACAGTCACACAAATAAGAGCTAACTCAAGTGCTTTTAGAACTGGTAATATTACTTTACAAAGTGGTACAAATGTATCAATTACTGAACCATCAACTGGAGTATTTAATATTGCTTCCACTGATACTAATACAGTCACTACAAACGTAGCTGGTACTGGTGTAAGTGTAAGTTCAGGAACAGGTAGTTCAACCATATCTATTGGACAGGCTGTTGCAACATCATCTAATGTTCAATTTAATAGATTAGGAGTTGGATTAGCAGCTCAAAGTACAGATGGTAGAATAGATGCAAGTAATGATATTGTTGCTTTCTCAACATCAGATGAAAGATTAAAAGAAAATGTAAAACCACTAGAAAATGCTTTATTAAAAGTATCACAATTAAGTGGTGTTGAATTTGATTGGAAAGAATTATCAGATGAAGATAAAGAAAGTATTCATAGTAATGTAGGACATGACGTCGGTGTATTAGCCCAAGAGGTAGAAAAAGTATTACCTGAAGTTGTGACAGAAAGAGATACTGGTTATAAAGCAGTTAAATATGAAAAGATAGTTCCATTATTAATTGAAGCAATTAAAGACTTAAAAGCTGAAATTGAAGAACTAAAAGATATAAATAAGAAGGTATAGAGAATAAATGGCAGTTTACTCTAATATAGTTATTGACCAAGGAGCAGATTACACAGCTTCTATTGATGTGACTGACGCAGATGGTGATGCAGTTGATTTGACTGGACATACAGGTAAAGGTCAAATAAGGAAAACATATTCATCATCTACAGCTGTAGATTTTACAGTTAACGTAAAAGCACCAGCAACTAATGGAGTATTAACAATTGGTTTGACAAATACTCAGACTAATGCTATGAAAGCTGGACGTTATGTGTATGATGTAGAAATAACAAGTTCAGCTGGTACAAAAACAAGAGTTTTAGAAGGACAAGTAGAAATAACACCTGGAGTAACGCAAACATAATGCCTAATTATAAAGCAAGAATAAATCAAGATGCCAACCTAAAAACTAAGGTTAAAGGTAATCCAGATAAAATTGTAGCTCAAACTCTTAAGGTTGGTAATGTTGGATTATCCGATTTAACAGACGTTAATCCTACTAATCTTGGAGACGGAGCTATTTTACAATATAACGCTGCATCATCGCAATGGGACGCTAAAACACTGGTTGATAACGGAAACCTAACAATAACAGGGGGAGTATTTTAAAAAATGGCAGCATTAACAAGAATAAAACATCTTACTAGTTCGGGTACAACCGCACCAAGTAGTTTATTAAAAACTGGTGAGATAGCATATACATACGGAACTGGTACACAAGCTAATGCTGGTCAAAGAGTTTTTATAGGTGTAGGTTCAGAATCTGGCGGTATTGCAAGTGGCCAGGAAATAATAGGTGGTAAGTATTTTACTGATTTATTAGACCATGCACATGGTACTACAACTGCAAATAGTGCATTAATTGTAGATGGCCAAAAACATATAACAGAATTAAATATTGGAAGTTTAGCTCTTGAAGCTTCAGGTGGTTCGGGACAAGTAGTCACAGCCATATCAACTGATACTTCAATGGGTGGAGGTTCAGCTTCTAACTCAAACCTTGCAACTCAATTAGCTATTAAAACATATGTTGATGCTCAAATTACAGCTCAAGATTTAGATTTCCAAGGCGATACAGGTGGTGCTTTATCTATTGATTTAGATTCAGAAGTATTTACAATTGCTGGTACAGCAAATGAGATTGAAACAGCAGGTTCTGGTAATACTATAACAATTGGTTTACCAACTAACGTAGATATAGCTGGTGATTTAGACGTAGCAACTTTAGATGTTGCAACTTCAGCAGAAATTGCTTCAGCTAAAATAGAAGATTTAACAGATAACAGAGTAGTTATTGCAGGTACTGGTGGTGAACTAGAAGATGATGCAAACTTTACATTTAATGGTACTACCCTAGATGTTGGAGGTGGTAATTTTACAGTTGCTCAAGCTTCTGGTAATACCGTTGTAGGTGGAACATTACAAGTAAATGGAAACGTCACTTTAGGTAATGCTTCATCTGATACAGTAGAAACACAAGGTAATTTAACAGTTGGTGGAAACTTAACTGTTCAAGGTACAACTACATCAGTTAATTCTACTCAAACTACATTAACTGACCCAATGATTGAATTGGCAAAAGATACTTCTTCTGCTGATGGTCTTGATAGAGGGGTAAGATTTAAATACCACAATGGTTCAGCAGTTAAAGATGGATTCTTTGGTTTAGATATACAAACAGAAAGATTTATATTTACTAAAGATGAAGATTTTTCAGGTGGAGAAAATGCTTCAACACCTTTCCATGATGCTCAATTTGGTGGTGTCTTTGCAGGTAATGTACAATTAGGAATTACTGGTGATAATGAAATAGATACTACATCAGGTAATTTAACACTTGATTCAGCTGGTGGCACAGTCACAGTTGATGATAATTTAAGTGTCACAGGTACTGTATCACTAACTAATGATTTAGCAGTATCTGAAGGTGGTACCGGAGTTTCATCATTTACAGATAATGGTGTTTTATTTGGCGATGGAAGTAATGCATTGGATGTGACAGCAGCTTCAAGTGCCAATGGTTCTATTTTACAAGCAGATAGTGGAGGTGCTCCGGCATTCTCTAATATAATAGACGGCGGTACCTTCTAATATAAATATATTATAACACATATATATGTGTTTGTAAACCTTCCTTATATAAGGATTGAAAAGAGGAGCCAAAATTGGCAAGAAATACTAATATTAAACTGAGGCGTTCAGCGACCGCTGGCGCAATCCCAACAACGAGTAATTTAGACTTAGGTGAGTTAGCGCTTAATACCTATGATGGTAAACTTTACGCTAAAACTACCGAAGGTTCAGCAAGTGAAGTTGTTCAAGTTGGTTCAGCCACAGATTCTTATCATAAAATAAGAAAAAGTCAAACACTTACATTCACAGTCACAGTTGCTTCAAAAACAGCTGACCATATTCATTACAATTCAGGTTCTGGTAGCGCTTATTTTATAGATGGTTTACAATCTCCTCATCTACATTTAGTTCCTGGAAATACGTATAGATTTGACCAATCAGATAGTTCGAACTCAGGTCATCCATTATTATTCTATTACGAAGCAGATAAAACTACTGCTTATACCGGTGGTGCATCTGGTATTACTACAAATGGAACACCGGGTTCATCTGGAGCATATACACAAATTATAGTTGCTGATGAAACACCATTTGTATTACATTATCAATGTAGTGCTCATGGTTATATGGGTAATAGAGTAGACTTTGGTACAAGAAATTTAACTGGATTT
>MDSX01059681.1_pt1 | contig 17945 bp, 17 predicted proteins | sample 811141 | NCBI WGS metagenome assembly MDSX01 (sample SAMN05326642, study PRJNA326480) | marine metagenome | isolation source: seawater | place: Atlantic Ocean: South East | collected 2010 | reverse complement strand
GGTGTTTGATATGTATCTAATATTAATGTTTATTGTGTCTTCAGAATCGCGATTTTGCAGTCATAAAAAAAAGCTATGAAAAAAATAATTGAAAGCCCAAATTCTCCTGAAGCTATTGGGCCTTATAATCAAGGAGTAAGAGCAGGAGATTTTTTGTTCGTGTCAGGGCAAATTGCATTGGACAGAGAATCAGGCGAGCTAAAATTAAATACCATTGCTGAAGAAGTTGAGTGTGTATTGAAAAACTTGTGTTCGGTTTTAGAGGCAGGGGGAGCCTCCCCTAAAGACGTTGTAAAATGTAGTATTTTCCTTATTGATATGAGTTTATTTTCTCAGGTAAATACTTATTATTCGCAAGTTTTCGGAGAATTTTCCCCTGCTCGTGAAACGGTCGAAGTATCTGGATTGCCAAAAGGTGTTCGAGTAGAAATATCTGCAATTGCCTACCTACCTTTAGAACAAGCTTAATTTTGTTGACTTAACGGATAATCTGACATTAAAAAGGAAAAAATATGGAATATGATGTAATTGTAATTGGTTCAGGACCTGGTGGGTATGTAGCAGCTATTCGCGCAAGTCAATTGGGTTTAAAGACTGCGATAGTGGAAAAAGAAAGCCTTGGTGGCGTTTGTTTAAACTGGGGATGTATTCCCACAAAAGCATTGATTAAAAGCGCTCAAGTGTTTGAATATATAAACCACTCCGAAGACTATGGTATAAGCGTTAAGGAGTTTAAACATGACTTTAACAAAGTGATTCATAGAAGTCGTGACGTCGCGAAAGGAATGAGTAAGGGCGTTAGTTTTTTGATGAAAAAAAATAAGATCGATGTAATTACAGGTTTCGGAAAAGTTTTATCTGGGAAAAAAGTCGAAGTACAAGAAGCAGATTCAAAGAAGATTTTATCTGGAAGAAATATAATTATTGCGACAGGTGGACGTTCCCGCGAATTACCCTCATTAAAACAAGATGGAAAGAAAATTATAGGTTATCGTGAAGCTATGACTCTTTCGAAGCAACCAAAGTCTATTGTGATTGTGGGATCGGGAGCTATCGGTGTTGAATTTGCTTATTTTTATAATGCCATGGGTACAAAAGTTACCATCATGGAATACTTGCCAAACATTGTTCCAAATGAGGATACTGATATTTCAAAGGCATTAGAAAGTAATTTCAAAAAGAAGGGTATAGATGTTTTTACCTCAACAGAGGTTACAAAAGTTGATTCATCAGGTAAAGGATGTAATGTCTCGTATAGAAATGATAAGGGAGATCATAACTTGACATGTGATATTGTCTTAAGTGCGGTTGGCGTGGCAACTAATTTAGAAAACATCGGTCTTGAGGCTCTTGGTATAAAATCGGAAAAAGGACATATTTTAGTGGATGAATCATATAAAACAACGGCTGCTGGCTATTATGCTATTGGGGATGTTGTTCATGGACCAGCTTTAGCCCATGTTGCATCTGCTGAGGGCATTATTTGCGTAGAGGGAATAGCAGGACATAACCCAGAGCCCCTGGATTATAACAATATTCCAGGATGTACTTACTGCTCTCCAGAGGTCGCCTCTGTTGGAATGACGGAAAAAGAAGCGAAAGAGTCTGGTTATGAAATTAAAGTTGGGAAGTTTCCTTTTAGCGCATCTGGAAAGGCTTCAGCAGCTGGAGCCAAAGATGGTTTTGTAAAGATTATTTTTGATGCAAAATATGGGGAATTATTAGGTGCCCATATGTTAGGCGCAAATGTGACTGAGATGATCGCTGAAATTGTAGCGATTCGGAAATTGGAAACGACTGGTATGGAGCTTTTAAAAACAGTGCATCCACACCCCACCATGTCAGAAGCTATTATGGAAGCTGCAGCTGCAGCATATGGAGAAGTTATTCATTTATAGACACATCATGCCTATTCGATTGCGTTCTGAAAATGTCTTGCATGGTTTTGAGAGATTTTTGCTTTCAATCCCAAGTTGGTCATGTGAGAGTGGCGAAATAATTGCTCTTTTGGGACCCTCGGGATCTGGTAAATCGACATTTTTGAATATATTAGGAGGTAGAGTTGTGCCCGATGAGGGAAAGGTGTGGTATGGTAAAAAGCGACACCTGCGAGTTCCTCTTGTTCCGGGGCACCCTAGAATAAAAATGGTCCGTCAAGACTTTGGCCAAATGCCTTTTAAGACTGTAAGAGATAATCTCCTTGAATTTGCTGGAATACGCTCAGAGTCATCCGAGGATCGAGTCTTAAAAAAATGGATTAAAGAATTGAATCTGAATCCATCGGCTAATGATAAGGCTGGAGGCTTATCTGGTGGAGAATTACAACGATTAGCCATAGGGCAAGCATTGATTGCTCGGCCAGGAGTTTTACTTTTAGATGAACCATTTAGTCATTTAGATCCAATGCATAAAAGAAATTTGTTGGATATTTTAAAATTATGGCAACACAAATCAGGCTCTTCAGTAGTTATGGTTGTTCATGATGTGCGAGATGCTTTGGAGTGGGCAGACCGAATTGATGTTATTCAAGATGGCAGTATTGTAGAATCAGGAACCCCTGAAGAGATTTATAACAAACCAAAAACTATATCTATGGCCCATGCTTTTGGAAGAGTCAATTGTATTGAGACCGGACAATTAGATAAAAAACTCCTGAGACATCCTAATTCTTTTATTATTGAGAATAGTTGGTTTTTACGTCCAGAAAATCTGGATAAGAAAGATCTTCCGAAAGGAATTGAGTTTTTGGAATCCGAATTTAATGGCAGTATTTATACAAATATCTGGCGCTCTAAAGACGGAGTGTCTTGGTATACTAGAGGATAATAAAGCCTGCAATAGCTGGTTTTATTAAATATAAATCTAGAATAAATTTATTTCACTTTTTCAATAATCGCCTTGAATGCTTCTGGATGATTCATAGCGAGATCTGCTAAAACCTTTCGATTCAATTCGATATTATTAGAGTGTAATTTCCCTATTAACTGACTGTAGGATAATCCATGATTTCTTGCGCCAGCATTTATTCTGGTAATCCAAAGGGCACGAAAATTTCTTTTTTTATTACGTCGGTCTCTGTAGGCATATTGAAGGCCTTTTTCTACGGCATTTTTAGCAACAGTCCAAACATTTTTTCTTCGACCAAAATAACCTTTGGCCATTTGCATTACTTTTTTTCTTCGGGCTTTGGAGGCTACATTATTTACTGAACGTGGCATATTAAATTAATTTTTGGTAGCGCGGAGCAAAATACTCTCTTTGGAAGCGCTTACGCATGGTTATTATTAGACTAAAGGTTTACAGAACCAACTGCTCCTTAATTGATTTTACATCGGAAGAGTGAACCAATGTGGATTGGGTCAAACGACGCTTTCGATCCGTTGCTTTTTTTGTCAAAATATGACTTTTAAAAGCATGTTTTCGTTTGATTTGACCAGTTCCAGTCAGCTTGAAACGCTTTTTGGCACTGGACTTTGTTTTCATTTTCGGCATATTTCCTTAAAATTTGATTTGCTAAATTAATATTATTATTTCTTTTTTAATGGTGCAATCAGAATAAACATCTTTTTTCCTTCTAAATGGGGTAAAGCCTCAACTTTACCGATATCAGATACATCTTGTGCTAGGCGTAAAAGAAGAAGTTCGCCTTGTTCTTTGTAAATGATTGACCTTCCTCGGAAGAAAACAAAAGATTTAAGTTTTGCTCCGTCTTCAAGGAATTTTCTTGCGTGTTTTAGTTTAAAATCATAGTCATGATTATCTGTTTGCGGCCCAAAACGGATTTCTTTTACAACGACTTTCATTGCTTTGGAGGCAATTTCTTTCTGCTTTTTTTTCTGGTCGTAAAGAAACTTTTTGTAGTCAATTATTTTACATACTGGAGGGTCAGCTTTTTCTGCTATCAAAACTAAGTCAAGACCCGAATCCTGAGCCATTGAAAGAGCTTTTTGAGAGGTGACTACAATCGGTTCTTTTCCTTCTAAAATCAATCTCACACTCGGAATGCGAATTGCTTCATTAATCTTGTGAGGATTTTCAGGTTTTACATGGCGGTAGTTGCCACGTCCTCGGTAGGGCTTATTCAGGGTTTTATATTTTTAATTACTAATTATTTTCACTATTCTTTTTCTATTCAAAAGCGGACAAAGTATTTTCAACTTCTTCTTGCACTAGCTTACAGAAGTCCGCAATTTTGAAAGTGCCAATATCTCCATGTCCATGGCGACGAATCGATAGGATTTGTTCTTTGACTTCTTTTTCGCCAATGATAATCATGAATGGAATTTTCTTGATTTCCGCATCTCTTATCTTTCTTCCAATTTTTTCATTCCTATCATCAACGAGCGCGCGAATATCGGACATTTCTAACAGACTCGCAACCTCTTCAGCATAGAGTTGGAATTTCTCGGATATTGGAAGTATGGAAACTTGATCCGGCGTTAGCCATAAAGGGAAATTCCCAGCACAATGCTCCAATAAAACAGCAATAAAGCGTTCCATTGAACCGAAAGGAGCACGGTGAATCATAACTGGCCTATGCTGGTTGTTATCTGATCCTTTGTAGGTCAAATCAAATCTCTCTGGTAAGTTATAGTCAACTTGAATCGTTCCTAATTGCCAAGAACGGCCAAGCGCATCGTTTACCATAAAATCTAATTTTGGACCATAGAATGCTGCTTCGCCATATTCAATATTTGTCTGAATCTCTTTCTTATTTGCGGAATCTATTATTGCAGCTTCTGCTTTATCCCAATTTTCAGAGGATCCTATATATTTTTCTGGTGTCTTTGGATCTCGAAGACTAATCTGAGCATTAAAGTTTTGAAAATCAAGCGTTTTAAAAATATAAAGGACTAGATCTATGACTTTTTCAAATTCTAATTGTAATTGTTCTGGGGCGCAAAATATATGTGCATCGTCTTGGGTAAATCCTCTAACTCGAGTTAATCCATGTAGCTCTCCACTTTGTTCAAATCTATAAACAGTTCCAAATTCAGCAAATCTAATGGGAAGATCCCTATATGATCGGGGTGATGATTTATATATTTCACAGTGGTGAGGGCAATTCATGGGCTTCAAGAGGTACTCTTCGTCATCTGAGGGAGTCATTATGGGTTGAAAGCTATCCTTACCATACTTTTCATAATGGCCGGAGCAAACATAAAGTTCTTTATTACCTATGTGAGGCGTTATGACTCCTGAATACCCAGCTTTTGATTGGACTTTTTTGAGAAAAGTTTCGAGACGATCTCTTAATGATGCTCCTTTTGGCAACCATAGTGGTAAACCTTGACCTACTCTTTGAGAAAAAGTAAAAAGTTCTAACTCTTTTCCAAGTTTTCTATGGTCTCTTTTTTTCGCTTCTTCTAATATCTCCAAATGCTGAACTAACATGGAATGCTTCGGAAAAGAAATTCCATAAACTCTTGAAAGTTGAGGTTTGTTCTCATCTCCTCTCCAATATGCGCCTGCAACACTCATGATTTTGAAGCTTTTCAATATACCTGTATTTGGAACATGCCCCCCTCGGCACAAATCACTAAAGTCCGAGTGGTCACAAAAAGTTATTAAGCCATCTTTTAAGTTTTCAATAAGTTCAGTTTTAAAAGGATTCTTTTTAAATAAATTCAGAGCATCTTTTTTGGAGACTGATCTCATTTTGAACTCGTGCTTTTGCCTAGCAAACTCGATCATTTTATCTTCTAATTTTTTAAAATCTTTTTCTCCAAAGTCCTGATCGCCAAAGTCTACATCATAGTAAAATCCATTTTCAATGGATGGCCCGATAGTTAGCAATGCATCCGGATAAAAATATAAAATCCCTTGAGCTAACACATGAGCGCTTGAATGCCAGAAAGCACTTTTCCCTTCAGAATCTTCCCATGTGAAAAATTCCAATTTCCCCGATTTGTTTATTGGGTCACTTAGCTCTATTGTTTGATTATTCCATTTCGCGGTTAGAGCATTTCTTGCGAGACCTTGAGAAATTGATTCCGCAATACTTTTCGCTGATGTGCCTTTTGAGTAATTACGGACACTGCCGTCTGGTAAAGTAATATCTATCATTGCTTCTATACAAGTGAAGTTAGAAGTGCAAAGGTAATGCCTTCATGTATCTTTGCAAGATGACAAATCAACAAATAATTGATGCCATGAATCAAAAACGTTCTGGTACCTTAATGGAAACATTGGAAATTCAATATACCAGCATTGGCAAAGATACTCTTCTTGGAAAGATGCCAGTTAGTTCTAGACATCTTCAACCTGCGGGAATTCTTCATGGAGGAGCAACTCTTTCTTTGGCAGAAACAATAGGTAGTGCGGCCTCTAATATATTTATTGATAACCCAAGTGATTATATTGCTGTGGGGCAGGAAATTGCAGCTAATCATGTGAAAAGTATATCCGTTGGCTATGTCCATGCTGAAGCAAAATTTCTACATAAAGGCAGAAGTAGTCATGTTCTTGAAATTCGAGTGACGGATGATGATGATGAACTTATTTCGTTTGTGAAGATGACGAACGTGATTATTTCAAAAAAAAGAACCAAATAGAAGTCTAATGTCATTTGCCTGGATACGTGAACCTGGAAAAAAATCAATTGTATTTTCTCTGCGAGAGAAAAATGATGGGGATTTTTATTTTGCTCAATTTGATGGCCAATTAATACAATTATCGATTTCGGAGATTATCACTGAAAATTGCGGGAAATGGGTAGAATCTAACCTGAAACTAAACAGATTACCAAGAATTTATCCTAACGATTCGCATTCCAAAGGTGATTATCTAAATCTAGTCCAAAAAGCTGTAAACTCCTGTAAAAACAATGTTCTGGAGAAGGTAGTTTTATCGCGAACGAAAGCGCATAAATTAAGTTCAGTATCTCCAGTGAAGATGTTCCATAAATTATGCGAAGAATATCCATTGGCTTCTGTCTACATGATTTTGATAGATGGTTTTACCATGTGGATTGGAGCTACACCTGAATGTTTAATGGAACTCAATGGAGATTCTTTCAGGACAATGAGTCTTGCGGCCACGAGGCCAATAAATTTTGATGGTAAATGGGGTATTAAGGAAAAAGAAGAGCAGGAACTCGTTACTCGAGATATTGTTCAAATGTTAGATGCTTTGGGTTGCCAGAGAATTAATGTTGGAGATCTAAAAACCTTAGCTGCAGGACCGGTTGAACACTTGTGCTCATTCATTGAAGCTTTTCATCCATTAAATAATGCCGTAAAAACAGCAAGATCATTGCACCCAACGCCGGCTGTTGGTGGTCTGCCGCGGGCGCAATCAAAAGCATTTATACTTCAGCAGGAAAACTATAACCGTTCCTTTTATTCTGGATATTTCGGTTGGGAAAAAGATAATAGGTCAATATTTTATGTGAATCTCAGATGCATGGAAATAGGTAGTAATGGAATTTTATCATATGCTGGTGCGGGAATCACATCTAAGTCAAAGCCTGAAGATGAGTGGAACGAAACAGAAGAAAAACTAAAAACGCTTCACCGCGTTATATTAGAGTGATGTCACAAGATTTTCAGCCTCTTTCAGCTGCTCTAGGGGTTGTGCTTCAAGAGATAAGTTTTTCTGCTTGGATATCTTCTCCTGGGAGTCGAAATGCTCCTCTACTTCATGCTTTTTCATTTTTAGAATGCCCTAATGCTGTTATTCTTGATGAGAGAAGCGCTGGATATTTTGCGTTGGGTACATCAATAAAATCGGGAAAGCCGGTTATTTTGGTTTGCACTAGCGGAACCGCTGCTCTTAATTACGCACCGGCTGTAGCAGAGGCTTTTTATCAACGAGTCCCCCTTCTGGTCATAACAGCAGATCGCCCAAAAAACTTGATTGATAATGGCCACGGTCAATCAATAAGACAAGAAAATATATATGCAGGTCATTTAAGAGCTTCGTCAATTCTTGATCCAGAAAAATCAATACAGAATAATGTGGACAATATCAATAATTCTCTTTCCTTCTTGAAGGATGGGCCAGTCCACATAAATATTCCAATAAAAGAACCTTTATATCAAGCTTCGGTTTCATTAAATATTCCATCCTTTGAGAAGATTTCAAAAGCAAATGTTGCAAAAAGGGAAGTTTTAAAAATTCCGGATTGGATTTTAGAGGCTAAACATCCAGTTTTAATTATTGGACAATGGAACCCGGAATGGGGTGAAATAGATGATATTGCAGCAAATTTTAGATTTAAAGGTTGGCTTGTTGTGGCAGAGCATTTAAGTCAAATATCTGCTTTGAACGCAATTAACCTGGATGATGTTCTCGTGGATAATACTCAAATTCCTTTTGATGCCTTGGTTACCGTCGGAGGGGCGTGGATATCAAAAAAATCGAAAAATCGATTAAATGGTATTCAACACATGCATATCGGCCCCTCATCCCCGCATCCGGACATGTTCGGAAATTTAAAATTTACTCTCGAGGCTGCCTACAAAGAAGGTTTGAAATATTTATTTGATACCACACCCAAATTAGATGCTTCGTGGCTAAAAAAATGGTCTTCAAAACTTTACAATAAAACAGCGAAGTTTTCAGATTTATGGGTACATGAGAGGATTTCAAAATTTGGATTGAAAAATTGGGACATACATTGGGCGAATTCGTCTTCGGTCAGATACGGCATTCACTCTTGGTCTTCGGGCGGGTGGAGTCAGGGACAAACACATTACTCGAATCGAGGTACAAGTGGAATAGATGGTTGCACATCTTCTGCTGTTGGATCTGCATGGATTTCTGGGAAACGGACGCTCTTGATTACTGGGGATTTAGCCTTTTTTTACGATAGTAATGCATTTTTAAATAATCACGTTTCTCGAGGTTTTAAGGTGGTAGTTTTGAATAATCACGGAGGAGATATCTTTCGACGCCTGCCAAAGGCTGCTGATTCAGATATATTCGAAAGTCACCTGAGTTATAACCATAATCGGAGTATTAAAAATTTGGTTTCTTATACTGGTTTAGAATATTTTTATGTTTCAAAAATTGACCATTGGGAAATTGTTTGGAAGAAATTCATTGAATCGTCAAATTCAAGTGTTTTAGAGGTAGTCACTGATTCTTTGATGAATGATAAAATGTGGAATAACAGATTTAAATAAACGATAGATAATTATGAGGACATGGACACCAATAAAAGAATACTCAGATATTAAGTTTGAATGGTTTAAAGGAGTAGCAAAAATAACTATAAATCGTCCTGATGTGTACAATGCTTTTCGTCCAGAAACAAATAATCAAATGATTGAAGCCTTCGATATTTGCAGAGAAAAAGCAGATATTAGAGTCGTTGTCTTAACAGGTGAGGGAGACAAATCTTTTTGCTCGGGAGGAGATCAAAACGTAAAAGGTGTCGGAGGGTATATTGGAGAAGATGGAGTTCCCCGGTTAAATGTTCTTGATCTGCACAAACGAATTAGAGAGATTCCAAAACCTGTTATCGCTATGGTCAATGGTTATGCCATTGGAGGGGGGCACGTATTGCATGTGGTATGCGACTTGACAATTGCTTCTGAAAATGCAAAATTTGGTCAAACAGGGCCGAAGGTGGGGAGCTTTGACGCCGGTTTTGGGAGTTCTTACTTAGCTCGTCATGTAGGGCAAAAAAAAGCTCGTGAAATTTGGTTTTTGTGTAAGCAATATAATGCAGAGGAAGCCCTAGAGATGGGTATGGTGAATTGTGTAGTGTCCCAGAACGAGCTTGAGGATAAAGTAATTGAATGGTGCGAGATGATTATGATGCGTTCTCCTATGGCCCTGAGAATGATAAAGAGAGGTCTAAATGCGGAACTTGACGGTCAAAGAGGGTTGATGGAATTTGCTGGAGATGCCACTTTAATGTACTATTTGATGGATGAAGCTCAGGAGGGAAAAAATGCTTTTCTCGAAAAAAGAGATCCAGATTTCGATAAATTTCCGACATTCCCTTGAAATTGCAGTCTTGGGTTTCTGCATTTAGGTTAAGGACTTTACCCCTTGCCCTTGCATGTATATTATTGGGCTCATTGATCTCTGCAGACATAGGTTCGTTTAGTTTCACAACTCTTATTTTAATGTTTTTGACTGCGAGTTCATATCAAGTTTTATCTAACTTATCAAATGATTACGGGGACTTTATTAGTGGGGTGGATTCACAACGTTCGGAAGGTGCAGAAATACGTTTAGTCTCATCTGGAAATATCTCTTCGAATCAAATGAAACTTGCAATCAGATTATTAACATTAAAATCTGTTTTTTTAACTGTTTTGACATCTTATTTTGGTTCTTTTGGTTTCAATCAGCCGGTGCTAATTTTTCTGTTATTTTTATTTTTAGGCTTTATTGCTATATGGTCCGCGAGAGATTATACTCTTGGTTCATCATACGGTTATAAGGCATGGGGTGATTTTTTTGTTATATTTTTTTTCGGGCCAGTGGGAGTTTTTGGAAGTTACATACTTCAATCAAAAGGTTTTCATTTTATTATCCTTCTTCCGAGTTTATCAATTGGTTTTCTGGCGGCATCGGTTCTGAATTTAAACAATATGCGAGACTCAAAATCAGATTATCAGGCAGGTAAGAAAACTATAGCTTTGATCTTAGGTGATAGAAATGCACGTATTTATCAAACTATTTTGATTTCTTTCTCTTTGTTCTTTGCTATTGGTTTTATGCTAATGAATGGAACTACTTCTCGAATAGATTTTTTATTTTTGGTTCTTGTCCCTTTCTTTATTAAGTGTTTATTGGAAGTATGGAAAGCAAAGTCCTCGAAGGATTTTGACCTTCTTCTGAGGCCATCTGCGATATTATGCTTATTGTTTTCGGTTTTTCTAGGCCTGGGATTGCTTCTAGATTCAAATTTAGCAGAGAATTTTATTTTTTAGGTGGATGTTAGCAAAATATTGGGGATATAATTATCATTTTAAACGACCTGCTGGAACCTCTCGTGGGTTCATGACTCACAAACCCTGTTATTTTATAGAAGTTACATGTAATGGAGTCACGGGGCGTGGAGAATGCGGGGTACTACCAGGATTAAGTATTGATAATCTCTTTGGATATGAAAAAAAACTTAAAGAGCTGTGTAGTGACTTATCAAATATGGATTCGAATAAATGGAAATTTTGGGCTGAAAACAATGGACCAGATGACAGTTGGTATTCAGAATATCAGCTTTGGCCAAGTATTATTTTAGCAATTGAACTTGCTTTGATGCAATGGAAATCTATTAGAAAAACGGACTCATCATGGAATTTATTTGATACTGCATTTACAAGAAAAGAAAAAGGACTGCCTATCAACGGTTTGCTTTGGATGGGAGATGAATCCTATCTGAATGAACAAATAGATGCTCGTTTAATAGAGGGCTACGATTGCATAAAAATGAAAATAGGTGCTCTTGATTTTAAAAAAGAGATGGTTATTTTAAAAACATTAAGGCGTGAGCGGCAAGATATAGAGATCCGGGTGGATGCAAACGGGTCTTATTCGGCTGAGACAGCTCTAAGGAACATGGAACTGCTTAAAGATATTGGAATTCATAGTATGGAACAACCGTGTCCAGAAGACGATATAAAATCTCTCAAACTAGTTTCGTCTGAAGGCGCGGTTCCAACAGCTCTGGACGAGAGCTTGATAGGCATAATTGATGCAAGTGAAAGAAATTATCTTTTAGACGAAATAAAACCTGATTATATCGTTTTAAAACCCTCGCTACTTGGTGGCTTTAAAAGTTGTCGGGATTGGATTTATAGAGCTGAAATTCGTGGGATAGACTGGTGGATCACCTCGGCTTTGGAGGGAAATGAAGGACTTGCGGGTATTGCTCAATGGGCAAGCTCTCTCGATGGCCTGAAGGGTTTTCAGGGCTTTGGAACAGGTAACTTATATAGAAACAATACCACTCCTTTGACAGAAGTAAGGAAAGGAGAAATATGGATGCTTTGACTAATTTTAGGATTTCATTTGATGTTAAATGTTCCTCGGAATATATAGAGATCGTAGAAGGTCTTGTTGAAAAATGGAATTCAAAGGAATCTCAATTTTATTTCAAAACTAGTGGCAGCTCAGGAAAACCAAAGACCATCGAACTCTCAAGGTCCCATATATTAGCGAGTATCTTATCCACGGCAAAACACTTTTCTTTTTTTCAAGGAATGAAATCAGCTATTGCGGTCGATATAGTTACTATCGCGGGAGCTATGATGCTTTTTAGAGCATTAGAGTTTAATATGGATATACAAGTGTTAGAAGTAAGGCGACGAATAAATTGGAAGGGGGAATTAGATTTTTTATCCCTTGTTCCGCAGCAGGCTTTGGAGTTAAATTCGGATCGATACAAAAAGGTTAAGAATGTTTTGATTGGCGGTGGACCAATTTTTAATTACCAAGAGAAATATCTATCTCAGATGCCCTCTCAAATTTTTCATGGATTTGGGATGACAGAGACTATATCTCATTTTGCGATTCGTAAGATTGCGCCTGAAATAGAAAATCAGTATCTATGTTTAGATGGTGTAAAAGTGGAGTCCTGGAATGGAGCATTAAAGGTTACCATAAGGGATCGAGGAATAGTGGATCTTTTGACCACTGACAATGTCGAGGTGATGAATGACAATAAATCTTTTCGTTGGCTCGGCAGACTTGATGGGGCTATTTTGAGTGCAGGGAAAAAAATACACCCCGAAGAAATTGAAAAAATTGTTTCAGAGTTTTATCCAAATCACCCTGAAGGATTCGCTGGTGTGGTAAAAGATGATGATTGGCATGAATCATTGATATGGTTTAGCATACCCCTAAACCCTCTTGAGCATGAAAAATTGAGAAAAGTTTTCGGCAATCTTCCCAAATGGAAAAGGCCTAAAAAGATTATTCAAAAAGCTTCCTTGCCATTAACCAAATCAGGGAAATATAAGCGCCGTTAATTATTTAATTAATTTCGCGTGATCGGCAAGAAATTTTTCTAGACCGAGATCAGTCAGTGGGTGCTTGATTAGTGCTGATATGGCACTAAGAGGTCCAGTCATGACATCCGCTCCTAAGTGAGCGCATTGAATTATGTGCATTGGATGTCTTACGGAAGCAGCTAAAATCTCAGTTTCGAAATTATAATTATCATAGATTACCCTTATCGATTCTATCAAGTCCATTCCATTGGTTGAGATATCGTCAAGTCTTCCTATAAATGGAGATACGTATGATGCTCCCGCTTTTGCTGCAATTAATGCTTGTCCAGAACTAAAAATCAAAGTACAATTGGTCCGGATTCCATTATCAGAGAAGTAACGTATCGCTTTAACGCCATCTGGGATCATTGGTACTTTTACTACAATTTTGGGATCAATCTTTATAAGCTCAAGACCTTCTTTTATCATTCCCTGATAGTCGGTAGAAATGACTTCGGCACTAACATCGCCATCGACAATTGAACAAATCGCAGCATAATGTGCTTGGACATTTTTGATTCCAGAGATTCCTTCTTTTGCCATCAAAGACGGGTTTGTTGTCACCCCATCAAGAACTCCCATGTCCTGTGCCTGCTGAATTTCCGAGAGGTTAGCTGTATCGATGAAAAATTTCATAATTATTTTTTTTGAAGGATTTGATATTTCGATAGCAAAGGTCGCCTTATTTTTGCATTATGCATAATCCAGACTTCATTCTTTCGATAAAAAATGATTATCACTTAGCTGTTTTGAGTCGGGAGTGCAGTATTTTGGGTAGAAAAGAGGTTCTGACAGGAAAGGCAAAGTTTGGAATTTTTGGAGATGGAAAGGAGCTTGCTCAAATTGCTTGGGCAAAAGTTTTTCGTAATGGCGATTTTAGGAGCGGATATTACCGAGACCAGACTTTTATGATGGCGATTGAGGAATTAAGTGCTAAGTCCTTTTTTGCATCTCTTTATGCCGACACGGATCTAAAAAATGAACCCTCCAGTGGCGGAAGACAAATGAATGGTCATTTTTCTACGCCCTCGATTGGCAAAAATGGAGAATGGTTAAATCTGATGCTGAAAAAGAATTCATCATCAGATATTTCCCCAACAGGGGCCCAGATGCCCAGACTTTTAGGATTAGCACATGCATCTAAGATCTACAAAGAATTCGAATTAAAGAATCAATTTACTAACAATGGAAAAGAAATTGCCTGGGGTACAATTGGGAATGCAGCAACTTCTGAAGGTGTTTTCTGGGAAACTATGAATGCCGCTGGAGTTATGCAAATTCCAATGGTGATCTGTGTTTGGGATGATGATTATGGTATTTCTGTCCATTCAAAGCACCAAACAATAAAACAAAACATCTCAAAAGCTCTTAGTGGTTTTCAACGAAAAAAATCTAAAAATGGCAAAATATTGGAACCTGGCTTTGAGATTATAGAAGCTCGAGGCTGGAATTATGCAGAATTGGTTTCATCTTTTGAAAGAGCTGAGGCAATTGCGAGAAATGAGCATGTTCCTGTGTTACTGCACGTAGCAGAAATGACTCAGCCACAAGGTCATTCAACAAGTGGGTCACATGAGAGATATAAATCAAAAGAAAGATTGCAATGGGAAAATGAATTTGATTGTTTGCGACAATTTCGATTATTTATTGAAGAGCATAACCTGATAAGTAAGGAAGAATTGGATAAAATTGAACTTGCAGCAAAGGATGGAGTAAAGTCCTCGATGAAAGAGGCATACAAAGATTATTCAGAACCTTTGACGAATGTAAGAGATCAGGCAGCGAATTGGCTTGACGAATTAGGATTTCCCGAAAAAGGGAATGACTTGAGAAATGATAAAGCTGCGTTATGGCGAGACTCGCTATCTCGAGTAAGGCTTTCGACTATTCAGGCTCAGATGAAAGGAAAGGATGTTTTAGCCGTAAGAAATTGGATAAATTATCAGTTTGAAAAGGGTGATGAAGCTTACAGCAAGTTCTTACATTCTAATTCAGCTCTAGGTATACCAATTGTGAATCCCACATATGATAAAGATTCAGAAAATATTGACGGGCGAATAATCTTACGTGATAATTTTAATGCTATACTAGGAAAATTTAAGGAGGTTCTCATCTTTGGTGAAGATGTGGGAACCATTGGCGATGTAAACCAAGGACTGGAGGGAATGCAAGCAATTCACGGTAAAAATCGTGTTTTTGATACAGGTATCAGAGAGGCTACTATCGCTGGTCAAGGGGTGGGATTGGCAATGCGAGGTTTAAGACCAATTGCAGAGATCCAGTATTTAGATTATTTGCTTTATGCTCTTCAGATTTTAAGCGATGATTGTGCCACTGTGCATTGGAGAACAAAAGGTACCCAAAAAGCACCCCTAATCGTTCGAACAAGAGGGCACAGATTAGAGGGTGTTTGGCATTCAGGCTCACCAATGGGATTAATTTTAAGCTCTTTAAGAGGTATGTATATCTGTGTACCAAGGAATATGACCAAAGCTGCAGGGATGTATAATACATTGCTAAGAGCCGACGAGCCAGCTTTGGTTATTGAATGTTTAAATGGCTATCGTTTGAAAGAAAAATCACCAACTAATATTGGTGAATTCACTTTAGAGCTCGGAAAAGTTGAAACCTTAAGACAAGGAACTCAAATTACCTTGGTTACATATGGATCGATGTGTAGAATAGTCGAAGATGCATCAGTTTTTTTAAAATCAATTGAAGTAGATATCGAAGTTATTGATTGCCAAACTCTTTTGCCTTTTGATTTAAATCACGATATTTCAAAATCTCTTGAAAAGACCAATCGGCTCTTGATAGTAGATGAGGATATAGAGGGAGGAGCCTCAGCTTTTATCTTGAAGAGAATCATCGAGGATCAGAATGGTTATAATTATCTTGATGCGGCTCCAGTAACATTAACTTCAAAGTCTCACCGCCCCGCGTATGGTAGTGATGGAGATTATTTTTCAAAGCCAAGTGTAGAGGATATCATTGAAGCAGTTTTGGAGTTAGTTGGAAAATAAAAAAAAGGCAAGGAGTCCTATCACACCGCTACGACCGACGACCCTTGCTGCATTTCTGCCCTGGGGGGTTAGTCGGGAGCTGGTTGTAAGATCCTTGCCCGGAAGCAAAGATAACCGACCTTTGCTAATCATTTTGAATTAAATAATAATATGTGTTGTCAAAATAGAATTTTTATTAAAGTATTTTTTTGTCTTCTAATCTGCTCTAGCCTCAGAGTTGATGCCCAAATCATTAAGAATAATACAATTAATCGTGGAATAGTCGATGAAACTCAAAGGGATAGTTCTGGTTTTTGGGTATTTAACAATTCATTCGATGATTTGAAAATTGAATCCATCCTTACAAACACAATTTATGGTGATACCGTACTACGGTTTAATATAAATGATAGTAGCATTTCAGTTGGAGATTCATCTTTCATTTCACTTTCATTTACTCCGAAACATAATATCGAACATATTATACCAATAATCTTAAAGACTTCTCACGATGAAGGGGCATTCGGATTGGAATTTGAAGCTCAAGTTCATTATTCAAAAACTTATTATTCTAGCACTCAAAACCTTGCAGAATCATCATTGAGATCCACCTTGAATAATATAATTTCTTCAAATCACAATGTTCTATCCTATAATATTGCTCGAGATAACATGTATGCGACATTGGATAATCATGGAGGTCTTGTTCAATGTGTTTACACGGGGAGAAGTGCAAGCTTTAATACACGTTCTGGCGCAGTAGCAAACAATATGAATTGTGAGCATACATTCCCACAGAGCATGTATAGTTCATCTCCGCCAATGAAAAATGATATTCACCATCTTTTCCCTTCTGATCAATCTGCAAATAGCTCCAGAAGTAATCACCCCTTTGGAGTCGTAACAGGTACTCCCAACTGGAGTGTTGGAGGAAGTAAGCGGCAGGGAAATGTTTTTGAACCTAGAAATGAACATAAAGGGGACTGCGCTCGCGCAATGCTTTATTTTGTTTTGAGATATGGAGACTATTCTAATTTCTTCAGTCCTCAAGAGACAACCCTGAGAGCTTGGCATAATGATTACCCAATCGATAGTCTTGATGAATATAGAAATGATGGAGTTTATGGTTTACAAGGTAATAGGAACCCTTTTGTGGACTACCCTCAATTTATCGATAGAATTTCTACTCTTATTGGGCCAACATCTGCTCAGATCAAAACAAATTTCATAGTTTCAGAAGATACTATTACACTTGTAAATCGAAATCCAGGTTCTCAAATCTCAAGAAGACTAATTATAGCAAATAGTGGCAACGTTCCATTGTTGTTCTCGAATATGAATATCAGTAATTCAGGAATCAATATTATCAGCGGAGGGTCACCTAAAAGTTTAGAACCAGGAGAGCAATATTCTGTATTGTTAGAATATAATTCTTCGAACATTTATTCTAATGACTCACTAACGTTTCAAATATCATCAGTATCGTCGATGAATACAGCTTCTCTTCCAATCAGAAGTAAGGCAAAAATGGGTCTCAGAGAACTCTCATCAACGGATAAATATGTTGTTCCCCTTTCTGAAGGGTTAAGGTTTTTTAATATATCTGGAGAAGAAACCTTTCAGTTATTTGATTTTAACGGCCGTCTTTTAGCAAAAAAATCATTGAGCCAGGGTCCTGAGGATTCATACGATTGGCTTATTTCTTGCCCGACTAGCGGTTGGGTTAGAATTTTAAGAAACGGTAAAGTCAGTATTTGTAAGTTTGTCAAATAATAAAAAAAAATCATCATGAATGATAATATGAAAAAAACTGCGCTAAACTTCGGTTTAATAATTTCTGCTGTGGGCGTCTTATTCACTCTAATCGCTTATGTTATAGATGAAAAACTTTTTGTGAATCCAGTTGCTACAATCTCAGTTTTAGTTATATCCATAGTGCTCCCATTTTTTGCTATTAGATCATATAAGAAACTAAATAATGGATTTGCTT
>MDSX01056345.1_pt1 | contig 17962 bp, 9 predicted proteins | sample 811141 | NCBI WGS metagenome assembly MDSX01 (sample SAMN05326642, study PRJNA326480) | marine metagenome | isolation source: seawater | place: Atlantic Ocean: South East | collected 2010 | reverse complement strand
CGTCGGGCGATCGCGAATCGCGATCGAACCGCGCGACGCACGACGACGCGCGCGATCCGACGCGAAGCGATGACGCTCGCGACGACGACGACGATGCCCCGCGCGCGCGCGATCGCGCCCCGACGCGCTCCGAAGACGACGCGCAAAACCGCGACGACGACGACGCGATCGACGGCGATCGACGCCGGCGATCGATTCGCGACGGCGACGCGGACGCTCGCGGCGGTGACGCTCGCGGCGACGCTCGCGCTGCAACAACCGACGGACATCGCGCACGCGAAATCCGGCGCGGACGCGAACGTCATCGAGAGATCGAGCGGGCTGTCGCCGATCAGCGATAAGGCGAAGTCGTACGGCGAAGAGATCGACGCGCGCGAGGCGGGCGATTACGAGAGCTCGAAGCGCGGGTCGTACAACGTGCGAGAAAAGTACGCGAAGAAGGCGCCGAAGGCGACGAAGAAGTTTGAACGACCGGTTCGGGAGGAAGCGGCGCCGAGGGCGAAGAAGGAATCCTCGGGCGGGGGGTTCGCGTTGCCGAGCTTTTCGTTGCCGAGCGTGTCGCTGCCGAGCCTGCCGAGCCTGCCGAGCTTCGGCGGCGACGCGGCGACGGAGGACGCGGCGCCGGCGGAGGCGGAGGCGTCGTGAGCGCGCGCGCGGCGAACGCGATGAAACGTCGCGAACGCGAACGCGATCGGCGCTCGACGCGACCGAACGCGTTTAATAATAAAGAAGCGCACACTTCGTCAACAAAGTCCCAACACTCGCCCCGCGCCGCGCGCTCGACGAATGAGTGAAGACGACCGCGCGCGAGATTCCGCGACGCGCCGTCCGCGCGCGACGACGCGCGATGGGCGGTCGCGGGCGCGGTGGACGCTCGAACGCGTGGACGCGCGACGGCGGTCAGGGACGCGGCGGTCGCGGACACGCCGCCGTCGGCGTCCGAAGACGAGACCTGCTCCAGGAAGATTTGCTCAACGAGAAACCGAACTGGGCGCTGTCGTGCTACGGCCCGAAGGGCGAGCAGCCGAACCTGCTCGGCGGTGACACGTCGTTCGAGGAGCTGCGGTGCGCGGCGTACGCGACGGTGCGCGCGGGAGGGGACGCGGGAGGCGCGCACGCGCGAGCGCGCGAGTACGCCGACGCCAAGGCGGGCGACGTCAAGGGAATACTGGCGTTCCCGGAACATCAGCTAAAGTTAGTTTTGGACCGCGTGGAGCGAGGGGAGATGGCGCCCGCGGGCGCGGATCGCGTGATGGACGGAACGGCGATCGTGGGGGGTGGGGGAGGGTTCTCGAGGACGCACGCGCCGGCGCTCGACGCGAGGGCGACGCCGTTCGCGCCGGCGGGTGGGATGGCGAGCGGGTTCACGGGGAATCAGCCTTCGTTGACGCCGGTAGCGACGGGGTTCGTGGCGAGCGCGCAACCGACGAGTCCGTTCGGCGGCGGTCCCGGAGGCGGCGCGAGTCCGTTCGGCGGCGGTCCCGGAGGCGCGAGTCCGTTCGGCGGCGGTAACGCGCCGCGCGCGCCGTCGCTCACGCCGGATCCGAACGTCCCGAACTCAGAGGCGTGGTGCGCGCCTTCGTTCGACATCGGAGGCGTGCCCGACGACCCGCCGCCCGCCGCGTACGTTTGATTGGGCGCGCGCTTTCGTGTTGTTACATAGTCGATGTAGTCGTAGAATCACTCGCGAATCGCGAATTCACTCACCGATCTCGTCATCGGTGTCTCATTTTCTGCCTCTGCGGCCTCGAGCGCTTTTTTGTCATGCGCTTCGCGCTTGCGTTGCTCGCGCGCCTCTCGAGCGATGACTTTTCGTTGCGAACGAATCATATTGTCAAACTCCGACGTCAGGCGATAATCAAACTGGTACGCCCACTGTACCTCGGTGTCTTGAAACACGAGCGCGCGAACGTCGCCTACGGCGCGAGCTGACGTCCACGCCGTGAGAGTTTCTTCTTCGCCGCTCGCTTCCAAGTTTTTCAATTCACCGACGAAATTGCCCACTCGACGAACGCCGACGACGACGCCGTCGCGAGTCAGCGTGCACTCGCCTGCAGTTATTATGAAGAACTCCGTCGCCGGGTCACCCTGCCGCGTGATGAGCTCGCCGCTTTTGAATCGACGTTCAGGTGGTTGATGAGAGATGGAAATCAACCCGTCGAGTCGGGTGTGCAGGTTATGCAGCGTGTCCGAAGTGTGCGAAGCCTGGCCAGTGAACCAGGCGTGTTCTAGTGCCTGAGCCGCGGTGAGCCTGCGCTTGGGATTGGGATCGAGTAAACCTTCTATCAAATCCTTCGCGACATCACTCACAGATTCCCACTCCTCCGTTTCGAAATCGAGATCACATTCAATGATTTGCTCGTAAAGTTCATCCTCATCGTCGTCATCAAACGGCCACGTATTCGTGAGCAGGACGTGCATGGCGATTCCGAGCGCCCAAACATCCACGCCTTGACCGTACACGCCAGCAAGTAACGCCTCTGGGGCGATGTACGATAGTGTACCACACACGTGCTGCGCTTTTTGACGAGCGTTCAACGCCTTCGCCAAACCAAAATCGACAATGTTCAACGACTTCAAATCGCCCTTTTCAGCCAGAACAAAGTTCTCGAGCTTCAAATCTCTATGAATGACACCCTTGCCGTGCATGAACGCCACTGCATCGAGCATGGCAGACATTATTATCTTGACCTCTTCTTCGCTAAATGCCCCGCGCGCGTTCACCAAATCGTCGAGCTCCTCGCCTTGCAAGCAATCCATGACGACGTGCACGACTTCATCGTTTTGTTCAGTGAAAAACTCTCGTATGGTGACGATATGCGGGTGCGCTGAGAGCTGCTGCATCATGACGAGTTCGCGCTTGACTTCATGAAGCGTCATGGATTGAAGCTTATCCTCATCGTCGCTGTCTTCATCGCTCGATGACTCACTTCCACCTTCGTCGTCGCTGTCGCCGCCTAAACCTTCGACGCGAAGCGTCTTCACGGCGACGATTTCACCCGTGTTACGATGCTTCGCCTTGCGCACAACGGCAAAACCACCGGCACCAAGAGTTTCTAAAACGTCGTACTTGTCTAGGAAAGGCATATAATCGTGCACTAACCCGACTGGGCGAACAAAACGCGATGTGTCAAGATCGTCCAAACCGCCCGGCGCAGAATTCGTTCGTTTCAGCCCGAGCTTGTTTCGCGTTCGACCTTCGGGCTTATGTTCGATGCGTTTGGCGAACAAGTGCGCTAAACGATAGCTAGGCATGGCTTTAACCAGTAATCCTTTGGTGTCGAATCCCTGCGGTCGTTGCGAATTCTTCAAATTGTTTGGCATCGCTTGAGCGCGCAAGCCACTCCAACCAGTGTTGATTTGCCTCTTCGTCGCGCTCCCCATTCGAGTCAAACCGGTAGAGTTCTTGCGCTCCAAAGTCATGGCGTGCATACGGTCACTTATGAACGGTGCCGGAGACGCGCTTCGCGAGCCTCCTGGAGATTCACCTGGAGACTTCGTCGCCTTCGCGAGCGCGGCGAGATCCGGCGCGCTGTCCAACCGAAGCAACTGCGCGTGACCACGCGCAGCTTTCCCTCCGTAAGATGCAGGTTTCACCGATGCCCAAGCACTCAGACCAACAGGTAGTAAACCTGCGCGTTTCGCTCGTTCAATAAGCTCGCCAAAGATTTCGGGTGCCTTGGGAACGTCTATGGACACGTCCTTGAGCGCCGTGGCGGTGCGCGCGAAACCTTTCGCCATTTGACTTCCGTTCACCACAGAGCTCCGCCCGATGTATTTCAATAAATCCACCACCTTTTCGATGACGTTAGGGGTCAAGATCGACTGCTCGATCGCCAGCGTCAGCGCTTTCTTGACGAGCTCGTGATGGTAAAAAGGCATGTTCAACCGACGTAATCGCCGCTCCGCCTCGGCGCCGTCTCTCGACATCAAATACTCATCGATGATATCCCGCATCTCTATCTTGGCGTTATCCGCGCTGTATCCCTCGGGTCCGCCCCACGCCTTACGCACGCGCGACTCCCCACTCGCATCGGCCAGCGTCATTTTCGCCGACTTGGCCACGTCTCTTCCTTCGCCGTAACCGTCCCTCGAGCACGCCGTCTCCAGGTACGTCACCGACACCACATCATCCGCCACCGCGCGCGCCAAAAACGTCACGCACTCAGCCACGGCATCTGGGAAATCGATTTTCAAATCCGCAACCTCCGCGAGCACGCGATCGAACCCACGTTCGAAATCCTCCGCGTCCAGCGTCCCGCTCGCCCTCGTCGCCGCGAGCGCCTGCGCGCACATCTCCCGCTCTCTCGCCCCTCTATCCAGCGCGCACGCGATCATGCGCTTCACGCAGTGCGCCTCCAGCCCACACTTCGCATCGCTCGCCCCCGCGCCCCCGCCCTGCGCCGCGAGCGTCTCCGCGAGCGCGCGGTCGAACTCCTCCACGCTGCAGTGCGAAAAGAACTCTCGACAGCGCTTCTCCACGTCGCGCTTGAACGCCACCTCCTGTCCGACGTAATACTTGGACCGCGACGACCACGGCGCGGACATCTCCGCGACGCGCTCGCCGCGACGCGACGCGCGCGCGCGACGCCAGCGCGTCGAACGGCGCGATGTGATGCGCACCGAACGCGTCGCGCGCGACTTCGCGACGCGTCGCGCGTCGCCATGGGCATCTTCGACGGCATCTTCGGCGGCGAGCCGCGCGCGTCGAGCGGCGCGTCCGCGCTGTTCGACGCGCGGTCGGCGTTTCACGCCGCGAGCGCGGCGGACGCGCCGGTGGTGCGCGCGCCGTTGTCGGCGTCGGCGAAGAAACGGGCGCGACGCGACGCGAGCGCGGACGCGACGGACGCGCGCGCGAAACGCGCGCGAGAAAAACCGAACGCGCGCGCGGCGAGCGCGGCGTCGTCGTCGTCGGACGCGGCGTCGAGCGAGGATGAGGGCGAAAGCGAGGACGATGCGCCGGCGGCGGCGGCGGTTTCGGACGAGAAACCGAAAGGTGATGACGGCGACAGCGACAGCGATGAGGGAGCGACGAAAGCGAAACCGTCGGGGTCGGGGTATCGCGATCGATCGGCGGAGGCGACGGCGGAGGAGCTGGCGCGGACGGTGTTCGTCGGGAACGTCCCGGCGAAGACGAAGCTGAAAAAGTTGAAGGCGAAATTCGGCGAACACGGCAAGGTGGTGAGCGTACGGTTGAGAAACGTGCCCGTGGAAGCGGATGGAAACGAACCTAGGAAAATTAAAGTGCTGAAGGGAAAATTAAACGCGGAGCGGGCGAACGCGACGGCGTTCGTGGTGTACGACGACGCGGCGTCGGCGCGCGCGGCGACGGCGGCGTTGAATATGAAGGAGTTCGAGGGACGGCACATTCGCGTTGATTTAGCGAGTAAACCATCGATCATACGAAGTGAGGTGGTATATGATCACACGCGAAGTGTCTTCTTGGGCCATTTACCGTTTAATGTCGACGATGAGGACGTGATTCGGTTGTTCAACAAGAATAAAGAGTATCCCGATTTGCGCAAGAGCGTCGAGGCCGTGCGCGTGGTGCGAGACAGAAAGACGACCATGGGTAAGGGCATCGGGTTCGTGTTGTTCAAAACGCCAGCGCAAGCGCGTACGGCGCTTTTGCTTGACGGGAGTAAGCTCGGCGATAGAGAGATTCGCGTGAGCAAAGCCGCTCGATCCAAGGCGCCGAAACCCGGCACGCCGAGCAAGGCGCGCGCCGAGCCGAAGGTCGCCACCGGTGCCGAACGACGGAATCCGAAGCTTCGTGACGAAGGTGGCGATGCGTCGACGTCGCGTGGCACAAACGCGTGGGAAGGGTCGAGATCTCGTCCCGGTGGAAAATCGTCCAAGAGCGCGCACCGCGGCGGCGAGGCGCAGCGCGGCGCCCCAGGCGCGAGGCAAACTTCGAGTAAAGCCGGCATCGCGAAGGCGGCCAAACGATCGGGAAAGCGCCCCGCCGTGGCGGCGCGCAAGGCCAAAGCCAAGGCATCCGCGGCGGCGGGACGTAACTAACGTAGATTTTGTGGTCTTGATGCTGCGCAATACAACGTCTCAGCGATTCCTCGCGCCGTCTACTCCTCCTTCTTATCGCCCTCGATCGCCTTCGTCTCGCCTTCTTCGGTCATTTCCTCTGTAAGTTCATCCTTAAACTCCTATTCGCGTCGCAAACCAACCGTCACGATTCGTCAGTCGTCGCGTTCGCTCGCCCTCGTCCCGCGTCGCCTTCGTTTGAGATACTCTTTGCCCTCGCGCGTCCGTCTCGCGCGCTCGCTCGATCAACGCCTTCGCCGCGCACCTTGGCCGCCTCTTGAAAACTCTTCACCGTCTTCCCGAGCGACTTTCCGAGCTCGGGAAGCTTGCTCGGGCCGAACAGCACCGCGGCGACGCCACCGATGACGACGATTTCAGGAAGCCCGAGCCCGAACAATCCGTTGGAAATCACGCGCGCGCGTCGTCGTTCGAGCGCCGCGCGACGCGGCGCCAGCGCGGACGATCGCTGTGCGTACGTTTGACGCGCCGCGACGCGCGTCGCGCGCGCCGGGGCGTGCACGGTAAACATCACGACGGATTCTGCGGTCGATCGCTCGCGCGCGGTCGCCGGCGTCGCCGCATTCGCGCGCGCGCGCGACGTCACGCGCGACCGTCGACGCTCGTGACGCGCTGAGATGACGTAACGCTGCATCGCGCGCGCACACGCACGAGATAGACGCGCGAGACGCGCGCGCGGCGACGCTGTTCGTCGTCATGTCGACGCGATGCGCCGACGCGCAGTCGCTCAACCGCGCCGTCGTCGCCGCTCGCGCGCCGCGCGAGCTCGTCGCGCTCATCGACGGCAACGACGCGCTGCTGAACGCGATCAACTGCGCCGCGATCGCGGGCAAGGCGGCGAAGATGCACGCGCTGGCGGAGAAACGCGACGATGGCGCCGCCGCCGGGGAGGCGCGCGCGGTGGTGAAAACCATCGCGAACGTCGCGCGCGCGTCGCTGGAACGCGCGCCGCGCGAGTGGTGGCCGCGGCAGTGCGCGGCGATGCTTTGGGCGTGTGGACGCGCGAACGCGCGGGATGAGGCGATGGAACGCGCGATCGAGGCGATGGTGGAGGCGCGCGCGCGAATGTTCAAGCCGCAGGAACTGTCGAACGCGTTTTGGGGATTGGCCAAGGCGAAGAGCGATACCGTGGGATTGTGGTTGATATTGGGAGACTTGATACGAGCGTCGTTGATGGTGGATAAAGGGACGGATCATCAGAACGGATGGACGCCGCAAGGGGTGTCGAACGCGGCGTGGAGCTTGGGGGCGATGACGGAGACGACGCGACGAGGCGTGTTCGAGGAGAGCGCGCTGGGACGCGAGCTCGCACGTGGGATCGCGGTGGCGGTGGAAGAACGAGTTGAGATGTTCAATCCGCAAGAATGTGCGAATACGATGTCTGGGTTCGCGAAGTGTGGGTCGAGCGTGCGAGAAGACGCCGAAGTAGGTGTCAAGGCGTTGTGCTCGCGATTGAAGCGAGAACGCGCGTGGTTCTCCGGCGGCGAGTTTCAGTGCCAGCACGTCTCCAACGTTATTTGGGCGTGCGCGAAGTTGAACATGAGCGATGATGCGGAATTGATCGCTATATTCGTCGACGCGGCAAACGAGTACGCGAACAAGTTCAACGCGCACGAACTCTCGATGGTTCTGTGGGCGCTCGCGAATCTCGCCGTCGACGATCACAAAGTCATGCACGCGCTCGCAAAGTCGATGGCGAGGAAAGCGGACGAATCATCGGCGCAGCAAATCGCGACGTCAGCGCACGCGATGGCAAAGCTCGGGATTTATAACTCACAGATAATGAAGGCTTACAAGGATCACGCCGCGGCGCGCAGAGATGAATTTCAGCCGCGCGACATCGCGTTCTTGGCGTGGTCGTTCGCAAAACTCGACATCAAGGCACCAGAACTGTTTGAAATGTTTAGCGCTGTGGTGTGTGAGATGTTGTTCGACGTCGAGTTTCAAACCTTTTCGCCACACCACTTGACGATGGTGTTGTGGTCGTTCGCCATGCTCAACGAAAATACGCAAGAGGTTTTACCATACATCGTGCGGGCGATGAAGTCCATGATCGACGAGTTCAATCCGCGAGATTTGACGAACACGGTGTGGGCGCTCGCCGCGCTCGGATGCGACGACAATGAATTAATCAAAGCACTGGGCGCGTGCGCACAAATGAAGCTCAACGACTTTAATTCGCAGGAGCTTTTAAAGTTCCTCGGTTCGTACGAGCGACTCGGCGTTGAAGACGCTTCACTCGCCAAAGCCGTGTCGGCGCGGCGTACGTTGTCGTACGAGTTTCCCTCAATGAACGCTACCATCGAGCTCACCGCGGCGACACCGCAGAGTTACAAAGGTACCGATCGTGTCCGCGTCGACGATAGCTGTGGGGGATGGGGAAGAGGAAACACGGGTGTGGCACTGTGGGAAGGAAGTTTTGTTTTAGCGGAGTGGTTATCTCGACAGAAATCGCCGCTCGCGACGGAGGGCGTCGCTAAGGCGCTCGGTGGAGCTTGGGACGACGATTGGAAGGGTAAAGTATGCGTTGAACTCGGTGCTGGTTTAGGTTTACCGTCCGTAGTCGCTTCCAAACTTGGCGCGCACGTTGTCGCTACCGACGGTACGTTTCGCGCGTCTTCTTTCGACTTGTTCGTCCTTCGCCACTGTTAATCCCTTCATTGGACTTTCTGTGTCCTTGGAGTTTCAAATGTGGCACACATCAACTCGGGAGTTTCGCTGACAGCACTCGCACGTTTCGGCGGGCCATGAGTGTCATCTGATAGTAGCTCTCGCACATTCATCGCGCGTATCGCACATCGAACTGACGAGTTCCTTTTCATTCCACGCAGGCGACGACGACGTCTTGACGCTACTGCGAGAGAACGTCGAAGCAAACGCGGCGAAGGACGCACGCGTAGAGAAACTTGTTTGGGGCAACGAAAAGCCGCTAAAAACTCTCGGGTTAAAAACGCAGCCGGATCTTGTCTTGGCGAGCGACGTCGTGTACGGTAACGACCCGGCCAAGTGGACGAATCTCGTGCGCACGATGCGCGACTTGGCTGGGCCGAACACGCTCATTTTGATCGCAAACGTCCAGCGGTACCCTGTACACCATCCGCTCGCGGAAACTAAGTTTTACACCGAGTCAACGGTAAAAGATTTTGAGCGAACGGAGCTACCAGTGACGGCATTACACTCCGATTTCCAACGCACTGGCGCCGGTAATTGCGTCATTCACGTGTTTCGTCCGCGCGGCGACAAAAAGAGAAAGTCGGCGAGTAAAGATGCAAAAAAGGAGAAGAAGGCAAAAAAGGAGAAGAAGGAGAAGAAGGAGAAGAAGGAGAAGAAGGAGAAGAAAGAGAAGAAAGAGAAGTCCTAGCTGAGTATTAGATAGAGTTAGAGCGTAGCGCGTCACGACGAGACGAGTGTTGTGAATAATATTGCAAAGTCATCGTTCGTCTCTACGGCGGCAGGTCAGAGTTTGTGAGTGGTTTCGCGAGCAAAATGTGCCCAACCTCGACGAGACCGAGCTTCGCGAAGGGATTGTTCTTGCTCGAACGTTGCGCGATTTGCGCCGAGGTGAGCTTCGCCTTGACCTCAGGCGGCTCCTCGTATCCGCACTTTTCAAAGAGAATCTGCGCAGCCTCGTTGTCAACCTTAGTGTGCGTGTACAATATGGTTTCGCCCATATTCGCCATCGCGCGCTCGGCCGCGAGCACGAGTTGTCGGCCGATCCCACGCCCGCGCTGCGTCGGGCTCACGCACACGTCTGACAAGTACGCCTTGTCCCTCGGCGCCCTCGGCTGCAGCTTGTCGGCCCCGTATCTATTGCCGTTCGGCAACGACACCTCCGAAATCCCCACCAACACGTTCCCAACCTTGGCAGATATCAAAATACGATCCTCCGCCGTCTTCACGCCGTCCAAAAGTCCCATGCGCACGCGCTTCGCTTGTTCGCCTCGCAATCGGTTCTTCGCCAAGATATCCTGCGGCCTCACCTTGAAAAACAAGTCCATCACCAAATTCGTCGCATCGTCCACATCCTCCTCCTCCAGCACCCCGATCACGACGTTCCCTTTCGTCTTCATCTCCACCGACACCCGCTTCACCGCCTGATCCTTCTTCGCCGTCGCCTGACTCTTCTGCCGCTTCGTCGGCGCGAACTTCACCGTCCCCGCCGCCAGGTCCACCATCAACATCGGCCGCGGTCCATCGCTCACCGCCTCTCCCGTCGTCGTCGTCACGCCGCGAATCGACGCGCTCTTCCTTCCGTCCACCGCGGTCCCCGTCTCCGCGTCATCGCTCGCGTTCGCGCGCGTCGCGCGTCGCGTCGTCGACTTATCCGTCGGCATCCGCGTCCTCGCCTTCGCGCGACCGACGCGCGGGGCGCGCGCCGCGCCCACCACCGCGGTCGCGCGCGTCGTCGTCGACATCGCGCGCGTCGTCGTCGCGCGCGTCGTCGCGCGTCGCCGTGTGTCGCGCCGCGACGCGCCGGCGCGCCCAACCTCTCAACCCTAGGGTCCGTCGGCGGAATCGGAATCTCGATTGACCGCACGATCGCGCGCGCGACGAAGCGCGCACGATGGCGGCGCCCGCGGTGCCGGTCACGGTGAAAGAAGCGATACAGGTGCGTCCGCGACCCGCGGTCGCGCGGCGCGAAAGCGACGCTCGAAGCGCGAAAAGACGACGGAACGCGACGGCAATGCCGAGGCGATCGCATCTCGTTGGGTCAATCGATGTCGAACGAAAACGCGCGGTGGACGCGTCGTCGCGCGAAAGGGCGCGGGATGGTGCGGACGGTGATGACTGACGAGATCCGCGCGGCTTTGAACGGTGCGCAGTTGAAAACGTGCGGAGTGAACCCGCAATGTATTTCGTTCACGAATCTCACCATGGAGAGCGAGAAGTACGTGTGCGCTCGGGAGAGCGGGACGACGAATAATGTGGTGATCGTCGAGGTGAATAACCCGCTGCAGCCGATGAAGAAACCGATCACGGCGGATAGCGCGCTTATGAACCCGACGCAGAACGTGATTGCGCTCAAGGCGAGAGTGGAGAACGAGAATGGCGTGGAGGATTCGTTGCAGATTTTCAACATTGATCAAAAGGCGAAAATCAAGGGGCACGACATGGAGCCGGTGGTGTTTTGGAAGTGGATCACGCCGAAAATGTTGGGGATCGTGACCAACACCGCGGTGTTTCACTGGTCGATCGATGACGCGAACGCGCCGGTGAAGGTGTTTGACAGAACTGCAAACCTGAACGGGAATCAGATCATCAGCTATAAAGCATCAGAGGACATGCAGTGGTTCACGCTGATCGGTATCGCGCAAGGCGACGCGTCGAGACCGGCGTTAGTGAAGGGTAACATGCAGCTGTACTCGGTGGCGCAACAACGCTCGCAGCCGCTCGAGGCGCACATGGCGGCGTTCACGACGCACCAAGTGCCGGGCAACGCGCAAAAGAGTCAGTTGGTATGTTTCGCTCAAAAGATGGTTCAAGCCGATGGATCGGTGGTTTCCAAGCTTCATGTGATTGAGCTCGGCGCGCCGGCAGGGCAAACGCCGTTCACGAAGCGCACGAGCGAGTTGTTTTTCCCGCCCGAGTTTGCCGACGACTTCCCGGTCGTCATGCAAGTGAGCGACAAATACGGCGTCATTTACATCGTCACCAAGAGCGGTCTGCTGTTCGTGTACGACGTGGAAACTGCGTCGCCGATCTACCGAAGCCGCATTTCGCAAGATCCGGTCTTCGTCGGCGCGTCCGCGACGAGCGTTGGCGGTTTGTACGTTGTCAACAGAGGCGGCCAAGTCTTGTTGATCACCCTGAACGAAGCCGCCGTTGTGCCGTTCATCAGCAGCACGCTCAATAACTTGGAGCTTGCGCTTTCGGTCGCGTCGAGAGGGAATCTTCCCGGCGCCGATGCGCTCGTGATGCCCAAGTTTGATATGCTCTTCAACTCTGCGGACTACAAGGGGGCGGCCGAACTCGCGGCGAGCATGAGCTCGTTGCGCACAGATCAGACCATCGCCCGATTTCGCGGCGTCCCGACTCAACCGGGCCAAAGTTCTCCTTTGTTACAGTACTTTGGCGCGTGCTTGCAGCGCGGAAAGTTGAACAAGCTGGAATCAGTTGAACTCGCAAAGCTCGTGCTTGCGCAAAACAAGAAGCAGCTTCTCGACACATGGCTGAGCGAGGACAAGCTCGAGGCGAGCGAAGAACTCGGCGACATGCTGGCGCCGACTGACTCCGATACTGCGCTTAAGATTTACGTCAAAGCACGCGCGAGTCCGAAGGTAACCGCAGCGTTCGCGCAGCGTGGCGAATTCGACAAGATGGCGCAATACTGCGCCGCCGTCGATTACAAGCCAGACTATATGTACATGTTGCAAGCTCTTATGATGAAAGATCCCGCGAGCGCGGTGCAGTTGGCACAAAAGATCAGTCAGATGACACCGCCACCGTGCGACATGGGGGCCATCGCCGATCTCTTCTTGCAGCGCAACATGATTCGTGAGGCGACATCGATCTTGCTCGATTTGCTCAAGGGCGACGACGAGAGCCAAGCGGCGCTGCAAACCAAGGTTCTTGAGATCAACTTGGTGACATACCCGAACGTCGCTGATGCGATCTTGGCGCAAGGAAAGCTCACGCACTACGACCGCCCGCGCATCGCGCAGCTCTGCGAGAAGGCTGGTCTTTACATTCGAGCCATGGAGCACTACACGGAGCTCGCCGACTTGAAGCGTTGTGTCGTCAACACACACTCGATAGACCCGCAAGCGCTCACTGAATTCTTCGGTACACTGAGCCGCGAGTGGGCTTTGGACTGCCTTAAGGAACTTCTCACGTTCAACATGCGTCAAAACCTTCAGATGGCGGTGAACATTGCTAAGGAGTACACGGAACAACTCGAGATTCACTCTGTCGTGAAGATGTTTGACAAGTTTGAATCTGCCGAAGGCCTCTTCTACTACCTCGGGTACTTCGTGAACACGTGTGAAGACAAGGACCTTGTGTACAAATTTATCGAAGCTGCTTCAAAGACTGGACAGATCAAGGAAGTCGAGCGAGTGACGCGCGAGAGCGATCATTACGATGCCGAACGCGTCAAGGTGTTCCTCATGGAAGCCAAGCTCTCAGATGCTCGTCCGCTTATCAATGTGTGCGACCGTTATGAGTTCGTTCCGGATTTGACGACATACCTTTACAACAACAACATGTTGCGCTACATCGAAGGCTACGTGCAAAAAGTCAACCCGAAGCAGGCGCCGAAGGTCGTTGGTACACTGTTGGATCTCGAGTGCCCGGACGATTTCATCAAGACTCTCATCTTGTCCGTGCGATCTCTCTTGCCCGTGGCGCCGCTCGTGGAAGAAGTGGAGAAACGTAACCGCTTGAAGATCCTCACGCAATTCCTCGAGCACCTCGTGAACGAAGGGAGCGTGGATCCGCAAGTACACAACGCCATGGGTAAGATGCTCATCGATAGCAACCAGAACCCAGAGCACTTTTTGCTCACAAACGAGTACTACGAGTCCGCCATCGTCGGTCGCTACTGCGAGAAGCGCGATCCGTACTTGGCGTGCGTAGCGTACAAGCGTGGCAACTGCGACGCGGAGTTGGTGGATTGCACGAACAGAAACAGTATGTTCAAGGTTCAGGCGAGATATGTCGTCGAGCGTATGGACGCCGATCTCTGGGCATCTGTGTTGACGGAAGAAAACAAATACTGCCGCCAGCTTATCGACCAAGTCGTGTCTACCGCACTCCCAGAAAGCAAGAACCCTGAGCAAGTTTCTGTGACCGTGAAGGCGTTCATGACGGCAGAAATGCCGCATGAACTCATCGAGTTGTTGGAGAAGATCGTGCTACAAAACAGCGCGTTCAGCAACAACCCGAACTTGCAAAACTTGCTCATCCTTACCGCCATCAAGGCGGACGCATCTCGCGTCATGGATTACGTCAACCGACTCGACTCTTTCAACGGTCCGGAGGTCGGTGAGATTGCCGCCGGTAACGAGTTGTACGAAGAAGCCTTTGCCATCTTCAAGAAGTTTGATCTGCATGTTGACGCGATGAAGATTCTTCTCGAGTCTCTCGAAGACCTCGATCGTGGCATCGAGTACGCGCGCAAGGTCGACTTACCCGAAGTTTGGGTCCAAATCGGCAAGGCGCAGCTCAAGGTTGGCACTCCGGAGGCGGTTAAAGCGGCCATCAAGTCGTACATCAAGGCGCAAGATGGGAGTGATTTCGTCGACGTCATTCACGCCGCGCGCCAAGCCGACATGTACGAAGACATGGTTCCATATTTGCTCATGGTGCGCAAGAACAAGAAAGAAGCTCGCGTCGATACTGAACTTGTGTACGCGTACGCCAAGATCAACGATTTGGCCAAGCTCGAAGACTTTTTGGCTACGCCGAACAGCGCGAATCAGCAGTCCGTCGCCGACAGATGCTTTGGCGAAGGTTTGTACGAGGCTGCTCGACTTTTGTACACCGCGCTCAGCAACTGGGGCTGCCTTGCGAGCACTTTGCTCAAACTTCGCATGTTCCAAGGTGCAGTCGACGCCGCGAAGAAGGCTAACTCCCCGCGTACGTGGAAGGAAGTGTGCTTTACGTGTCTCGAAGAAGGCGAAAACAAGCTCGCGCAGCTCGCCGGTCTCAACATCATTATCCAAGCTGATGAACTCGATTCCGTCAGTGAGTACTACCAAGCGAATGGTAAGTTCACCGAGCTTATCCAGCTTATGGAAGCCGGCGTCGGCGTTGACCGGGCGCACATGGGTATTTTCACCGAGCTCGGCATCTTGTACGCCAACCACATGGCCGACAAGCTCATGGAACACATTCGTTTGTTCAGCGCGCGCATCAATATTCCGCGACTCATAACCACGTGCAACCACGTGGCGTTGTGGCCCGAGCTCGCGTATCTTTACAGGTGCTACGACGAGTACGATAACGCTTGCGAGGTGATGATGAAGCACCCCGACGCTTGGGAGCACGTGGTCTTCAAGGATGTGTGCGTCAAGCTTGCCAACGCGGACTTGTACTACCAGGCGATCGAGTTTTACCTTCGCGAGCACCCAACAGAGATGACCAATCTTCTCGGTGTACTTCAGTCGAGACTTGATCACTCTCGCGTGGTGTCGCTCATGCGCAAGGAGGGTAAGTTGGCCATGGTGAAGGAGTACCTTTTAGCTGTGCAGGGTGCAAACTTGACGGCGGTGAACGACGCCGTGAACGAACTCGCGATCGAAGAAGAAGATCACGCGGCGTTGAAGACTTCGCTCGATATGTACGACAATTGCGATCAACTATCTCTTGCGGTACAATGCGAGAGCCACGAACTGATCGAGTTCCGAAGAATTTCTTCGTACATCTATCAGCGCAACGCGCGATGGCAGCAAGCCATCGATCTTAGCAAGCGGGATGGGTTACTTAAGGACGCCATGGAAATCGCCGCGAAGAGTGGAGACGCGACCATCGTGGACGAACTTCTCGACTACTTCATCGATCAAGGCAACAAGGAGTGCTTCTCCGCCGCCTTGTGCACGTGCTACGACTTGTTGAAGCCCGACGAAGTCATGCAAAAGGCATGGTTGAAGGGTCTTAGCGACTGGGTCATGCCTTACATGATTCAAGTCATGCGTGATATGAACGGTAAGTTGGAGATTTTGATGAAGGATAAGGCGGACCGCAACGAAGAAAAGGTGAACGAGGAGAAAGAGCGCGTCGCGGCCGAGATGAATAGCAACCTCTACGCGCAACTCATGCCTGCGGCGCTTCCGGCTCCGCCGATGCCGGGCATGCCGGGGTACGAGCAACCGCAACCGGGATACGGGCAACCGCAGTATTACTGAGGCACATCATCTCAATAGCTCAGCGCGCGACTCGCGCGCGCACACTTAGTTCAGCATTGAATAAAAGCGAAACTCAGACGCAAACGCAAACGTTCAGTGGTATGGTAATCTCGGTCGCCGCGCGCGCCGCACAACGCGGCGCATCCCTGATCCGCTCGCCGTGCGCGCTCGAACGCGCCGCGCGCTCGAACAAAATGCCGCGCATCGTGCGTGACGCGCCGCGCCTCGCCGCACCGCCCGCGTCGTCGCCACCCGTCGCCGTTCGCCGCCGACAGTTGCCACTCGGTCGACGTCACCGCGCCGCCGCGCTCTGCGTTTGCCGCGCGACGACGCCGCGGGAGATCGCGCGCGCGATCGAGGACGCTCCGTGGCGCGGTGGACTCGAACCAGCGGCGAACGCGCCGTGGACGGCGGCGGAAGTGGTGTCGGGACGGATACCGGCCGAGCTCGCGGGGACGCTCTATCGCGCGGGACCGGGACGGATTCGTCTGGGGGCGACCAAGTACGCGCATTGGTTCGATGGCGATGGGTACGTCACAGCGATCGAGATGGATGCCGATGCGAACACGGCGCGGTGCGCGGGGAAGTACGTGGAGACGGCGAGATGGACGAAGCAGCGGGCACGCGACGGCGGCGATGGGACAAACGACGACGCGGTCGGGAGCAGCGGCGTCGCGGTCCGAGGAGCGTGGACTCAAGCGAGCGGAATGATGGCAAATTTAGGACGGTTTCCGACGAACCCGTCGAACACGTCCATCATCGTGCACGCGGGGAAGGTTTTGGCGTGTTGCGAAGGCGGCGCGCCGGTGGCGATCGATCCGGCGTCGCTCGCGACGAGAGGTGAAGTCGTCTTCGGACCGAGTCTTCCGATGGGTTTCAGCGCGCACAGTAAGCAGGACCCGCGCGATGGAACGTTGTACACGTGGGGGTTGAAAAAGCCGCCGTTCATAGGTATTTCTGTCGGCAAGGTGAACGCCGCGGGCGAAGTGATGCAAGTCGCCGACATGCCGTTTCCGCGAGCGGCGCCAGAATTTGCATTGTTACACGACTGCGCGATGAGCGAAAATTACTTGACGTTTTTCATGTGCCCGTGGGAGTTACCGAACGACGCCATCGTGGGTGCACTCAGCGGGATGAAGTCTTTCGGACACTCGTTCAAATGGAGCGACGAACGCGAGACGTGGATGGTCGTGCTGAGGAAATCAGATTTAAGCGTCGTGCACGCGAAAAACGTGCCTTCGTTTTCGAGTTATCACACGTGCGACGCTTACGAAGAGAACGGAAAACTCAAGGTGCTTTACGGCAAGCTCAGAGGCGATCGCACCGGGCTCGAAAAGAATTTTGGCGACATGTACGCCGCCGTGTGGTCGTCGCGACATTACAACGATTTGCACGAGATGACGATCGATATCGCCACCGGTAACGTCACAGACGCGCTCGCGATGCCGACGAACGCCGATGGCGAACGAGATATGACGAAAATGATCGGCATGGAGTTCCCTGTGGTTTCTCCGCGAACGATGAGCCGCCGCAAACCAAAGTACGTGTACACGCTCGCGAATTCGTGCGGCGAGCACGGCTACTTTGACTCCATTCAAAAACTCAATCTCGAGACGCAAAAGGCCGAGACGCGCTTGAGCGCCCTCGGTCACTACCCACACGAGTGCGAATTCATCCCCAAGACGAACGCCGACGACGAGGACGCCGGATACCTCGCGTACGTCGAGTACGACGTCTCGCGCGACGCCGCAAACGTCGTCGTCCTCGACGCCCAGCGCTTCACCGAAGTCGACCCCGTGGCCGTCATCGCCCTCCCCATGCACGTTCCGTACACCTTTCACGGCACCTTCGCGCGACGCGCGTGACGCGCGTCGTCTTCGTGTTGTAACTCTAGCGCCCGGATCTTTCAGTCTTCGCGTCAACCGTCAGTCGTCGGTTGTTAGTTGGTCGTTAGTTCCGTCGCGTCGCGCGCCGCCGCGCGCCCGTAACATCGAGGCACCGAAAGAATTCGAGCGCGCGAAAACAATCGTCGCGAACGTTCGTGCGTCGAGATCGCGGCT
>MDSX01073501.1_pt1 | contig 17989 bp, 20 predicted proteins | sample 811141 | NCBI WGS metagenome assembly MDSX01 (sample SAMN05326642, study PRJNA326480) | marine metagenome | isolation source: seawater | place: Atlantic Ocean: South East | collected 2010 | reverse complement strand
TAAAAAATAATAACAATGTGATATTCCACAACATATCAATGCTCTATAATTTGTAGTTTCTTCATACATTTGATTATAAAATGCATATAATGTCATATTCCATTCATTTTCTGTATCATCTTTGTGTATATTAGACATTTTATTTGAATGTGATTGTAATAATCTAAATTCAGTATCAGCATCCTTTAAAAATAATATAGTTTCATCCATTAATTCAGGATACTTTGGATGTTCTATATTTTTATAAATATAATCAGCTTGAATTGTAAATATTTTCTCTAATTTTAGATAAGCTACACCATAACTACCTAATGCAAGTAAAACACGATCTTTATAACTTTCTTGCAATGCATTTATCTTTCTGTAAAACTCTTTTTCTTCTTCTTTTGTCCATACTAAATCTTCTTCTTTACAATCCTTTTTATGTTTTTTCCATCCAATAACTTGACATTCTTTACTACAAAACCATACTGATTTACATTTAGCACATTTTTTAGTTGCATTTTCAATACCACAATTAAAACAACAAACCATTAATTATATAATATTTTATTCAATCATTTTTTTATAATAATGTTTAATACTTATTTGAATTGTAGAAATAATTGTAATATTTAGTAATACTACAAATATCGTAAAAAAATTAATACAGTCTGGTTTAATAATACTATACAAATAATCACAACTATATATAGCAATTGTCATTTGACTAAAAATAATCATAAACCATTTAATATACCACATTAAATTACTCCAAAATGTATTTTTATTAAAATTTTTATTAAAATCTTTAAGATTTTTATTTAATTCTTTTAAAGATATTCCATTATCAACCGGTACATAATCTTCATCATCAGAACTATAATTATCAGAACTATCACTAACCGCTTTAATTCTTTTTCTCATATTATAAGGCATTTATATACAAAATATATATGTTATCATTTTTTAAAAATCATCACTTACCTCTATCTTATCCGGAATCGCACTTTTACCACTATCTATATTAATACTTCCTATTTGATATTCTGCTACTTTTGCATCAAAAAAATTTGTTTTACCATCTACAGCACTATATTCCATAAAATGAAATGGATTGTTTTTCATATACTTTTTATTATATCCCAACATTACTAATACACGATCACCAATATACATTATATAATCTTTCATTAAATTACTATTCATTCCTATCATTGAACATTTAATACTTTCGTTTATAAATTGATCTTCAATATTAACAGCTTCATCAAACATTTCATATACTATATCTTCCGGAACCCTATTATCCAAATATTGATATAACATACATGCAAATTCCGTATGCAAACTCTCATCACGACTTATTAATTGATTTGCAAAACTTAATCCTGGCAATAAACCACGCTCTTTTAACCAAAATATTGCACAAAAACTTGCTGAAAAAAATACACCCTCTATTATCGCAAAAGCTATTAACCTTTGCGCAAAAGAACATTCTTCATTACTTATCCATTTTAACGCCCAATCTGCTTTTACTTTAATTGCTGGAAATGTTTCAATTGCTTTAAATAAATCTTGTTTTTCTTTTTCATCTTTACAATAAGTATCAATTAATAAACTATAAGTTTCTGAATGAACCGCTTCTATAGCTATTTGAAATGAATAGAAACATTTCGCTTCTGGTATATTAACATCTTCTAAAAAACGAGTTCCTAAATTTTCCATAACTATACCATCACTACCTGCAAAAAAAGCTAATATGTGATTCACAAAATATTTCTCATCTTTAGATAATTTATCCAAATGTTTTAAATCTTCTGCAAAATTTATTTCATCTGCTACCCAATACACAGAAGACTGTTTCTTATACATTCTAAATAAATCATTATATTTTATTGGAAATAATACATATCTTTCTGATGAATCCACTTCTTTTAATATTAATTCATCTTTGTCGAACTTTTTAGAATGATATAACATGTTTTTTTATATAAATATTTTTTTATATAAAAATGATTTTTATTTTTTTTTATATTATGACCGATATTTGCCCCATATGTATAGAAACATATTCAAAAGTACAACGCTTTAAAACTACATGCTTTAATTGTGATTTTGAAGCTTGTCGAAAATGTATTAGACATTATGTTATTGAATCTTCAAATAATCAAGTTAATTGTATGAATTGCAAAACAACTTGGAATGATAAATATATTAGTAGTGCTCTACTTCCCGCATTCTTTAAAAATCAATACAAATTACATACCAATAAAAATAGCATTGATTCACAACTTGCTCTTCTTCCTAGTACTCAACCTGAAGTTGAAGATATTATTCAACGGAAAAATGCTAACCTAAAACAAATAGATATTCAAATTAAAATTTATAACTTAAATACTCAATTAAAAGATCTTGAAAAAACTAAAATTAAAGAATTTATTAAAACTATTAGAAACAATATTAACACATCTATTACTAACAAATTTAATGAAGAAAAACTAAAACCTTTTAAAAATAGAATCAAAAAATCTGAAATAACCAACTTGTATTCTCTTGATAAACAAACTATCAAAAAAAATGCTTATACAATGTATAACGAATCCAAAGAAACAGATCCAACTTATATTCAAATTCATCAGAAAATTAATGAATTAAATACTACCAATAATGAACTAACTAACCTTATCAACAAAAGTGTCAAAAAATCTGAAAATAAAATTTACAATAGACCATGTTCATTTCCTTCTTGTAATGGTATGCTTAGACAAAACTCCGATTTATGTGGTATTTGTAATAATATTACTTGTTCTAAATGTCTTCAATATTATAACATTGATAATACTACACATGTTTGCAATGAAGATGATATCAAAACTGCTAAACTTATCAAAAAAGATACTAAATATTGTCCTAAATGTAGTTTTGGTATCACTAAAATTTCAGGATGCGATGTCATGTTCTGTACTCAATGTACTACTTCCTTTAATTGGAAAACAATGGAAATATTAACTAAAAATCTTCATAATCCTCATTATATTGAATATCTTCGTAGAACAGGTACTACTAGAGATAGAGATAATATTACTAATAATTGTATTGCCAATCCTACTATTACAGATTTTGATACTAGAAGATTAAATAATATTAGATCTTTTTGTGATAATATTCAATTATTTAGAGCATTTACACCTATAATTACAAATGGTGTTTATTCTATACAATATATTCTACATATAACAGATAATATTAACACAATTCAAACTAAAATTAATAATCTTGAAGATTTGAATAGAACTACACGTATCAAACTACTACTTAATGAAATTGATAGAAGCAAATTTGACGAAATTGTTAGTAAAAATTGCTATGAACTTAGAATCTTAACACAAAAAATACAAATTACATCCACTATTAGAGATATTTCAACCGAATTAATATTCAATATTTCAAATAATGAACTTATGGCTATCAATAATTCTATATTCAACATTCTAGACAGTTTTAATACAAACACTTTTACCAAAATTTCAAATAAATCTGAAGAATTCTTCAATAATTATATTAGTATTACTAAATTTACAGAAGTTATGAATCAACTTGATACTATTATCACTGAAATTAAAAAAATAGCTAAATATTGTATTGATGAAGATATTCAACTATCTAAATTATATGGTAGAAGTCAAAATTATGGTCTTAGACATTACCTTCTTTAAATAGTAAATGAGTAATCTATCAAATATTTACACAAATATTCTCACAAATTTAGAAAGATATCTTATATTTTATAACAATATTGATGATTTACCATTCCAATTTCATGATTCTTTATATATTGAAGAAAACCTAAATTATTACATAAATGAATTATATAATAACTTTCATAATAATAATTATATTACTATTACAAAAAAAAAATTTCAAAAATCTGTTAATAATCCTAAAAAATATAAATTTTTTTTAATTAATATTTTACCCAATATATTATCCCATGTAAAATCAAATTTTATAACCAAATAATTCAAAATCTTTCTTAAAATAATTATATATTAAATCTAATGATTCTTTATTTAATATTTCATTTAAACAACTTTTTGATTTGTTTGTAATCTTAATATATTTTATAACATCCTCACGCTCTATTTTTTTTAATACTTTTTTCAATTCTTCTTCATAATTTTCAAATCTATACACATCAGATACTAATTGAGTTTTACAATCCAAATCATACACATATTTATATTGCAATGATAATGGACCCCAATCTGGATCTTTATATTCATCTATATCTAAAAACATTTTCTTTATCCAATCATTTATATTATTATTTTCTGCCAATATTCTATGCTTATCTGGACCCATTTTACAATTATTTTTTAAACATTTATAACTCTCGCTTTTATCATTTAATTCATTTGTTTCCAAATCTTTAAAATATAAATGCTTCAATAAATGGTTATACCAAGATATTATTCTTCCTACAGGATGCCTTACAAACACAAATGAATATTTATTTAATATTTCAGCTTTACGTAAATAAATATGCTTATGTGTTTTTTTTATATCTAATAAAGCTGTTATAGTATCTCCACCTGTTTTAGGATTATGAATAAATACATAATCATAAGACATTTATTAAATTACTTATATTGTTTTTGTTGAAGATCTACTTTTTTTTGTTGAAGATCTACTTTTTTTTATTTTATCCGATTCAACTAAAAATTTAAAAGCTTTGATCTTTTGCTTTTCACGATTATTATTTAATTCATCCATTTTTTCATTTATTTTTATTATTATCTCATCTGTTCTTAATTTTGTATCTATATTACACATTATTGCCATCTTTTTATAAAATACATCTGAACTTCTCTTTAATGGATTTATTCCGGTATAATCCTGTTCTTTTGCATAACAATAAAAAGGTAAAATATTTTTATTTGGTTTGGTATCATTATAAATTTCATTTTTAGGCAGTATTAATTCATTTATATTAACTATATTTGAACTTATATCATTTAATGTAATCTTAAAACATAAATAATCCAATGATATATTATCATGGAAAACAACTTCATTTGCAAAATCACCTTTATGTGATTTTAGTTTTTTTACAACTCTATCTAATTCCCACGGATAATACGTATTTGATTCATTTATAAATCCATTATAATCTACAAAATTTATATGATAATTTTGTTGCTCTAATAATTTTTTTGAAAAAATTAAACAATTCTTTGCAGGAAATAGACCTTCATTTTTTATATTGTATTTTGTTATCAAACTAAAATAAACACCTGGAAATTGATCATCTTCGTTTGATTTTCTTAAACATTTTGTAATATTATTATCTGTCATATGTACCAAATATAATATATTTTCATCCATTATTATTTAATTAAAATAATAAAAATTTTTTAATATTATATCCTTATTACACTGAAATTCTAAGTGCAATACTCATTGCTTGCAATTCTTGTATTATCAATTTAAAAGCATAAGGAAATCTTACTTGCGAAGGATCAATATCATTTTTACAAACATTACAATTATATAGATTCTTATCTGAATTTGATATCATTATCATTCCACATACTTTACATATATATTGTTTTGAATTATCTGAACAATCCAACATCTTCTCTTTTAAAAACAAACTTGCACCATGAGATAATATTGCATCTCTTTCCATCTCTCCAACTCTCAATCCACCCGCACGAGATCTTCCTTCACTTGGCTGCCTTGTTAAAAATACTATTGGACCATTTGATGATCTTGAATGAATTTTATCACATACTATGTGTTTCAATCTTTGATAATACGTTGGACCTATAAATATTGTTGTATTTATCTGTTTTCCACTATAACCATCATACATTATCTCATTACTATGCTTTTCCATTCCATATGACTCTAACTTATTACATATCTCTTCCACTGATAAATCATTATACGGCGTACAATCTTCAATATTTCCTTCTATACACGCTACTTTACCTAATACACATTCCATTAATTGAGCAATTGTCATTCTAGACGGTATCGCATGCGGATTCATTATCAAATCAGGTACTATACCATCCTTTGTATAAGGCATATCTTCAGAATTATAAATCATACCTATACTTGCTTTTTGAGCTATACTTGATGCTAACTTATCACCTACCGCTGGCTTCCTATGATTACGAATTCTTATTTTTGCAAACGCATATCCTTCATTATTTATTTCATTATATGTTATATCAACTATACCTTCTTCATTTTGCTTTAGTGCAACACTTGTATCTATATTATGTATCTTTCCTTTTATCTTTTTGGGCATTATTTTTCCTACTATTATATCACCCGCTTTAACATACGTATTTTTATCCACAAATCCATCCTTATTCAATTTATCATAATTAAATTGTTTTGATATATCTTCTTTATCCGGACAACAAAATACTTCCTCTTCTCCCGTTGAATGATTCTTATTACATTGCTCCTTTAATGTTTTATAGTGAGTACTTACAAATAATCCACGGTCTAAAGCATCCCTATTCACTATTATACCATCTTCTTGATTAAAACCACTATAAGTCATTATTGCAACTATCGCATTTATACCCGATGGCATCTCCGCTGCTTGTGTATATTTACTCAGTTTTGTTGCTATTAACGACTTCTGTGGATAATTCAATACATTAGATAATGTATCCAATCTCGTATTAAAATTTGTCATATACAATCCTAACGCTTGCTTTCCCATCGCAGATTGATAAGTATTACGTGGCGCCTGATTATGATTCGCAAATGGAATATTTGCACCTAAAATACCAAACATTAAACACGGATGAATCTCACAATGTGTATATCTAGGAATTAAACTAACACCATAACATTCTTTAGTTAAATCTTTTGGAAACATTGCTATCATTGAATGTGAAGTTTCATCAATATCCAAATATTCTATAAATCCTTCTTTATCATCTTTACCCATTACAGATGGCATTATAAATCCTTCAAAACACCATTTTTTAAGTTCATCTATACCATATTTCTCCAAAAACTTATGAAATCTTAATTTGTTATCATCATCTACAATAAATAAAGGTCTATACATTCTTCCACCCTCTGTAGAAATACTCAATATATTCTTCATTCTATCCCAATATATAGATGTTATAGGATTTATTAATCCTTGCCTTTTATAAGATTTTAAGTTTTTATACAATTCTTCCGGATCTTTATGATAACCAAATAATTCTCCATTTATTATTATTAATGAATTATATTTATTAAATATATTTTTTAAAAAAACAACTCGATCATCTACATCATCCGTATATTCTATTACATTATTAGTTTTTAATAATTCTTTTATTAATACATTACACGCAAATATAGATATATTCGTACTAATTGCCATATTTTTTACCAATCCCACAGGAGCACCCTCAGGAGTCTCACATGGACATATTACACCATAATGTGAATTATCCAATTTTCTTGGTTGTACTAATTTACCATTCTTCTCCATCGCTGTATTTATACGCCTCAAATGCGATAACGTACTATGATGACACATTCTATTCAACACTTGCGATACACCTTGCTTTATATTTTGAAAACTTCCAATCGTTTTAATACCCCAGTTACCTGTACTTAACGCATATTTTAACCAACTATCCATTAACCCTTGTTTAAAATATTTTGTTATATGTTGCTTATCACTTATCAAATCAACTACAAATGTTGAATCATTCCTCCATTGATTTATATCTTTCTCTATCATTGATTTCAATTCTTTTGTTATTTTACCATAACACTGTCTAAACAAATTTGCCATCAACATTCCCGGAGTATCTATACGCTTATTAATATAACTATCACGATTATCATAATTCTCATAACCTAAATATATTGAAATTGCTTTATTTATCATATGCCCCAAATACAACGCCTTTTTATTTTTTCCCTTTATATGTGGCATTAAATCTGTTTCTAAAACTAATTCAACATTTTGAACTGTTTTATTATTTTTCATATTACCTGTAATATTTCTTAATATATATTCTAAAGCATCTTCACGTGTATATACACCTGATGCATCATCACAACACGCTTTTAACTCTTCTAAAATATGTTTGTTTTTATCCCTTCTAATATCATACAATACATGATGTATTATTTCATAATCTGATAATATTCCCAATGCTCTAAACATTATAAATACTGGTATCTCCGTTTTCAAAAATGAAGTGTTAATACGAATTACCCTACCCATATGATTCGATTTCTTACTCATTGATAATGATATCGTCTTTGTTGGTAAATATAATGGTTCATTCATCGATCTTATCTCCGTATGAATTATATCTATGTTGTTTGCTGGCTTAAATATCAACACATAATTCTCTTTAATACGATCCTGATTTATTAACACTTTTTCATTTCCATTCACTATAAAATATCCACCCATATCATAACGACACTCAGATATTATATTTTCTTGTGGTATTATACTCAATATACATGCTTTTGAACCTACCATCACCGGTAATTTACCAATATAAATATCCTTCAGTTTTTTCGTTTTTGTTTCAAAATGATTCTCATTTTGTTTATAAATATAAGTTTCAATTATTACATTTACATACAAATCACATGAATATGTTAAATTATCATATCTTGCCATTTGAGGTGTCATATTTATTTGAGTACCGTCTTGCTTTTTATAAATAGGCTTTGTGAAATGTGGCTCCACTACATATATACTTATTTTTTGATTAAAATCATTTATCTTTTCATTTAAATCATTTGTTATTATAATTGGATTATACCCTGCCACTATCTTTCGTAATTTTGTTTCTATAAAATCATTATAACTCTCAATTTGATGTTTAACTAATTGATTCGATGCAGTTATATTACCACCTGAAGAAAAATAAGCATCTAACACTGTTTTTATTTTTTCATCAAATGACATATAGAAACCTTATATTATAATATAATAATTCATCTCTTATATCATTTTTATGTGTTAATTTTTTTTATATTATTTATGTACAACTCGACTGAATGATTCTCTCTTAATTCACCTATATTTGTTAAACAACTACATAATGTATTCACAAATCTTTTTATAAATAAATTATAAACCTTATCATTCCTTTCTATTCCATTATCTAAACACACAGATGAATGTACATGCTTAAATAATGTTCTCATTGGCATTTTTGTAATTATATCGTTTCTATTTTTATACCGTATTGATCTTTTTATATTTTTATTAAAATAATTAGCAAAATCTTTATTTCCTGGTCTTGGCGCACCTATTGTAAAAACAATAATATTTTCATTTTTTGTTACCATAAAAATATCAACTGCACATATATATGCTAAAGCACCACCTAATGAATGACCAGATATATATATTTTTTCATTATTAATATTTTTTATATTATTATATATTATATTCCTTACTGACATATATTGATCATAAAAACCTTTATGTATTCTTATATTATCTTTTAGATTTACTGTTCTTGTATCTACATCATGTTTCCAATCTTCCATTGATGTTGTTCCACGAAATGTAATAAATACTCCTATATTAGTATAATCAATATAACATTGACAATCTGTTTTTTTATTCTCAATAAATAAACAATTATTTCTTTTATTTAAATAACTTAATTTACATAATTCTGCATAATAAATATCTATATTCATTATGTCCTTGTTATTTATTATTAAATGCCAACAAGAAAAATATTATTTAGGATTATCAAATAGTTTTGTATCTATATTTTTTAAACATTACGAAAATCATAACAAAATTTCATGGCTTAATATTTACAAACCAATTCAAATTGTTCATATTGAACACTTCTTCAATTTAAATAAATTAAACAACTGTGTTATTTATTATATGTTTGTTTATGGTATTGAAAATGTTAGAGGTGGAAAATATACAGATATTAATCTTTCAAATGAACAATATATTGAAGTAACTCAAAAAATTCAAAAATTGTGTTAATTTATTCAGGTTTTAACACTTTTTATTTAGTAAAATGCTAACTAAATATATATTAAATTCTGATATTCAAAAATCATTAGAACATATATGCTATTTATTACATATTAATGATGAAAAAATAGAAGAACTTGAAACTAGTTTCATTGAAGTATGCAATTATATCGGATTAAATATGGAACTTCAACATGCTAAAAGATGGTTTGATATTGTTAATTCTACATATCAAACTATTATTACAAATGAAATTAAAATTGATGACACACTTGTTTTATGCAGTAAAATGTGCTCACTTTGTAAATTAATTAATGAAAATAGTATTATTAATATTAAAAGCCTAAGATCACAAGTTATCAATGATCTTGAATATAATTTATCACCACAATATATATCCGTTTTTGAAAATATATTGCCTTTAAGAACATCCGATTCATATAATGTTTCTTGCAAAATTGCAATGGCTTTTGTAAATTATTTTGAAAAAACTAAAGATATCGATATTGACTCAAAAGAATTTACTGTGTTAGCAAACAAAATTAGATTAGTTATTGAATATATTACACGTAAAAATATTTATATTGAAAATAATAATTCTAAAGATTCTGATTGTATTTGGTTTATTTGGAATATTATTTTAAAACTTACACAATCACATAGTTTTACTACTATATATAAATTATTTTCATATAACTGGAAATCAACTGCACGTAAAAAAAGATTAGGTATATTATGGGGCACTGTATATCTCTTAAAACATAAAAATATTGAATGGTCTGAACAAGATATTCACAATTTTGAAAAAATTAAATTATTAAGCAAAAACTTAATGATTGAAACAAAAAATAGATATCCTAAAAATATTACTCCCAAAAAAGATATCAATAATGATATCAAAAATATTTGGAATACTTACATTCCATCCACTAAAACATAGCAAATTTATTTTTTATTTTTAGTTTTTCTTTTATTCATACTTTTATTTCTTAGTTTATTTTTACCACCTACTTTCATATCAGTTTGGTCAGTATCTTCTTCTCCTAGATCATCTTCATTATCATCTTCAAATTCTTCAACTTCTTCAACTTCTTCAACTTCTTCACTTCCACCTTTTAACATTTTTCTTCTATCAATAAATCCACCTACTACTTCTAAAGCACCCCCTGTCATTGCTTTAACTTCATTTGATGATAAATTACATGATTCAATTTTATAATTATAATTTATAGTATATTCTACATTTCCACGTTTAACTACTAACGGTTTTGATAATTTCTCACGAGTTACCATATACGCATATGTTTTACCTGCACTATGACGATCTTTCATACGCAACACAAACTTTATTGTTGTCTTATTCTTATATTTTGCATATTTACGTAATTTTAACTTATTAAATAAAGCTTTTCCTGCTTTTTTAGCAGCTTGACCAGGCTGCTCATTCTTATAGTTTCCACCTATATATCCTATACCTGAACCCATTATTGTAAATGTAGGCATTTTACTTATTATATATATTAAAATAATTCTTCAGTTTCTTCTTCTGATGATTGATTATTATCCTCACCTGTTAAATAATCATACATTATTCCATTATCACTATCCATATCATCCAATACATTATTATTTTTTATATTCTTCTTAAACATCATTGGTATATTTCCTTCTATTGTTTTAACTGTTTTAACTACATGTATTGCTTCTCTATAATCTTCATATTCTTCTTCTATATATTCATACAATTCTTCTTTTAATATTTCTTCATTTTTCTCTTTTTCTACTAATTTTTCATCTACATAATAAAATCTCATTCTTTCACGTGCTATTATTTTTATATCATTTTCATTAAATATTCTTTTACATTCTTTTACATTCTTTTCTTTCTTTTTATATAAATTTTCATAATACTCTAATGTTGTTTCAAATTTATTTTTTGTAAATTTATATTTATTATTTCTACTACAATGAAAATAATCGTGAAAATCTTTAAATTCTTGTGATTTCATAAATTCTTCAAACTTCATTATATAAAGCTATTTTTATACTTTCTTATATAATGACAGATATTATTGATAAGTTTAACGAATTAGCAACAAAAGTTAAAAACTCTTCTGCTAACCCAAATGTTGTTGTCCCCGATGATACTAAATTAAAGTTTTATGCTTATTATAAACAAGCTACAATTGGAGATTGTAATACTGATTGTCCAGGCATGTTTGAATTTCAAAAAAAAGCAATGTGGAATGAATGGAATAATCTTAAAGGAACATCAAAAAATGATGCTATTAAAATGTACATTTATTACGCTGAACAATACGTATAAACATTTAATTTTTAATTATCATAAATGGAATCACAATATATTAATTTAATTAAACACATTCTAGAAAATGGTATTTCTAAAGATGATCGCACAGGTATTGGAACTTTAAGTATATTTAGTTATAATATGACATTTAATTTACGTAAAAGTTTTCCTTTATTAACTACAAAAAAAGTATATTGGAAAGGTGTTGTTGAAGAATTATTATGGTTTATATCAGGTTCTACCGATTCTAATATATTAAAAGAAAAAGGAGTTAAAATTTGGGAAGGTAATAGTTCTAGAGAATTTTTAGATAGTCGTGGATTATCACATTATGATCAAGGTGATATTGGAGCCGGTTATGGTTTTCAATGGAGACACTTCGGAGCCAAATACACTAATATGTATGATAGTTATGAAGGACAAGGTATTGATCAATTAAAAGATGTTATTTATAAAATTAAAAATACACCTAATGATCGTAGAATTATTATGAGTTCTTGGAATCCTACTGATCTTGATAAAATGGCTTTGCCACCTTGTCATATTTTTGTTCAATTTTGGGTTGATATAGATAAAAAAGAATTACATAGTCAAATGTATCAAAGATCTTGTGATGTGGGTTTAGGTGTTCCTTTCAATATTGCAAGTTATTCTTTATTAACTTGTATAATTGCCAAATTATGTGATTTAACTCCAGGAGATTTTCATTATTGTATGGGTGATACACATATTTATAAAAATCATATTGATGCTATGAAATTACAAATTACTAGAGAACCATATGATTTTCCAAAAATAAATATAAAAGATATTACAGATATTGATAATATTACATCAGATGATATAGAATTAATAGATTACAAATATTATGAAAATATTAAAATGCAAATGGCAGTTTAATTATCATTCATTTCTGTATAATATATTTTATTTATATTTAAAGAATTAATAAATGCCTTACATTTTTCACAGGGTTGTGATAATTTTACTTCATTTTCATGCACTCTAACTACATACATATGTAGATTATCAAGTGGTTTGCATTTTAATTTTAATATTGCACTTTCTTCTGCATGAATACTATATTTTATATGAGATTTATTATTTTTAAAAATACGGTAATTATGCCCTTTTGATATTATTTTATTATTATGTACAATCACACAACCATGTTTTTGACTCATCAAAGATTTGTTTGCTTCATCTATAGCAACCTGAACAAAATCAATATGCTTTCTTTTATATATTGCCATAATAATTTATTTTTCTGTTTTCATTTTTATATGATAAACTATTATTAACTAAATAACTTGTCAAATATTTCTTTATTTGAATAACTTGTCAAATATTTCTTTATTTGCTGGTAGTATTTTTGACATTAAATAATGCTTATTAAGTATTGCAATTTTTACAAAGTGCAAGGTAGCGTCCCGTGCATTAAGACTAATATTTTTTATTGGATCACTGTTTATTGGACTATCTTCTCCTACAACTTCGCCGACGGCGCCGTGGGCGCCTGTTCCTAGCCCCCCTGCTGTTGTTATACTAACGTTATTAATAGCAGTTTCTAATCCTTTCATTTCTTCTATTTTCTTTTTTATAACTTGAATAAGAACTGCTAAATCATCACCGGTAAATTCGCGAGGAGGAATACCACCAGCCATCGTATTTATATATTCTGGTACCACCACCATTTCTTCTGTAGCGCCAGTCGCAAACGTCCCACCCGTAGTCACATTGTGAGTTATTTTCGCTTTTATCGCTGCACTATTTTGTGTATTAATATCATCAATGGTTTCAAACTGGTGAGGAGTGGCTTCATTTAATATCGGTATATAGGCTTCAAGTGATAAAAACTTAGATTTAATTTTGTCTTCAGCATTACTTCTAGGTTTAAGTGTAAATTTTATATTTGCTCGAATACCATCTGGAATATTCCATGTACGAAGAAAAGCTAAATCTTTTATTACTAGATTACCTTCGTCATGAACAGTATTATCAGCAGGTTCTTCTATTGCATTAGCAAAAGTGCTGTCTGAATGTGAATTAAAAAGATTCATTAAACAATTCAATAACTCTATAATACTTACTTCATTTGGGCCTGCGGCGGGGGGGGGGGGGGTTTCGATGATTTTAATAGCACTTATATCTAAAGCTGGATTATCTATTATAAGTAAATTACTTAATACTAATATTGTTAATTTGTATAAATCAATATAAAATTTTACAGTTTCTTTTGGCGTACTTTCACCAGTAATTTCTTGAATAGTCATTGCCGGATTAATATTACCAAAATTAACATCACCACCACCTAAAAAACGTTTTTTTTTTTTTTTAGTTTTTCGAATTAAAATAGATGGATTATTTTTAATAATCTTATTTACATTATTTGAATCAGTTTTATTATTTGATTTATTTACATTATTTGAATCAGTTTTATTATTTAATTTATTTACATTATTTGAATCAGTTTTATATTGTTGCTTTAATTCACCATTTTTTTTAAACATGTGAGAAACATTTACTTCCTTTCCACGACTTTTATAAAAAGAAATACCTGTTGGTTTATTGTAATAAATTTTGCGATATTTTCCATCTATAAAATATTGCATTTTATTTATATTAAATATTAAATATTTTGTAATAAACGAGGCTTCTTATCACCATTTAAAACATTTGGCATTGTACGTTTATCTTTATATTTTGCTTTAATACTTTTTTTAATAAAATCAGGAAATGTAAAATCTATATCATCAATAAGATTATCATATGATTTAATTATATCATCAATAAAATTTTCATCTAATCTATTTGGATAATTAGTAATATTATTTTCAATATGATGTTCTAATTTAGTAAATTTTGTTGTTAATGTTTGAAATTGATTATATTTATCATTTATTTGTAAAATTGAATGTAATCCTGAAAAAAAAGCAATAACAGCATTAATAGAAATATTCATTGCACTTAAAATATAATGTTTTTCCGCAGGAATACTTGCAGATGCAGCATTAAACACACATAAAATAGATGATAAAAATATTGTAGGTATAACTAAAATATTTCCAAATCTGTAGTAATAATTTTTAGTATTTTCGCATAAAACAGACATCATAAAACTTTTATCTAAATAATCATCTAACAACAGTTTTTGATGATATGTTAGTGTAGTAGCCTCAAAAATATCCATATTTCCACTGCGTTTAATATTACTTTGAATTTCATTACTCATTTATTTATTCTAAAATGTTATATTTTTTACTTTATCTAAAAAATGATATTGATTATATTACACATAATTAATGTCTGAGCAAAATCCAATTATAATACATTTTAATGAAAAAAAATTAAATTATAATAATTTCTTAAAAATTCTTAAAGATGAACTTGATGATATTACATATAATAAAATAGTAAATGTATTTGATGAAAATGATATTAAAGAACGTGTATTTAATGAAACAAAATCAGATTCATATTTTAAAAAAATAAGTGCTGAAATATTTGCAAATTTAAAAGAAGAAAAATTAAAAGATCCTAAAGCTTTTAATGAAAAATATCAAAATAAATCAATGTTAGCTATTAGAAACAAGATATGGACAGAAAAATATAAAAATAATAAACAAACATAATATGGAAATTAATAAAAATAATTCTCGTGCAGATATTGTTATACTTGATCCAAATCATTCACCACATAGTTCTTCACCTGATAATACAATAATAGATGAATTAACTGATCATGAAATGCGTAAAAAACTAAAAAATCATATTAATAAAAAAACAGACAAAATATCAGATAAATTACAATATATATCTTTAAAATTCGATATTGTTAAAAATAAATTCAATAGTTATTCATTAACAATATTAGTTGTATCAGCATTAATAACATTAAGTGATGCTTTAAAATTATTAATAATACAATTTATTGGTAAAAATAATCTAAATATTAATCCAAATAGTATAGATTTTATATTAAATATTTTATCACTTTTAATGGGTACTTATATGACTGTAATTGCTAGTATAATACGTTTCCAAAATTATCGCGAAAAAATGGAAAAATTAAAAGAATTTCAAGATAAATTAATACATATTAAAGCATTATATAATCGCGAACTCGCAATTTTACGACTTAATAAAAATGAAGAAAAAACAGTTGTTGAAGATGTTCAAGATAAATTAACTGAATATGATTCTATAATTGATGAAATTAATATTATTAGTGAAATAAGTAATGAAGAAATGGTACAATTTAGTAAAAAAATATCAGATTTTAAATTAGAAATAACACATATTAAAAATAACGAAAATACTAAGATGCGTGAAATATTATCCCATTAAAAATAAATTATGCCATTGGAACAAAGGCAAATCAATCTTCTTAAATCTTATAAAGATAAAAGCTATGTAATGGGTGTATTATGTCAAAAAAGCTTTGAATATTTTAATTTTATTAAATCAATATGTAATATACCGTTAATTATTATATCATCCGCTATGGCTATTTTAAATTCTTCCTCATTTGATGGAAATGAAATGAAAATACCTAATGTTGTTATTAATAGTTTAACAGCTATGATTGTTGGTATTATTAATAATTTTCGTGTTAATGAAAAAGAAGGTAATTTCAAACAATTATCATTAAAATTTATGAAAATATCTCATACAATTGAAGATAAATTAAACAATCATTTAGATTCATTAACAAGTGAAGATATATCAAATCAAATAAAAGAATATGATAGTATGATTGAACAAATAGATTTCACATTTCCGGCTTCAATACAAAAAACTGTTAAAGCATTATACAAAAATAAAAAACAATTACCTGCTATCTTAAATGGCGATTCATATGATTTTATTATTGAATCATCTTCTATTTCACAAACAATACCGCAAATGAATTCTATTATTACATCTCCTTAAGAATAATTTTGTATTTTCATACACAACTTATTCCAATCATATTTTTCAATAAATTCTTGGTTTTCATCTGGTAAATTACTAAAATAAAACCAAGTTTTATCATTATTATTCCAATGTAATCCTAATTGTTTCAAATCATCTTTACAATGAATAGATATTTTTACATTATATACTCTAGGTTTGGGATATGATAAATAATTTAATTTATTTATAACACCTAATTTTGTTTCTTCAGTATAATACCATTGCTTTTTTAAATAATCCCATTTAGCACCAAGATCTTTTGCTTTATCTTTATTTTTATATGATATATTCAAATATACTTTGTAAGTTTTAGGAAATTTACTAATAATGTTTTTATATAACAAAACATAGTTAGTTTGATCTTTACAAAATCCGGTTTCTTTATTATATGTAAGTCCGGCAGGACATACGCATTTTTCTTTCTTTTCATCCCATATATGTTTTTTACCACATACACACTTACCATCTCTTAATACTTCACCCTCACCACATATTGGATTATCTTTAACTACCTTAATACATCTATTTGTTTTAAGATTTAATACTTTTCCTTCTGGACATTCTTTTTTAACAGACTTAACAGACTTAACAGACTTAACAGACTTAACATCCTTAACAGACTTAACATCCTTAACAGACTTAACATCCTTAACAGACTTAGTATTCTTAATACATCTATTTGTTTTAGGATTTAATACTTTTCCTTCTGGACATTCTTTTTTAACAGACTT
>MDSX01070437.1_pt1 | contig 18016 bp, 17 predicted proteins | sample 811141 | NCBI WGS metagenome assembly MDSX01 (sample SAMN05326642, study PRJNA326480) | marine metagenome | isolation source: seawater | place: Atlantic Ocean: South East | collected 2010 | reverse complement strand
AGTCGACGTCAAAACCACCCCAGACACCGCTAGCGTCCGGCTGGGCAAAGCCCGCGATGCCGGTGCTGACCACGCAGCGGAGAACGCCCCGATCTCGCACATCTTCCAGGGTGCCCGCCTGCGCAGTGCCGGCCATGCCGAGCACCAGCGCGGCAGCCGACAGAACAGCAGTCGTTTTTTGTCTCATTACTTTTCCTCCCTCACTAGGTGAGTGTAGGTTGTTAGTCACCTGCGCTTTCCAATGTTTCACGGCAGTAAATGCTGTGATTGGAAACCCAAACCGCAAGTGTTACCTTAACTTTACCAATATATAACTGTGTTTTTGAAGCCAATTTACTTTAAAAACAAAAAAAAATCGGGCCCGAGGCATTTTGGTTTAATGGTCGAATGCCGACTTTAGGCGGTGTCAGCGGTTAGGAAACCCTTTTTCTGGTGTTTATGAGGCCAGTTTTGCGGCTTTAGCCTGCTGATCTGCATGATAAGACGAACGCACCATCGGAGCGGAGGCCACATGAGAATAGCCCATCGCGTACCCGATTTTGGCAAGAGCTTCAAATTCCTGCGGGTTGACGTAGCGTTCAACACGAAGATGGTGGCGGGTAGGCTGCAGATACTGCCCAAGGGTCAGCAGGGTGACACCGTGATCGCGCAGATCCTGCATCACAGATTCAACCTCGCCGACTTCTTCTCCCAACCCCAGCATGAGTCCGGACTTGGTGGGGATGTCCTGAAATCGTTTCTTGAATTCTTTCAGCAGATTAAGCGAGTGTTGGTAGTCTGCGCCAGGTCTGACGCGCTTATATAGGCGCGGCACTGTTTCAAGGTTGTGATTGAATACGTCCGGTAACTGCGTCCCCAGCTGATCCAGGGCTTTTTCGACACGTGTTCGAAAGTCCGGCGTGAGGATTTCGATTTCCAGTTCAGGACAAGCGACCCTTAATGCACCAATGCAGTCGGCGAAATGCTGTGCGCCGCCGTCGCGCAGGTCATCACGATCCACCGAAGTCACCACGACATAGTGCAGTCCCATCTCGCGGACCGTGTCAGCCAGTCGTATCGCCTCTCCGGTATCTACTGGTTGGGGCCGCCCATGAGCGACGTCACAAAAAGGACACCTGCGGGTACAGACATCGCCGAGTATCATGAAGGTGGCAGTGCCGTTGGCAAAGCACTCCCCGAGATTAGGGCAGCTGGCTTCTTCACAGACAGTGTTCAGCCCGTGTCCGCGAAGGGTTTTTTTTAAACGTGCGACCTCAGGGGTGCCGGGAAAGCGCGCCCGAATCCAGGCAGGCTTTTTAAGTCGCTCGCTTCGTTCCGTCGGTGCGAACTTAACCGGCACTCGGGCGACTTTCTGTTCGGCATTGGCGCTTCCGTATTTGCTCACGGTGTTTGGACTTCCTCTTTGTAATAGTCAATCGGTGGACAACTGCAGACCAGTGTTTTATCACCCTGGACGTTGTCTACACGTCCAACCGGAGGCCAATACTTATCCCGACGGGTCGCAGGAGAGGGGAAGAAGGCGACTTCTAAAGGATAGGGTCGATCCCACCCTCCGAGAGTAAGCAAGTGAAGTGAGTGAGGCGCATTCTTGAGAAGATTGTTCTCAGGACCCTGTTCACCTGACTCAATCATGGCAATCTCCTCTCTGATCGAGATGAGCGCATCACAGAAGCGGTCAAGTTCCTCTCGTGACTCGCTCTCAGTTGGCTCAATCATGAACGAATCTGCGACGGGCCACGACATTGTGGGCGCATGAAAACCGTAGTCCATGAGCCGTTTGGCAACGTCCTCTACCGTAATGCCACAGGATTCCCGGATGGCCGACAGGTCCACAATGCACTCGTGTGCCACCAGGCCGTTATTCCCCGTATAGACGACAGGATAGTATTCATTCAGCCGCTTGGCGACGTAGTTCGCATTCAAGATGGCAATCTCGGTTGCCCGCCGGAGACCTGATGCCCCGAGCAGTGCGATATAGGCCCAGGATATTGGAAGGATGCTCGCTGAACCCCAGGGCGCAGCTGAGATCTGTCCGATCGTCGCACGACCCCCTGACGCGGGGTTAACTCCCTCGACCAGGACATGATCAGGGAGATAGGGAGCCAGATGCGACAGCACCCCAATAGGGCCCATGCCCGGGCCGCCGCCGCCATGAGGAATGGCAAATGTCTTGTGCGGGTTGATGTGAGCGACATCCGCTCCGATCTCGGCCGGCCGGCAGATGCCCACCAGCGCATTGAGATTGGCGCCGTCCATGTAGACCTGCCCACCATGGTGATGAACAACTTGGCAAATATCCCGTACCCGCTCCTCAAAGACACCGTGCGTGGAGGGATAGGTGATCATGAGCGCCGCCAGCTCTTCCTGGTGGGTTGCAGCCTTGTCGCGAAGCTCATTCAGATCCACGTTGCCGTCTTCATCACATTTGACTATGACCACCCGCATTCCGGCCATGACGGCACTGGCCGGGTTGGTGCCGTGTGCGGAGGACGGAATCAGGCAGACGTCCCGGTGACCCTGGCCGTTGGCTTCGTGAAAGGCCCGGATACAGAGCAAGCCGGCGTATTCTCCCTGGGAGCCAGCGTTGGGCTGCAGGGAGATGGCGTGGAACCCCGTGATCTCACACAGCATATCCTCGAGCTCCTCAAAGAGCTGCTGATAACCCTGGGTCTGTTCAAGCGGTGCAAACGGGTGCAGATTGGTGAAATCCCGGATAGAAATCGTCTGCAATTCCGACGTTGCATTAAGCTTCATTGTGCATGAGCCCAGAGGAATCATCGAACGTCCAAGACTGACATCTTTGCTAGCGGTGCGGCGCATGTAACGCATCATTTCCGTCTCAGACCGGTATCGGTGGAAAATCTCGTGCTCGAGGTAAGGAGAGCTGCGAACCAGTTCTGGCGGAATGGCGCTCTTCACCTCGGCATCCAGCGCCTCGATATCAAGGCGGTGATGTGCGTGGGTATCAAAGACCTTCCACAGCGTCAGCAGGTTCTCACGTTTGGTGGTTTCATCGAAACTGATCCCCAGGTGATCGGCATCAATGACCCGGAGATTGATGCGCGATTCGCGGGCCCGCGCAGCGAGTCGACCTGCGAGACCCGGAACGTGTACTGAAATGGTGTCAAAGAAGTGCGACTCGGCAATTTCGTACCCGATACGTGTTAGCCCTTCTGCGAGAATGCAGGTCAGTCGATGCACCCGACTGGCAATGGTCTTTAGTCCCTCGGGACCGTGATACATTGCGTACAGCGTTGAGATATTGGCCAGAAGGACCTGGGCCGTACAGATATTGCTAGTGGCCTTTTCGCGACGAATGTGCTGTTCGCGTGTTTGCAGGGCCATTCGGAGTGCAGGCCGTCCCTGGGCATCTTGGGAGACACCGATGATGCGCCCCGGTATGGAGCGTTTGTGGGCATCACGAGTTGCAAAAAATGCCGCATGAGGACCGCCATAGCCCATAGGCACTCCGAACCGCTGGGAACTGCCTATCACGATGTCGGCCCCCATTTCACCTGGGGGCTTAACAAGTGTCAGGGAGAGAATATCCGCCGCGACGACGGCCAGCGCCTTTTTTTCGTGTGCCAGTGAAATTACATCGCTGAGATCGTGCAGTCCGCCGGTGGAGGCAGGGTACTGCAGCAGCACCCCGAAACATTCCCTGCGTGCCAGTTCCTTGTTGGGATTGCCGACCAGAATCTCGAAGCCCATAAAGCCCGCGCGAGTTTTAATGACGGCAAGGGTCTGCGGGTGAACCCGATCATCAACGAAGAATACATTTGATTTCGCTTTTGACAGGCGCCGACACATACTCATTGCTTCGGCACCGGCCGTTGCCTCATCCAGCAGCGAGGCATTGGCAAGCTCCATTCCGGTCAAGTCGCAGATCATCTGTTGGAAGCTCAGCAGGACTTCAAGCCGCCCCTGACTGACTTCGGCCTGGTAAGGTGTATAAGCGGTATACCAGTCAGGGTTTTCGAACACGTTTCTACGGATGACCGGCGGCATGACAGTCCCGTGATATCCGCAGCCAATCATGGAGACAAAGACCTGGTTCCGGTGACGCATGTGGCGCAGGTACGTGCTCGCAGCGCGTTCGCTTCTCGGGGGATCCATCTCGAGTTCACGCTCGCTGATGATATTGGCAGGGACGACCTGATTAATCAGGTCATCGACACTGCAACATCCCAACTCAGCAAGCATCGCTTCGATATCGGCGTCCGATGGTCCGATATGCCGACGGATGAAATCGCCGTGCATCTCAAGCTCAGTGAGTGTGGTGTGGTGCTCCGTCATCGCTTTTCCTCCCGATCCTGGCTCAATCGAGACTGCTGATGAGATCCTGATAGGCAGACTCGTCCATTAGGGAATCAAGATCCCCTGTTGAGTCCACCCGAACGCGGTAGAACCAGCCTTCTCCGGTGGGGTCTTCGTTCACCTTTTCAGGTTCGTCGCTCAGCGCGGAGTTGACCTCGATAATTGTTCCGTTGACAGGGGATTTGATGTCTCCCGCCGCCTTGACAGACTCGATCACGACGACTTCTTGACCCGCGTTGATCTGCGTCCCAGTTTCGGGTAGTTCAACATAGACCAATTCCCCCAACTGGTCTTGCGCGTAGTCGGTAATGCCAATGGTGACAACGTCTCCTTCGAGGTGCGCCCATTCGTGTTCGGCAGTAAATTTCAAGTCAGCCATTCTCTTTTTTCTCCTACGGTTTTCGATGGTAGCGATGAGGCACAAAAGGCAGGCCACATACGGTGACAGACAGGGTTTTGTTTCTAACTTGTGCCTCGAGCGCACCTCCTGATTTCGCCAGTGACGCTGGGACATAGGCCATGGCGATAGGGGCGCTCAGGCTTGGGCCAAAACCTCCGCTTGTCACTTCGCCAGCGGGCATCCCGTCAGGCGTGAGTAAAGGAGCGTGGGCCCGGACCGGAGCCTTGCCTTTTGGCCGAATGCCGACGCGAGTTCTGTTCGCACCCTGTTCGATTTCTGACTGGATGCGCTCGGCACCGGGAAATCCGCCGGCACGGTCCCCTCCTGATCTTCTGCAGGCGGGGATCGCCCAGTGCAGCCCGGCTTCGACTGGAGAGAACTCCGGACCAATGTCGTTACCGTGCAGACAAAGGCCTGCCTCCAATCGCAACGTATCACGCGCGCCGAGCCCGGCTGGAGCAACGCCTTCAAGAGTCAGCAGGGTGCTTGCAAGTTCCGATACAAACATCTGATCGGCCGAGATCTCAAAGCCATCTTCCCCGGTGTAGCCGCTACGAGTAACGGAGCAGGGTTGCTCAGCGACATTGATCTGTGCGGCTTGCATGAAACCCAACTTTGCCGCGCCTGGAGCTATCGACTCTAACGCGTTTGCGGCCTGCGGACCCTGCAGCGCAAGCAGCGCACGGTCTTCGTTTAACGTGATCTGGATACCGGGGCTTGCTTTTTCTTTTAAGAATGCGACGTCGGCATTTTTGTTTGCCGCATTAACCACGAGACAGTATTCATCCTGGAGACGATAAACCATGAGGTCATCCAGGATCCCCCCCGTTTCTGTGGTGAGAAAACTGTAGCGCTGAGCGCCTTCTTTGAGACCGACGATATCTGCGGGTAACAGGGTTTCGAGCCATACCGGCGCGTTTTCTCCTGCGATCGTGACCTGACCCATGTGGGATACATCGAAGAGGCTTGCTTGGGTCCGGGTATTAAGATGTTCCGAGATGATGCCGGTAGGGTAGTGAACCGGCATTTCGTAACCTGCGAACGGAACCATCTTGGCGCCGAGCTCAAGGTGCAGGTCGTGAAGCGGAGTCTGTTTCACTTGATGTGAGCGGTAGACATTTCTTTTGGCCGTTTCTTGGGACCGAATGTAGTATATCGTCACCTCTGAGCAAATGACTGCTTCAGTCTTCTTTTTTATCTAAGCCTCTTTCGATGAGATTAAATCCCGTTCTGGTTGAAGCGACACGCGGCGATATGGTGGAGAGCCTTCATCGTGGCGCTATAGCCGTAGTGCAGGCCAATGGTCAGACTATTCTTACTGTTGGTGATACGCATAGACTGGTGTATCCGCGTTCTGCGATCAAGCCTCTGCAGGCGATCTACGCCGTAGAGAGTGGCGCAGCCGAGGCGTTCAATTTGACCGATGTGGAATTGGCGCTTGCCTGCGCTTCCCATAACGGCGAGCCAAAGCACGTCTCTCGCGTTCGTGCCTGGCTGACGCGCCTGGGACTCGCGGAGGAGGCGCTCGAATGCGGCGCTCATGCTCCGCGTCGGGAAGCAGACTGGGCGGCACTCGTTGAGGAAAAGCTCTCGCCTGGTCCGGCCCATAACAATTGTTCAGGCAAGCACTGCGGGTTTCTAAGTTCTGCCAGGCATCTCGGGCTGGCCACTGAGGGGTACATCCTGAAAGAGCACCCGATACAGCAGGCAGTTCTTGGACTCATTGGTGAGATGGCTGATTTCAGTCTGGACGAGACCCCTAGCGGTATCGATGGATGCGGCATTCCCGTAGCGGGGATACCACTTGAGTCGTTGGCAACGGCTTTTGCATGTTTTGCAACCGGCACACGCCTGGACGCCAAACGCCAGGCAGCGGCCCAAAGGATCTATCAGGCGATGGCGCGTGAGCCATTCATGGTGGCGGGAAGCGAGCGATGGTGCACTCGGGCTATGCAGGCGGGAAACGGCGCGTTTATCGTGAAGACCGGTGCGGAGGGAGTGTACTGCGGCGCGGTGCCCGCGGCCCGGGTGGGCATTGCTTTGAAGATAGATGACGGCGCGTCCCGGGCCGCGGAATGTGCGATGGGCGCAGTCCTGTCGGGTCTTGGCTGTTTGACGAAAGAGCAATCTTCCGATCTTGTCGGTTCTGCAATCCTCAATGTTGCCGGAAAGAAAGTCGGTCGTGTGCAGCCCACTCCTGAGATGGCTGGGCTCGTGCTGCGGTGATATAGAAGTCTCGAGAGCGCGAATTTTCGCGGCTAGTCTTTTGTGACAGTTGATGAGCTGTCTGTTTTCAGTGGGAGACGCCGGGGCGCATCGGAAAATGTTGCGCTGCCTCTGCCGTCAATCTGACCTTGCTGCGTGTAACCTTCCTCATGACGCGCCCGCGCTGTGTCCAGACGATCGTGCAGTTCATTACTGTAAGGCAGCGCGTAGGCACGGGGCGCCTCCCATTCTTGCGTCTGCACCCAAAGATAAATCTGGCCAGCTCGATTTTGAGCAGAGTTGGGTTCTTCAGCCTGCCACGCATGCAACGTAAATTCTTCAGGAAGCAATGATTGGCTGGGCCATCCCTGAAGTGTGTTCAGTGAGAAAAAATGTATCAAGTAGAACGCAGATCCTGCTAGAACCACTGACAACCGTGTCTTAAGTGCGAGTCTCGACCGAATTAATAACAACAGCAGAACGAAGAGACCGAATACATACGTGCTCGTGAGAACAATAAGGCTGTTGGTCACGTCTCTGGCTCGAGCAGATAGGGCGTGAGTCGGACCTGCCGCTCATTGACGTTGATGATGCTGCCGTCGCGAGTTGGAGTGAAACGAACAATAGTGCGCTCTTCGTCAGACTTGGAGAGCACAACGCGCTTAACGAATACCGTCTGGACAGACGGATTGATCCGTTCAATCTTAACGAGAGCCTCAATGGGCTCGAGATCCCGTTTTTCGTAGTAGTACAGATTCACAGTGTATTCGCCGTCGATCAGGCCCCGCAGTGTGACGAGTTCCTGATTGATTGGGTACACGACTTCCCGGCCTTCGATGACAACTGTATCGTTGACCGCGCCCTGGTCATCGCGATCAAGGTGGAGCCAGCCGGCGTCTTTCTTCAGGTAGGAAACAATCTCTCCAAGCGGGTCCCGTACCCACAAGTCGATATCATCGGTGCGGCTTTCGGGCCAGGTCACCGAGATAATGTACTCGGCTTTTAGGTTGACTTTGCCCTGGCGAGCCTCGGGATTGAAATAGACCAATGAAACAAAAAATAGCAGCGTGAAGCCCAGCAGCGCATTGAACAACAGGTCCACAAACGGATCCGTGGTGTAGCCCCTCGTATTTCTGATCATGTATTGGCGCCAGGAGGTGTATTGGATCCCCTAAAGTCCTGTGTATCTACCGCCGCGACAATGAGGCCGAAGAGCGTCTCCGCGGCGCGATCCAGCAATTGGTATTGCACTCCAAGAATCAGACCGCTGCTGAGACCAGCGAGAGTAGTGAAAAGCGCGATGCGCATGCCCCCACTCATCTGGGTGAGCATGAGCTTTGCCGCGTTGAGATCGGTAGTTTCCATCTGTGCCACCGAGTTCAGCATAAAGATAAAACCAATCACGGTCCCAAGCAGCCCCAGTTTGATCATCAGATCCGCGACAAACCAGCCGCTCGCATGGCCCGCCCGAACCTGCTGTTGAAGATCTGTCCCAAGATTGACGAGATCAGCTGCATTTCGTCCGTTTGCTATAGCCCTCGCGACAGCACGCTGGTAATCCCCCGCGATGGATGGAGCGTTATTGCCAGATTGCGCCGTCCCTGAGAGAGCGAGATGCTGGACACTTTCACACTCCTTGTCCATGAGCCATGAGCGGTAACCGGCGTGGGCAGATGCGATCACAAGACCCCCGAGAATCACCAGTGACAGACGACTGGTATCCTGCTCCCAAAACAGCACAAAAAGACCGAATTGAACGAACAGGGCGGCACCGAGCACCAGTAGCCCGGCAATAGCAAGCCAGTAAAGGAAGGTGTGCCCTGCGGAGTCGCGGTATTGCTTCACGGGATGGACTACAACTCTTCCGTGTTGTACGCCTGAATGCTCAGCGCATGGATTTCTTTTTTCATCAGATCGCCAACAGCTTCGTAGACGAGGCGATGGCGGGCGAGTGTATTGAGTCCTTTAAAACAACTTGCCACGATCGTCACCTCGTAGTGACCTCCGCCGCCCGCAGCGCCGGCATGACCTGCGTGTAGATGGCTTTGATCCTCAATCTCAACGGATTCGGCCGAAAGATGTTCTCTGACTCGGCTGACAATCAGTTCAGGGGTATCCATCTCAGGACTCCGGTGTTTTGGTGGTGATGTATCGCGCGACCATCATCATTTGGATGATACTGAACGCGAGGGTTAATCCGAGCAAACCAAAGACTTTGAAGTTGACCCAAAAGTCCGTTCGAATCTGCTCATCGAGGTGGGGGCGAAAGTAAAAAGCCACGTATACGTTGAGCAGTCCGCTAATGAAGAAGAACAATCCCCAGGAGACGTTGACCTTTTTCCAGATCGCGGGAGGCATCTGCATCTGTCCTCCGAGAAGACGCTCCAGCACGGTTTGTTTGCCTATGAACTGACTCCCCAGCACGATCACAGCAAAGATCCAGTTGACGATGGTCGGTTTCCATTTGATGAACATGTCATCCCGAAAGAGCAAAGTCATTCCGCCGAAAATCAGGATGACAAAGAGCGTAACCAGGTGGGTCGTTTCGAATTTGCCGTGCCGAATCCTTACAAAGACCACCTGGGCGAGGGAGGCGGCCATCGCTACGAGGGTAGCGAGGTAGATGTCGTAAAACTTGTAAGCTCCGAAGAACAGGATAAGTGGAAAAAAATCAAAGAGGAGTTTCATAAATCCGAACGCGAAAACAGATGTGATACTAAAATTATAGTAGTGGTCAGAGTTTTGTGCTGACACCGGGCCAGGATTAGAACCCTGATAACACACAGGTTTTCTGGAATATGGCTGTCGCGGAGGTGATTCGGCATAATCCGCGTCCGGGCCGAGGTGGTCTTTGATCCTCTCCTGACTATGCCAAGCAAATCACCAATCACAATTACCGACTTGTCTGCGATGAAGATCAGGGGCGAGCGCATTTGCTGCCTCACGGTCTATGACTATAGTTTCGCGCACATGCTTGACCGGGCGGGAGTCGAAATCCTGTTGGTGGGGGATAGCCTCGGCATGGTCATCCAGGGCCACCCGACCACTTTGCCGGTGAGCCTCAACGATGCGGTGTATCACACGCAATGTGTTGCGCGGGGGTGTGAGAACGCCCTGCTTATTGCCGACATGCCGTTTGGCTCTTTTCAGGGGAATCCCCAGAGCGCCTTTGAAAGTGCGGCGCGACTGATGGGCGAAGGCCAGGGGCATATGGTCAAGATCGAAGGCGGTACAGTCATGGCCGAGACGGTCGCTTTTTTGGTGGATCGCGGTGTGCCAGTATGTGGTCATCTCGGGTTAACCCCTCAATCGGTAAATCAGTTGGGCGGTTTTCGTGTCCAGGGGCGTCAAGAGTCGGCAGCGGACCAGCTTCGACAGGACGCCCAGAGTCTGCAGGATGCGGGCGCCTCGGTGCTGGTTCTTGAGGCAGTACCCTCGGGTCTTGCCAAGGAGATTACCCGAAGCCTCACAATCCCCACTATCGGGATTGGCGCTGGGCCGGATACCGATGGTCAGGTCCTCGTGCTCTACGATCTTCTTGGTATCTATCCCCAAAAGAGTCCGAAATTCAGCAAAAACTTTCTGGACGGGGCGGGGTCCATCTCCGGCGCAGTTCAGGCTTTTATCAAGGATGTTAGATCGGGTCAGTTTCCGGGCCCGGAACACAGTTTCTGATCGTGCTTATTGAGCGACCCCTCCGTCGGCTTTGGGGTATTGTTCTTTCTTTAACCCGACTCCAACAGGTATCTCCGTCATATGGAAAACTCCAACGCTTCTAAAAAAGCTGCGCTTCAGAAGTTTGGCCAGGCGCTCAATAGTTATGACCTGACGGGCGGAAGCGCCGTGGTCACCGAAGACTTCGTGTGGAGTTACTATGAGGGGCCCGATGCCCCCGACGGTCGATTGCTTCACGGGTTTGAGGCGGCATGTCGCATGGTGGCCGAAAGGACGGCGCGACTCGAAGCCCCGATTGAGTGGAACGAATCTGAGGAACACTTTTGCGGGGATAAAGTGTTGTGCACCTCTCGGGCGACCGGTTGTTTTCACGATACCGGGCCATTTGATGTGCGCCTGATCGACATTTTTTCATTCCGGGGTGATCGGATTTGCTCCAAAGACACCTACTGGAAAATCATCACGACTTGACACTGGGATCGCTTTACAAGTTTTCTGGATAACTTTCAGCGGCGATTAACCAGCTTTTTTCCATTCGATGGCCGATACTCCAAAGAAGCGGTTTGACTACATCATCGTGGGAGCGGGAGCGGCCGGCTGCGTTCTGGCGAATCGCCTTTCAGCGGATCCCAATAGTTCGGTTCTGCTTCTGGAAGCCGGGTCCCTCAGCAATCATTGGCGCTTGCGGATGCCTATGGCTGCGATGGACCGGCTGAGTCAGTCGGACAAATTCTGCTGGAAAAACTGGTCCGAACCTGAGGCACAACTCGATGGGCGCCAGATCTATGTCCCCAGCGGGAAGGTTGTCGGGGGATCCTCGAGCATCAACGGTATGGTGCACATCAGGGGGAATCCAGCAGAATTCGACAGGTGGGCCGAACAGGGTTGTGATGGCTGGAGTTATCAGGAAGTTCTTCCTTATTTCAGAAAATCTGAAACCTATCACGGGCCACCCAGCGCCCTTCGGGGCAGCGACGGGCCACTCAGTGTTTTCAAAACGACGCCCGTCAATCCGTTAGATGTTGCATTTATAGAATCCGGAGTAGAAGCGGGATTTGGATTGTCAGAAGATTTCAATGGCGTTTCCCAGGAAGGTTTCGGCTCTTACGATCATAGTATCGATAGTGGTGAGCGAGTCAGCGCCGCAACAGCCTATCTCTATCCCGCACAAGGCCGATCTAATCTCACGGTCATATCAAAAGCGAGAGCACAGAAGATCCGGATTGAAGCTGGACGAGCGGTCGCGGTGGACTATCAGGAAAACTTTCAAAGCCACCGGGCTTTTGCGGACGCTGAAGTAATCATATCTGCGGGCGCAATCTGGACCCCTCATCTGCTGCAGAGGTCAGGTGTCGGTCATGCTGACAGACTGCGCGAGGCCGAAGTGGAGTCCAATCATCATCTACCGGCCGTCGGCCATGGTCTTCAGAATCATATTGATGTTGTGCTCCAATACGCGTGTAAGGAGCCAGTCAGTATTCTTAAGATGACGAAACCGTGGAACCAGATTGCGCAAGGACTACGTTGGTTTCAGGGAGGCCGCGGTTATTACGGCACTTGCCCTTTCGTCGCAGGCGCCCTGTTTAAGAGCAGTGATGCCCAGCCGTATCCTGATGTTCAGGTCATCTTCACTCCTTGCGCGACAGAGCCGGTCAGCCAGAAACCGAGGCGCTATCATGGTTTTCAAGCACATATCGGGCTTCAGAAATATTCAACGAAGGGTCGAGTGCAGTTAAAGAGTTCGGATCCGAGCGTTGCCCCAGAAATTCGCTTCAACCTTTTCGAGGAACCAGACGATCAACAACGCTTGGTCTACGCGATCCGGCATATGGAGGAGGTGTTCCGCCAATCTGCGTTTAAAGCGTTTTGTGGGGAGAGATTGTTCCCGGGGCCTGATGTCCAGTCAGATGATGATCTCAAGGCGTGGTTGACGGTTTCCGCCGGGTGCGCTCACCACTCCTCAGCAAGTTGTCCAATGGGATCCCCTGACAAAGAGAGCAGTGTTGTAGATCCTGAATGCAGAGTCATTGGGCTCGAAGGCTTGCGCGTCGTTGATGCCTCAGTTATGCCAGCGATCGTCAACAGCAATACCCACGCAACTGTCGTGATGATCGCCGAAAAAGCCGCAGACATGATCATGGGGCGAGAGCCTTAAGCGGCTGCGGACTTCAGCCAGCCAAAATAAATGGCCCAGGTCATCAGTTCTCGAAGGGTTAGGAAGGCCTCTTCACGGCGCTGACCTCAAGCCGCCCGCCCTCTGGGTCATGAAAAAACACCTGGATGAGGTCGATCTCGGCCACTTCGTAAATCTCATATTGGATTTTTCTCGAATCCAGTTCTCGGATGACCCCTTCTATGTCGTCTGTACGAAAGGCAATATGATCTAGATGCTGGCGTGTTCCTCTCGCACCCGCTGAGGTGGTCGACAGATGGACGACAGGGTGTCCTGACCCGTCGTAGAGCCATTCCCCCGGTGGGCCAGAGAAAGAGGGGCGGTACCCAGGCGTGAGCTGCAATATGTCCTGATAGAACTGGCTCATATTTTCGAGGTCTGCCACATAGACATTGACGTGGTCGAGATTCATGCCACAAGCGCAACTTGGGTCAGCGGGCTCATTAGGCGATAGTATCACTGCGCAGGAAAAGCCAAGAACGGCGGAAATTTTGATCCGGGACAGCGCTACCGGTTTCTTGCTAACCCGGCATTGCCCAGCAAAATATAATCAGAGCAACTGTAACTCCCCAGGCCTTTTGCAGACATGACTGAGCATAATTTTGCAGTCTATAACGCGTTTTCCAGCTCGCCTTTTGGGGGTTGTGCGGCGGGAATCGTGGATCAGGCGGCCGATCTCAAAGACAGCGAGATGCTGAAGATCGCCCGGGAGGTGGGCGCGCCCGCTACCTGCTTTATCACAGCAAATTCGGGAAAAATTATCAGGACCCGGTTTTTTTCTCCACTAACAGAGTATCCCATGTGCGGTCATGCGGCCATTGCTCTTGGCGCCTGGCTTCGGGACAACCAATTCGTGGCGTTCGATGAGTCGCGTATCGCGAGTATCCGATTGAAGACGCCGCATGCCTTTGCTGACATTAAGGTCCAACAGAGCAGCGACGAAGATCTCGAGGTATTTTTGACCTTACCGCCAGCAGAGTTCACGCCGGCGTCTGTAAGCGATGATGAGATCGCGTCCGTTTTGGACATCGATCCCCGCAAACTCGACAGCGATCTTGAGAGGGCATTAACGGTCACAGATTTCCGGACTTTGTTGGTACCGATGAAGCATCTGTTAGACCTGAAGTCAATCGTGCCGGACGCGAATAAGATCCGTGCATTTTGTAGCCAAACGAAGTTAGACACGATCTTTGTCTTTGCGCCAGGCCAAGGGGATTGGTCAAACGTAATTCGATGTCGGGAATTTTGCCCCGCTATTGGATCTTTAGAGTCAGCCGCATCAGGAACCACAAATCGCTCAGTCAGTTGTTTTCTTTATCAAAGTGGCCGGCTTGCTTCCACGAACGAAGGGAGTCTGACGTTCTCGATTTCGCAGGGAGTGGAGATAGCTCGCCCGAGTCACATAACCAGCGTTGTTTCAATCTCGGCCGGCAATGTGTCTGGGGTCGATGTTGGTGGCCGAGTGACCCAGGTGGTGAATGGAAGCTTCCTCAGCCCCTTCTGATTGAGCGAATACCCTAGAGTTCAAGGTAAAGCTTCCGAATCCGTGGTCTCACACGAATGAACATTGAGCGAATTCACGTCTGGGACTGCGTCGCAAGGTTCAAGCAAGGGGTCTACACAAACTCGCGATGCCAAAAAAGTACCACCCGCAGCCGGGTCTTTCAGATTCTTGGTACGGGGGGCTGGAAGGGGTTTGGGGAAGTCGTCTTTCCCTTCGCATTGGCGCCATACCTTGAAGAGGAGTTAATTCAGGCAGAGGGGATCTTTTTTTCTGAGCTTATCGGGAAAAATGTCGACCATCTTATGGGTAGGGCAGAAGCGTTTCGAACTCAAGAGGCGCATTGGTCGAGTGTGGCTTTCGCGTTTGAAACAGCCTGGTACGATCTGCAGGGAAAGCAGCAAAACGCGACGATCTCCTCAATACTCCACGGTAAACGCAGCCACCGAGTGACTCCTTATATCTCGATATCAGTATCTGACCAACGGGAACTTCGAGAGCAGCTTAGGGCGAAGACGAAGTACGAAAAGATAATACAGCTGAAACTGACCAATCAGTCTTGGGCTGATGATTTGGCGTGGATTCATCAGATTCTCGATCATCACCCGCCAGTTGAGTTGCTGCTGGCCGACGCTAACGGAAAGTGGTCTGTCAGTGAGGCTTGCGGGATGATCTCACGTTTTCAGGACCCGAGGATAATCTGGGAGGAGCCCTGCGCAACGTATTCGGAAAATGCCCAAGTTGAACAGATGACGCATCAGAGGGTCATGGCAGATCAGTGCGTGGGAAGTATGGGGATTGCCGAGCAAGCGGTTAGGGAGAAGGCAGTCAGTGCGATTACGATAAAGCCGGCTTACTTGGGCGGGTTGAGTACTTCGCGGTATCTTTTGGATCGCTGTGCCGAGCGTGGTGTCAGGGTGCGTGTTGATGGACCGTGGTGTGGAGGCATAGGGGCCGCTGCGGTATTGCATCTTGCGGCAGGTGTTGAGTCAGAGTTGTTGATTGCATCCTGTAATTTGCAGGCGCCGTTGGAGACCTTGGCAATGCCGGGAGGAGTGGTTGAATTCCCAGATGGCAAACTTTCCCCTCCAGAGGGACCGGGGCTTGGCCTCAAGGACGAGTCTCTTGACGAAAGGTTTGGCGTACCGCAAGCCATATACTCAACATGATCAGCGCTAGTGGAGAGGGGATTGGCGAAAAGTGATTGAGCACCCCATCAGTTGACTAACTCAGTAAACGGAATCGAGCAGACATGAGATTTAAGAATCAGATCGCACTGGTTACAGGCGGAGGCGGAGGAATTGGATCAGCGACGGTGGAGCGCCTTGCTTCCGAGGGCGCGACGGTCTACCTGATGGATAAAGACCCGGACCATGTCAGCCAGACTCGGGATGCTCTCAATGCCAAAGGACTATCCGTAAAGCAGTTCGTTGGCGATGTAACGGATTTAGCAGATCTCGAGAGTGTGTACGGACAAGTATTGACAGAAAACGGCGGTGTTGACATTGTTATCAATGTCGCAGGAGGGAGCCGCGCTGGATATGTCACCGTACTTGCACCAGACGACTGGGATGAACTTTATGCCTTGAATCTCAAGAGCACGATCAACAGTTGCCGGCTAGGCGTCGAGCAGATGATGGAAAAAGGCAAAGGGAGCATTGTCAATATGTCCTCGATTTCCGGATTGCGGGGCGACCCTGGATGGGCGGCCTACAACGCGCAAAAGGCGGCAATCATCAACTTTACGGAATGCCTTGCCTGGGAGGTCGGCACGCTTGGGATCCGTGTGAATGCAGTGTGTCCGGGGCCGATTGCTTCCAAGCGAATGATTAGCACGCTACCGGCCGATGGCGGCTTTCAGGACGCTTATGACCAGGCGTGCGCTATCGGACGCATGGGTCAGCCAGAGGAAGTTGCATCAAGTATTGCGTTTCTGGCATCCGACGATGCCTCGTTCGTGGCTGGAGCCCACCTTGTCGTGGATGGCGGCCTGACTGCGCGTACGGGCCAGCCAATCGTTCCTCCGACAGGCGAAAATTAGACGCAAGGGGTCAATTCCTGGAAGCCATGAGTCCCGCTCCCTATCGCGATCGCGCTGTCGGCACGCGTCATATGGTGTCTTCAGGGCATCACCTCGCCACCACGACGGCATTTCAAATACTGGAAGCCGGCGGTAATGCGATTGATGCGGGAGTGGCGGGGAGTCTGGTGCTGAGCGTCGTGCAAAGCGACTTCGTGGGCTTCGGGGGTGTGGCGCCTATCATGATCAAGCTCGCGAATGGTGATCCGGTGGTGACGATCACCGGGCTGGGCGCATGGCCGAAACGTGCCTCTCTGGAGAACCTGAATCAGGAGCGCCAAGGCGCCATTCCCGAGGGATTGCTGAGAACTGTCGTGCCCGCGGCGCCAGATGCCTGGCTGACTTCTTTACGCCGTTGGGGCTCGATGTCATTTTCAGAAGTCAGTCGAGCGGCAATCCGGTTTGCGAAGGAAGGCTTTCCGGTTTCGGATTTTCTCAGCGCAATGCTGTCAAATTATGAAGATGATATTCGGCGTTGGCCGGAGAACGACCGAATTTATTTTTCGCAGGGAAGAGCGCCAAGGCCGGGCGAGTTTTTGCGCCAGGAAGATCTGGGTCGGACGATCCAGTACATGGTCGATCAAGAAGACGCTGCCATCAATTCCGGTCGGGAGCAGGCGTTGTTAGCCGCAAGAGAGGCCTTTTATCGTGGAGATATCGCAGCCACGATGACGAAATACCACCGTGATAATAGCGGATGGTTGCGAGAAGATGATTTGGCAGGGTTCGCAGTCGAGGTATTACCGGCGGTGGTCTCCGCTTATAAAGACGTTGAGGTTTATACCTGCGGCCCCTGGAGTCAGGGGCCTGTTCTGGCGCAATCGCTACGACTGGTTGATGGGCTTGGTATTGACGGCTATCCCCATAATTCGTCGGACTATATTCACTTATTGGCGGAGGCGCTCAAACTTAGTTTCAGCGACAGGCATCACTATGTGGGCGATCCCAATTTCGTCGATGTGCCCATCGAGCAACTTCTTTCAGAGGATTATCTTTGCGCCCGCAGAAAACTCATCGCGCTTGAGAAGGCAATTCCGGGTATGCCGCCTCCAGGCGCTATCTCAGGCTATGGAGCGCATACCGTTGTTCCAGTCGACGCGTCACAGGGAAAATTCAGGGACTCGACGCAGATCGACACCTCATATATCTGTGTCGTTGATGAAGCCGGAAATATTTTTTCGTCGACTCCGAGTGATGCCATGGCGAGTTCGCCGATTATTCCGGGATTGGGATTTGCGCCATCTTCAAGGGGGAGTCAGTCTTGGACAGACCCGACTGTTCCCTCAGTCATGGCTCCCGGCAAGAGGCCGAGGCTGACGCCAAATCCGGCGATCGCGGCTAAAGGGGACGGGCTGTGGCTGCCATTTGGCTCCCCCGGGAATGATGTGCAGCCGCAAGCGATGCTCCAGTTCTTGCTCAACACATTTGTTTTCGATCATCGACTGCTTGAGGCGATAGAACAACCACGGTTTGCGACTTTCAGTTTTCCTCGTTCATCGGAGCCGCACCCTTACTCACCCAACTTGCTTCAGCTAGAAGGCCGTATCCCGGAGGCAATAGGGTCAGAGTTAACGAGGCGTGGTCACGACGTCGCGTTCTGGCCTGATTGGGATTGGCATGCAGGCGCAGTGTGCGCCATCCTCTACGATTCAAAGGCGGGGGTTT
>MDSX01047133.1_pt1 | contig 18017 bp, 12 predicted proteins | sample 811141 | NCBI WGS metagenome assembly MDSX01 (sample SAMN05326642, study PRJNA326480) | marine metagenome | isolation source: seawater | place: Atlantic Ocean: South East | collected 2010 | reverse complement strand
TGGCATTAATGTATTTTTTTCGCCACATTTTTTTGATACATAACTTTGTAATTTAATACCCTGACCTCGTAACATTAAATAACTTAACGGAACATCGCATAAATTTGACATTTCTACTTTATCAGTAATAACATCAACTTTTAATAATAACCACAAAACATTATCACAATCTGCAAGACAATATTTACCAACAGTCCAGCGATCATAATCTGTACCATTAGCTAAATCAAAAATTTCTTGGGGGGATACGTCATCTTTTGCTAAACCCCAATTATATTTAGTATTATTTAAATCAATAGGTTCATAAGAATCAATAACAAACCATTTTTCTTGATAATTAATATCAATAATTTCAAATTTTTTGCCTTTTTTATAAGCATTATTACTGAATCCTATTTCTTCTAATTTAATAAAAGTACCAATATTTATTCCCATAAGATTTTTACTATAAATTTTGGTTGTTTGTTTTGTTTCATCATGTTCTATATTTTTTATAGAATCACTAATAAAATAAGAAGAAACAAAATCTAATTTATAAGAACTAAGTTGAAATTCTTTTCTAAAAATAACACACATGTCCATAATAATTCGTCCAGGCATTTTTGGAAAACGTAAATTATATTCACCCGAAGCAAGTACTATTTTACTATTTTCAATATCTTCTTTTCCAGTTCTCCAATCTTTAGCAATACATATTTCGTCTTTATTTTTAGATAATTTTAAAAACTCTTGAACACAATCTAATTCTTGAGATCGTTGATACATAAATTCAAAATCAAAACCGGTAATATTATAACCAGTAATTATATGTGGATTATTTCTTTGAATAATTTTAGTAAATGTTAATAAAACTTCTTTTTCTGTTTTTTTTTCAATTACGCTAACTTCATTTTCTAAAGACCAATTAATATATTTATTAGGAATTTTACATCCACCTTTTACAATAATAATTCTTTTATGTGGATTTTTTGATCCATAATTAATAAAACTTAATCCTATAAAAGTTATTATATCGCCTTCTAATTGTGGAAAATATTTTGTTAATGCAATATTAAGCTCTAACAATTTTGTTGAATATTCACAAGAAGTATCTTTAATAAGATCTAATATATTTGCATCTTTTTTATTATAATTTTTTATTTTTTTTGTTTTTTTTGTTTTATAGAAATTATTTTCATTATTAGCATCTTCATTATTATTGTCATCATCTGAATCATCACTTGATTCATCATTAACTAATTCTGATTTTTTATTTTTATTTTCACCTGGTTTATATTTAATAAAATTTGAAAAATTGTTTTCGATTTGAACCATTGAAGTAGATACTTTTGGAAAAACTTTAGCAATATAATTAATGTTGTTATAATCAAATGCTGATAATATTTCTTTTTTTAATAAATCAGAATTATAATTATTTAAAAATTCTGGTTCATGATTATTAATATTTTCTAATATATTTGTTGCTAATTTTTTATAATCTTTAATAGCTAATGGAAAATCACCATGACTACTACTTGCTTCAATATCAAAACTACATATATTATAATTTACTATAGATTCCATAGTTTTCATTGGAACAATATCATCATAATTAATATTATAATTATATCTGCAATGTGTTGATATTTTACTTTTTTTAATTTTATCTTTTTTTAAACAAATCCATCCACTTGGACTTATTTCTTTAATATGAAATAATTTTAATAATGGTGGAATATCTCCTTCGTATAAATAACAATTAGTACAACTATCATCATCTTTAAAAATATAACCTTCTTTAATTAATTTTCTTTCAAAATAACTTCCAATTGTTGTATCTTGATAAAATATTTTTTTAGCTTTATTATATGCAGGAAGATTTTTAAAACTTATTTTTATAAAATTATGTAATTTTTTATTATCAAAATTATAAAGTTTATGTTTTTTAATTAATTTTGAATCTATTATACTTTCTTCATAATAAGTACCCATTTTTGATTTTAAATGACTAATAAATTCGGTTTTTTTTTGATTATTCCAAGTATCATTTACTTTTACATAAAAGAATGGATTAAATCCTTCGATAATAATTGAAGCAGATTGTCCATCTTTATTAATACCAAATGCTTGAATAATAAATTCTTTATTATCTTTATATTTATTAAAAGTTTCTTTATTGTTATTTTCACTTAATCCATCATAAACATTATAATCATAAAGTTTAAAAATTTTACTTTTGGTTTTATCTGGTACATTTTTTGTTTCATTTGACATATATTTTATTAAATAATTATAATAATTTAATACTAAATTTTTTTATTAAAATATTTATCAATTTTTAAAATAAATATTTTAATAAAAATCTTAATAATTAAAATCTTAATAATTAAAACGAAAAAAAGTTTTATAAGATTGTTTACTTATTTGGGGTGGTTTATCTGCTGAATTATATGTTTCACTACTAATATTTCTATTTCTTATTCTAGATCTTGATATATTAGCAAATCTTTGTTTTGAAGTTAAAGTATTATTTTGTAGAGTATTATTTCTTTGAGATTCATATTTTCTATTTACAATTTCTTGATCTGTTAATTGTAATTCATCTGTTGATAAAGTACCATTATCGAAATTTAATTGATTATTAAATCCTCTTCCAATTAATATTGATTCATCATATGGCTTTATAGCTAATAATTTGGGAACATTATTAAATCCAATTAATCCATTAATCATTTTTTTAGAATAATTACTACCATTTCTTTCTGGAATAAATGAAGTATTAGTTGTTGAAGTTAATGCTCCTGGTATATTTTCAATAACAGTATTTAAAAAATCTAGTTGAAAATTTCTACATATATCAAAATTATTATTTGGATATCTAAACTTTTCTGGAGTATTTGTATTATATGGATCGTAATAAATTAATATTTCCTCTACATTATTAAATACGCTACCTTCCGGTATATCAAAATTTGTTAAAAAATCTATTTTAAAAAAATTAATATTATTTATACTAATAACATTATCATTTATTGTATCATTATAGTCTATATTTAATAAATAGTTAACATCAAAATTTATACCATAATTGTATCTAAAATCAAAATTTAAATTATAATTAGTAATACTAGTTATATTACTAGTCTCAGGAGGAGTAATTTTTAAATTATAAATATTGTTATAACAAACATCAGAATCAGAATAATTAAAAATTATATTACTAGATTCATATAAAATATTATTTATATTATTATTTTTAATATTATAGTTATTAAAAGAATTTAAATAAATATTTTTTGAAAAATCATAATTATTATAATAATAATTATTTAAATTTAATGTTGTATTTTTTAAATTATTAGAATTATTATAACCATATAATATATTATCAAAAATATAATTATAACTATAATCATTTTTTTCTATTAAATAATTATTACTTAATTCAGAAGGTATAATATAACTAGTTGGTTCATAATATTTTCGAAATAATATTTTATTAATATTTATATTATTATTATTAATATTATGTTGTAATACTGTTTGTTTAAATAAATTTTTTTGAGTAAAACCACTCATAAAATTACCTAATGATAAAAATATTGTATTACTAGTATCATAATATTTATAAGGACTAATATTATTATTTTTATTATAATAATTAGTATAAAAATTACTACAACTATCTAATATTAAACTATTAAAATGTATACAATCTTTATAAAATAATATTTTTCCTGCTTTATCAGAATAATAATCATATTTTTTAAAAGGTAAAAAGATAATAGATTCATTATTATCAAAAGTTATTTTTGTATAATTATTTGAAGTTTTTGAACTTATATTATTTGCTGAAGGTTTATTATATAATAAAAAATTAAAAGAAGATTCAATTGAACTATCTATGTCATAATTAGAAATAGTACTACTATTATCATATAAATAAAGTAAATTAGAAAAATCACTAATATTATAATTATTAATTAATTTATTATTACTATAATCATTAATTACTTGTATATTACTTATATTAGTAGAATTTAATGAAAAGTCATTTAATTTAAATTTATAATAATCACTATCCAAATTATTATTCTTATAATTTTTATAAAAATTTAAATTTATTTTAAATTTTTTATTATCTATATCTAAATTTTTATATATCATATATACATTATCTAAATTAGAAAAATTATTAGTACTATCAAATAAAGTTAAATCATTAGTGTCATTGTCTATATCTTTATAAGATTTTACAAATAATATTCTTGGTTTACTAAAATCATTATTTTTAAAAATAAATTTTATATTATTTTTTAAATTATATTTATGTATAAAAATATTATTTTGATTAGCAAATTTATTTGTTCTTGCTGATAAAATTATACGATTTTTTTTTTTTTCATTATTTGAATATAATCTATCAATTAAAGATTCTTGAGACTTATTTATTTTTCCTTTTATAAATAATTTTGTATTATTTGAACTATCAGAATTAATAGTAATAAAATGGTTTTTAGAATTAAAATTTATCATTAATTATTTATATAAATATATATAATTAATTAATATTTTTTTATACAAATTTTTAATTATCAGTTACTATATTGTTATCATTAAAATACCATTGTGATGATAAATATTGTGGTGCAGCATTTTTTATGTTAGAATTTTCAGCCATTGTTAAATTAGGTCCATTTGATGTTATTTTATCAATTTCATATGTACCAATTGCATAATTATAATATCTTAAATTTGATAAATTGCCTCTAAAACCACCATCTCTAAAATTAATATATACATCATCATAATTTTGTTTTACTAAATTTGATAATTTATGTCTTTTAGTTAATGTGCCATTTATATAAACATCAACTACATTTTGTGATGTTAGTCTTAAAACAACACATACCCATTTTTTTATAGGAATACCATCAATATAAATATCATCATATATTTTAAATGCATCATCTGATTCATTATTTTGAAATACATTTAATCTGACAAGCATACCAAGTAAAGGATATTTTTCATTAAGATTTTGAGAAATATAATCTTTACCTGTATATAAATAAACTCCTGGACAATTATTTGGTCCATAAACTCCAGGCGGATCTCCGTCTTTTAATGATCCTTTATGGAATACATGAAGAAATTTACCATCATTTTCATATTCTGCTTCATTAACATACATCCAAAAAGAATAACTGAACTCAATTCCATCATATTGATTATTACTTCTTAGTAGTGGTTTTGCACCATCTTTACTTAATGGTTGTGGTATAGATAAAGGAACGGTTGCGTCTTTCATACCATATAATAAATATGGTGTTTCACTAGGTGATAATAAATATATTATAAGTTTGGTTAATATATAAAATAAAAAACTAAATATAATTATTATTAATAATAAAAAACTTGCTTTTGCTATTAATGTATTTGAATTTAAAAAATCTGAACTTAAATTAAAATTTCCAGATTTAGTTTCAGGTTTAATTGATTCTATATTTTCTTTTATATTATTACTTATATTTTCGGTACTTTCTTTAATTTTATCAAAATTTTCTTTAACACTATTCTTTAAATTTTCCATTTAATATACTATAATATTATATAAAAATAATAATTATAAAATTTATTATATAGTAAAAGATCCCTTTTCTTTATTATATTCTAAAAATGATACTTTCATACTATATTTATCATATAATGTATTTGCTAATGATGAATTAATCCCTTCTTTATATATATTATATGCTTCTTGTGGATTTATAGAGTTTGGTTCAAATCTTACACGAGTTATATAACCCTCAAAACCAATTGATTTATTTCCAATATATCCTAAATACATTTTTTTTTTAGAACTTGTTATTGTATTATTGTTTGAACTATATATATTTGGTAAAATAAAAGAATTGCGTAATTTACCATCTAAATAAACATCTAAAATTTTTGTATCAATAGAAATAGTTAAACAATTCCATTTTTGAACAGAAATATTTTTTATTACATATCTAGTATAACAATATGAAGCATCTGTTGCATCAGAAGATGATTGTGGCATTGTTTCTATGTCAATTAATAAATTATTATTATAATCATCTAAAGCTATACTCAAATTTTTATATGATGAAATAGAAGATGATTTACATACTTTTTGACTAATACCAATTTGGTCTGTTGATGAAAAAACTGTTTCTGCTCCTACATTATTCGCCATAAATAAAATATTTTTTTCTTTTGATATACTATTTTCCCAATCATCTATATAAAACCATACACTTAACATAAAATTAGTTGTTCCATTATCTTTAAAATCATTAATTACATTAGCATTTGCATTAAATAATGACCCCGTTTCTTCTAAACTATCACTTGATGCTTGTGTAGATGCATTACACATAATATCATAAACTATATTTGTTGTAAAAAACATTTTTCCTAATATCCAAATAATTAATAAAATTAAAAAAATTATTAATACAACTTTATATGCTTCCATTTATATATAGTATTTTATATTATTTTATAAAATATTATAGTTTATTATTAATATTAATTATTTTTTGTTAAATTATATAAAAATTCTATATTATTAGGTTGTTGAGGTTGAGAAAAATAATAAATATCTTTAATACCACCATGTATTCCATTTTTATCTAATTTATTTTTCTCATCTCCTATACTTATTTTTTCATTACCATGAAAATCTGGAATATGTTTTTTTGATGATACTAATTTACCATCTATAAAAATATCTATAACATTATCATTATAATTAATAATAAAATGTAACCATTTTTGATATTTTAAATTATAATTATTATAAGCATTTGAATCACTAATAAAAATTGTATCAGTTTGATCGCTTTCATTTCTTATTGTTTTAGATTTAATAATTAGTTGTCTTGTTTTACCATTATATAAAATAATTGGTTTATTTGAATAATTAAAAAGTGTTGTTTCTTCATTATATGCAATACTTGTATTTTCTGGTTGAGGATTTAAATATAAATAAAAACTAATACTGTAACTATAATCACCTAATTTTGTTTTATGAGGTCCTCCATTAAAAATCGTTTGTAAATTATATTTTTCATCACTAAATGGTATATTAAAATTATGATAAGTAGTATCATTTTTTTTATTATCATTATATTGACCATATAATTCTTGGTATGTACCTATTACTTTATATTCATTTAAATAATATGGTCCGTCTCCTCCTAACAAATTATTTCCATTTAATTGAATAATATATTTATATAACATAGGAATAAAAAATACCATAGTTACTAATAAAATTTCTAATAATAATAATATAAATATTGTAGAATGTGTTAATTTTATATCTTCTTTAAGTTTATCTATAAAGAGTATTAATAAACAAGGAATAAAGAATATAAAATTTTTAATTATACATATTAAAATTGTAAGTTTATTAAAAATATTAAATAAAAAGCCTTTATCCGTTTTATCTTCAAAATTATCTTTACTACAAAAATCTTTATTATTTTGGTTATCTATTTTTAATAATTTTGCCAATATTGCTAATGTTGTTATAAATATAGTTAAACCTAAAATATATTGTAATATAGTAAATGAGTTTTGAAAATTTTGTAATACATAAAATATTAAAATTAATATTATAAATGGTACTAAAAATATTAATATATAACTAAAAAAATATTTTAAACTATTCAATATTGGAACAAATAAAGTATCTTGTATATTAGTCATATTAAATTCATAATTTATTGTTCCTTTTTCGCCTTCTTTAATTTCATATAACTTATTTTTAGTTTTACTATAAAATTCAGGACTAATAGTATAATCTTTTTTATATTGATTTCTATGAATTAACAAATAATAAACTGTTAAACTAATACCTAAAACACTTATTGACAAAATATATGAAAATTTTGTTTCTTGTAAATTAAATAAATTATAAACATAAATAATATAGTAATATAATAATAAAAAAACTACTAATATTATTGATATATTCATTTTAAATTTGTCTCCATTAAATACTGTATCTACCAATTTTATAAAAAACTTATTAATAATAGGAATAATATACTCTAATAATTGTTTAATAATATTTAATAAATTTTGAAAAATTGTAGTTATTTCTTTAAATATTTTTATTATACTTTCAAATATTATCATAATATTACTATAAATATATATATAAAATTTTATAAAATAAAATATTATATATATATATAAAATATTAATGAAGACACAAAAAAATAAGAAAGGTGGAAGCAGAACAAAAATATATCATATGGATGGTAAAAACACTATACCTATTACTAGAAAAGAAATGAAAAAAAAGAAAAAAATAAATAAAATGAATAAAATGAATAAAAATTCAAATAATAGTAAAAAAAATTTTTTAAAAAGATTATATAATAAAGTTTTCCCACGTAAAAAATCATTCAAAATATCTCCAATATTAGTACCCGCAACACAAAATTTTAAAACCAGAAAATCAAATACATCAAGTTCACAAAAAAGAAAAATACAATATTATGTAAATACTTTACCACCAGGTGCAATTGGTTATAATATAAAGGATGGTTATATATATGCACAAAATAAATAATTTATAAATTTTCTAATGCTGTTTTTTTACCATGACATTCTCTACACAATGCTTCTAAATTACTTACATCATTTGATCCTCCATATTCTAATTTAACTCTATGATCTACTTCAAACCAAGCAGGTAATTGTTTAGTGCAATGTTTACAACACCAATTTTGACTTGCTGCTACATATTTTTTCTTTGTTTCACTTACCGATCGTTTTGTTTTTGTATTACTATTTGCTAATAGTGCGTTTCTTTGTGCATTTGGTAAATTATTTATAGTATTTATATTTGAATTATTATATGGATTTTTATTTACTAAATTAGTATTATAATTTGAATTTATTGAGTCTCCTAAAGCTTTTCCAGTAAAATCGATAAATGGTGTTACAAAACTAGTAGTTTGTCTATCAATTGGTAAATATTTTATATAACCATGTGCATTATTAAAGAATTCTTTAGCATTTTGAGGAGAACGCTTTAAATATAAATATACACATAATCCTACAAATCCTATTAATCCCATTTTATAATATTTGCTATATGATTTCAAAAAATGCATAAGTTTTCCTTCAAAATAAATATTTGCTGCAAAAAATATAACAATTGCTCCAATAAATATTTCTAACTTCATAATTAATATATTATTATATTTATTAATTATGATTTTTAGTTAATATAATAATAATATTATTTGTTTATTTTTTAAAATATAAAAAAATTATTAGAGAGATTAAAACAAAAACTGCAGAACCAAACACATATTTATGTTTATTCTCTCTTTCTTCTTTTTTCTTAACTTCTTTTAATTTATAATTATCATAATATTTATTCATTGCATCGTAATAAGTAACTTCTGGCTTTCCTAAATAAATGTTTATTTTATTATGTATAAAATGAATCCATTTTAACATACTCTCTCGCGAATCTAAATAAGGCGTAACAGGATAATAATCTAAAAATTGAGAGAATGTGTTACCTATTTCAGGATTTGGAATAAATAGTGGAAAATTTTGAATAAAATCATAATATTTTTTTTTTGATACATCGTTAGGTGAAAGAGGATAGGTTAAAGCAATAGTATATAAAAAAAACCAATATGTAGGTCCCCAAATTTCTGGATTCAAACTCATTATTATTAAATAATATAAAAACATAATAATAATTACATATAGTTGAAAATTAATGTATAATAATAAAAAAAATATATTTTGTAATAATTGTGGAAAAATAGGTCATTTATTTCATCAATGTAAAATACCAATTACTAGTATTGGCATTATTGCTATGAGAATAGTAAATGAATCAACTGAAGTTTTATTAATACGAAGAAAAGATAGTTTAGCATTTGTTGATTTTATGCGTGGAAAATATAATTTGGATGATATAGAATATATAGTTAAAATATTAGAAAGAATGACATTAAATGAACACAAAATGTTATTGGAAAATAATTTTAAAACATTATGGAATTATTTATGGGGATCAAATATTACTAATCAATATAAAAATGAAGAAAAAATATCACAAATAAAATTTGATAAATTAAAAAATGGTTATACTATAAAAAATAACTTAATTAATATTAATTCTTTAATAAATAATTGTAAAGAATTTTATAATGAACCAGAATGGGGATTTCCTAAAGGGAGAAGGAACTATCAAGAAAAAGATATTATGTGTGGATTACGTGAATTTGAAGAAGAAACAGGTTATTTAAAAAATAATATAGTAATATTTAATAATATATTACCATTTGAGGAAATTTTTACAAGTTCAAATTATAAATCTTATAAACATAAATATTATATTGGTTTATTTAAAAATTTTAATAACCCAGAGCAAATGTTTCAAGTAAATGAAATTAGTAAAATACTATGGGTTAATATTAATGATGCAGAAAAATATATACGAGATTATAATATTGAAAAAAAAAATATTATAATTCAATTAAATAATTTATTAAAAACTTATAAAGTATATATTTAATATATATGAGTAATCAAAAAATAAAAGATGAAGATTTAGATTTAAGTGATTTAGACGAAGCTTCTTCTAATGACGAAGCTTCTTCTAATGACGAAGCTTCTTCTAATGATGAAGCTTCTTCTAATGATGAAGCTTCTTCTAATGATAAAGCTTCTTCCGATGATGAAGTTTCTTCCGATGATGAAGTTTCTTCTGATGATGAAGTTTCTTCTGATGATGAAGTTTCTTCTGATGATGAAGTTTCTTCTAATGTTGAATTAGAATTTGCCGAAGAAAATGAAGATAATGATGAAGATATAAATGAAAATAAAGATAAAGATGAGGATATAAATGAAAATAAAGATGAAGATCAAGATAAATTAGATGATTTTAATGATCTTATTAAAAGTAAAAATAAAAAAATCATGAATAGTGTTTTATATAATTTATTTCAAGATAATATAAATAATAATGATTTTGAAAAAAGTATTTTAGAAAATCAAAAAAATAAATTAAAAACAAAAAAAGATATGCAATATTATTTAAATGCATTAGAATTATTAAATAATAAATCATTTTTAAATAATGATGATGAGTTATTAAAAAATTCTGATTATATTTATCCACATTTAGATGATAATTTATTAAACTTAAAAATAGCACAAAAAACAGAATTTAATGAAAATAAATATAATATTGTTTTAGAAGATGATTTAGATATTGAAGCTAAATCATATGAATTATGCAATAAAGAGTTTGAATTATTAGAACATCAAAATTTTGTAAAAAATTTTATATCATTTTATACACCATATAATAGTTTATTATTATATCATGGTTTAGGAACAGGTAAAACATGTTCAGCAATTAGTATATCAGAGAATGTAAGAGATTATTATAAATTTAATAACATAAATAAAAAAATTATTATAGTTGCATCACCAAAAGTAAGAGAAAATTTTAGATTACAATTATTTGATGAAACCAAATTAAAAATAGTAAATAATAAATGGGTTATTAATAATTGTGCGGGTAATAATTTATTAAAAGATATAAATATGTTAAATGGAAGTGTTTCTAAAGAAAAAGTAAAAAATTTAGTTAATAATATTATTGATAATTATTATGATTTTATTGGTTATATTGAATTAGCAAATATAATAACAAAAATAAGTAGTATAGATAATTTAATAAATAATGAAACATATAATGAAAAACAAAAAAATATATTAATTAAAAATAAATTACAAAAATATTTTGGAGAAAGGTTATTGGTAATAGATGAAATTCATAATATTAGAGATTCAGATGAAAATAGTAATAAATTAGTAGCTTCACAATTATATAAACTAGTAAAATATGTTGATAATATGAAATTAATTTTAATGTCTGCTACTCCTATATTTAATGATTATAAAGAAATAATTTTTCTAACAAATTTATTAAATTTAAATGATAAAAGATCTACAATAGAAGTAGAAGATGTTTTTAATAAAGATGGAACTTTTATAATTAATTCACAAGGTATTGAAATTGGAAAACAATTATTGATTAGAAAATTAAATGGATATATTAGTTATGTTAAAGGTGATAACCCATTTATTTTTCCATATAGAATTTTACCGAATGATTTTGATACATTTAAAAGTATAAAAAATTTAGATGAATATCCTATTTATGATATAAATGACAATAGAATAGAATTAAAAATAGAAATTTTTGATATTTATTTAAATAAAATAACATTGTATCAAGAAAAAGTATATAAATATATAATAAATAATATAGATGATAAAGATTTAGAATCATATAAATATACTGCATTTTTAAAACCATTGGAATGTTTAAATATTGTTTATCCAAATGAAGAACTAGATAATTGTGATGAAGATATTATAGATGATTTAAAAATAAACACTGAAATATTGGTATCTAAAACGGGTTTAAATAATTTAATGACTTTTAATGATTCAAACAAATTATTACCAAAACATAATTATAATTTTAAAAAGAAAAATCAGGAAAATATTTTTTTGAAAGAAAATATAGAAAAATATAGTATAAAAATATATAATATTTTAAAATCTATTGAAAATTCTAAAGGTCCTATTATTATTTATTCTCAATTTATTGAAAGTGGATTAATTCCTCTTGCATTAGCATTAGAGGCAAATGGATTTTCACGTTTTGGAGATACAAAAAATTTATTTTGTCCAGAAATATTTGATAATATAAATAAACTAGATTTAAATAATAATAATAGAATAAATAGTTCTCAAAAAACAAGTAATACTAAATTAGCAAATTATACTATTATTTGTGGTGATAAAAAAATTACACCAAATAGTGAAAATGATATAAAAGCTTGTACTGATATAAATAATATTAATGGTGAAATAATTAAAGTTATATTATTATCATCGGCGGGAAGTGAAGGTATTGATTTTAAATTTATTAGACAAATACATATATTAGAACCATGGTATAATATAAATAGAATTGAGCAAATTATAGGTAGAGGTGTTAGAACATGTAGTCATAAAGATATACCATTTAAAGAAAGAAATGTCAAAATTTATATGCATTCTACGTTATTAAATAATAAATATAGTGAATCTATTGATTTATATATATATAGAAAATGTGAATTTAAAATTAAACAAATTAGAAAAATAACACGATTAATGAAAGAAATTAGTGTTGATTGTTTTTTAAATAATTCGCTTAAGAATTTCTCTGAAGAAAATATTAAACAAATATTAAAAGATGGAGTAAATATTGAATTATCAAATTATGAAAAAATAAGTTATAATCCTGGAGATAAACCAGATAGTGCTATATGTGATTATATGGATGATTGTAATTATAAATGTATTAATAATGATTTATATGAAGAGGAAAATATTAATACTAAAACATATAATATAGATTATTATGATTTAAACATTAATGAAATTTATTCTTTAATAGAAGAACTTTTTAAAGAAAAATATTTTTATAACAAATTAGATTTGCTTTTGTATTTATCAAAAGATTCAAAATATAGTAATAATGCAATAAATATTGCATTACATAATATGACTAATAATTCAAATATAATAATAAAAGATAAATATAATAATAAGGGGTATTTAATAAATGTAGATGATTTATATATATTTCAACCATTAATTATTAATAATAAAAATAGTTCATTATTTACAAAAGATCATCCTATAAAAAATAATAATTCATATATTAGTTATAAAGTTCCTGAAAAAATAGAAGATACTTTATTAAATAAAAAAATTTACTTAGATAAAAGTAAAATTAAAATAGTTAAAGAATTTGAAGAAGATATTAATGATGATGTTATGTTAACAGGTAGAAATAATAATAATATTATTTTTAATTATATTGTTAGTGAATTGCAAAATATTATAAATCCAACATTAAAATATATTGAAACTTTTAATAGCAATACAGAAAAAATTAAAAATTTAAGTGAATTAATATTATATTTTAAAAAAAAAAATATTAATATTTTAAATTTTAATGATATAAAAATAGATTCATTTAATATACCAAAAAAAGAAGTAATTTATTTAATAGTACAAATTTTACTTGATACTTTAAATTTTGATTCAACTAAGAAATTAATAGAATATATTTATAATTTAAAGGATGAATTTATTTTTAAAGATTCTATAGAACTTATAGTTATTGAAATAATTAAGTCATATTATAATGAAAAACTTATTGAAAGTGATGATAAAAAATTAAAAGGATTTATTTTTGATAATAATATTATATCTGACATTTATAAAAAACATATATTTGATAATTATAATTATTGTTTATTTGTGTTTGATAATAATAATTTATTGAAAATTGCTAATCCTATGGATTATAATGATTTAAGTTCTATAATTGAAAATAAATATAATATTACTAATAAAAAATATGATATGATTGTAGGATTTATAAAAGTTTTAAATCAAAAAACTTCAAATGAATTTAGAAATGAATATGATTTTAAAATTAAAACATTCAATACTACAAAAGAAACATTTAATAGTGGAAAAAATTGTAAATCATTTAATTCCGCACAATTAATACAATATTATGAATTAATAATTAAAGAGAAACCACCAAAATTATCTTCAAGTTTATATTGTATATTAACAGAATTAATATTACGTTATTTTAATTATATAAATAAAAATGATAGTACTTGGTTTACCGATTTAAATGAAAGAATTATAAATAATAATTATTATAAATAAATTATAAAATTGATTTTTGTTTAATATAAAAATATATAATTATATAAATATATATTAAATATGTCTGGTAATAATAAAAATATATTTACAAAACACATATTAAATGAAAAAATAAAATTAAAATATTCAAATGTAGACAATAATATAGAAAATAATATTTTAAATGTTTTACAAAATAAAATAGAAAATAAATGTATAATTCATGGATTTGTTAAAAAGGATTCTATAAAAATATTAGATACTTCATCAGGAGAATTATTTTCTGATTATATAATTTTTAAAGTACAATTTGAATGTTTAATAGCATGTCCATATGAATCTATGATTTTAAATTGTAAAATAGAGTCATCTACTAAAGTAGGATTTAAATGTAGTATAGTAGATGAAGATAATATTTCACCATATTTAATTTTTATTGCAAGAGATCATAATTATAATAATTCTAGATTTTCTGAAATTAACATTAATGATAATATTGAAGTGCGTGTAATAGGTTATCGGTTTGAGTTAAATGATACATTTATTTCAATTATTGCTGAATTATTAGAAGAAAACTCTAAATCTACTCAAAGTTTAAAATTAAATAAAAAAAAGTGATTAATAAGTATTGTATATATTGTAATGATATTAAACATTAATAAAAATATTTAAAAATTTTTTATAAATATTGTTATTAATGGAAACTATTGAAACTATTGAAACTATTGAAACTATTGAAACTATTGAAACTATTGAAAAGGTTGAAAATGTTAAAACTGATAAAAATGATATTAAAGAAAATAAAAATTATCAAAATTTAGAAAAATTACAAAAAAATATTGATACTCTTGATACAGAACATCATTTACAAATTGCAAAAATATTATATAAAAATAATATAAAATTATCACAAAATAATAATGGAATTTTTGTAAATTTAACAACATTACCAAATAAGATAATTGAATTACTTTGGAAATATTTAGAATTTATAAATAATCAAGAAGAATATATAAATAAGGATGAAGAAACAAAATTAAAATTAGAAAAAATATTTTTTTTAAAATAATAAAGACATTATTATAAATAATATTGCATAAGTTTATGTTTATAATAAATGATATTAATTTTAATGAATTAAAAAAATATATGTTATCAAATATTGATAAAAATTCCAATAATGTTGATGAAAATAATAAACCAAATGATAATAAACCAAATGATAATAAACCAAATAATAAATTAAATGTTAGTAAAAATTTATTATATATTGATTATAACAAAGCAAAAAGAAAATATAATAATAATTTAAAATATAAAGAAGATACTTTTTTTTGGTGTTTTTATAATTTATTAAATATAAATGAATTAAATAAATTTAATGAATTTAATGAATTTAATAAATTTAATGAATTTAATGAATTAAAATTACTAAAAATAGAAAAAGATACTAAAATTTTATTGTTAGAAGAATTAAGAAAAAATAAAAATAAAATTAAGAAAAAATATAAATTAAATGTTTTGGAAGATGAATTATTAAATTCTAAAAAAATTTGTTTTAATACTTTTTGTGGATTATGTTGTTTAAAAGATATAAATATTTTTATAACAACTAATAATAATACTTATAGTTATTTTTTGAATAATGATGAATTAATAGAGAATAATATGTTAAATAGTTATAATTTATTTAATTTCATTGAATTAAAATATAATAATAGTTTAATAAATGTTAAAAATAATACTATAAATAATATTAATATTAGCGAAAATGAATATAAAAATATTGTAAACAATCATTTTTATTTAGAAAATTTAGAAAAACCATTAAAAACTATTAGTTATTATAAATTAGATGATTTAATTAATATATGTAATAAATTAAATATAATTATATTTAATTCTGCAAATAAAAAAAAAACAAAAAAAGAATTATATTCAAATATATTAAATATATTGACTTAAAATTAAAAAATTAAAAAATTAGAATTGAAAAATTTATTATTTATTAATTTTTTATTAAATAATAAATAATTATATATAATATGTCAAAATCTATAAAAGATATAATTAGTGATAAAAAATATGTTTCAACATTTGAAAAAAATGAAGATTCAAAAAATACTATTCTTTTTAAACGTCTTATTAAATTATATATAGATAATAAAAATAAATTTACAGATAATATTGTACCAGAATTTGAAATCAGATTTGGTACAAAAAAAATAAAATATTTAACTAAAATAGATTTTAATAATATTATTAAAACATTATTATTTCAAAAATTTGAATTAAAAAATGAAAATTATAGTTTAAAAATTATTTTAGATAATGAAGATTCTAAAATTAGAACAGAAATATTTGGTTTACCTAATATACAATATTATTGTAAAAATAATAATATAAGCGGAATTGAAGATATTGAAAATATTAAATTTGTAGAAAAAAAATATTTTCAAAAAGATGAAATAGTTTTTTATCCATTAGATTATGATGAATATAATATGAGAATATCATTTCAAAGTGAAGAAAATTTTAATTTAAATAGTGAAAAAATTCAAAATATTATTAAAAAATGGGATTCTACAAAAAAAATTTTTAGATTTATTAAAAGATTTGAATTTAAACATCCTGATTTACCATTTAATATTCATTGTAGTGTAGTCAAAATGTCAAAATTACATAATAATAAATTAGTACCACAATTTAATATTAATGATTCAAATGTTTTTAATTCTTTTGAAAATTATGAAGTTGAAATAGAATGTATTAATTCCGATATAGGTATTAAAACAAAATATGATACAGGATTTTATTTATATGAAAGTTTAAAAAAAACAATTAAAATTATTTTAATAGGTTTACAAGAATCAAATTATCCTATTAGTTTAATTGACCAAAATGATGTTCTTAATAATTATTTAAAAATTACAAAAAATACTAAATATATAAAAAATGAATTATATGAAAAAATAAATGTAAAGGATTTTATAGGTCCATCATCTGTAACATTGCAAAATATTAATATTTTAGATGCAAAAGATATTGATGATACTAATAAAAATATTCCAAATATTAGAAATAATTATTGTGTAACAGATAAGGCAGATGGTTTGCGTAAATTATTATTTATTAATAACACTGGAAAAATATATTTTATTTTAATGAATATGAATATACAATTTACTGGAATATTAACAGAAAATAAAGAAATATTTAATACTATTATT
>MDSX01009031.1_pt1 | contig 18021 bp, 14 predicted proteins | sample 811141 | NCBI WGS metagenome assembly MDSX01 (sample SAMN05326642, study PRJNA326480) | marine metagenome | isolation source: seawater | place: Atlantic Ocean: South East | collected 2010 | reverse complement strand
TTAGATACTGTTCCACAACCTATTGACTGGTACAGAAATGGGGATAACGGTGCTTGGAAATCTCCACAATGGTTACTACCTTCAAATGAGAACAAAGACAAAGTTTCTAATTATAGCTTTGATTTTGATGGAGTGGGTGACTATGTTGATGTTGGCACATCTTTAAACTTAGGCACAGATTCAACTATATCATTTTGGGTAAAGAGAGGTAGAGTTGGTGTTGACGAAATGTTTTTAGGTGAGGATACTTATGCATTTGACTATCTAATATTTGTAACCTCAAGCAATACAATTTACGTTAGAATTGGCACTGTTTTCTTACAATTTACTGGTACTTCAGTAACTAGCGTAATGAATGATACTACAAATTGGATAAACATTGTAGCAGTAAGGTCTGGAGATAGTATTGAATTGTTTTTAAATGGTAATTCGGTAGGAACACAATCGGGTTATGGTGCATTAATTGATACCAGGTTTGACACCATAGCGGCAAAACCATCTGGAGGATATCCATTTATGGGTAATATAGACGAAGTAGCAGCTTGGGATACAAATACAATTAATCCTTTAGACATCTACAACGGTGGAGAGCCTACAACATTACCAAGCGGAGCAGTAGCACACTATAAAATGGGTGAAGAAGCTAACTTCACATCTAATTGGTTAGTTGACAACTCTACTAGTCCAAACAGAGCATTAAAGTTTGACAATACTTATATTACTAGTCCTCCTTGGTCTGGGTATCAAGGTTTACTAGCTTCATCAACTGCAATTTCTTCTGACCATATCACATTAAGTACGTGGTTTAAGTCCACAGATAGTGGGAATGGTGAAGGTCAAATTTTTAAAACTAGTTTATGGGACATAAAAGTTTATGCTGATAGGGTGTATTTATCTAAAGCAGCTACATTTTATAGATATTGGAACTCATCAGGTTTATTTAATGGTAGTTGGCATAACGTAATTATATATATACCTAATACCACTACTTGGGATTTAGCAGATGCTAAAATCTATGTTGATGGTGTAGACTTAGGAGTAGGAACAGGTATTAATGACGGTACGGGGGTTCCACAAATAACTGATATTTACGGTATATTTAAAAAAGGAGCAGGGGGTGGTGGAACAATGACGGCTGAAATAAGTAATTGGGCTTATTGGCTTTCAGACAAAAGAGATGATGTCAATACTATTTATAACAACGGTGTACCGACAGATTTAAGTTCTTTATCACCTAATGTTTGGTGGAAATTAGATTCAGCTACAGTAACAACAGATACACAAGTAGATGTAATAGATTCTAGTGGTAATAATGTTACGGGAACGGGGCCAAGAAACGCTGCAAAAACAATACCCGCCTTAGTTTCTTCAATAGTTAATTCAAGACCACCATATTCAAAAAGGAGTTTTGTTTTTGATGGGGTGGGTGACAAAATAGAATTAAGTACTCAATCTTTAGGTATAACAGGTGCTATTTCTGTGAGTGCTTGGGTTAAAATACCAACGACTAATACTGGAGGCGGTGGTACTAATATTCAAATAATATCCGCAGAAGATAGAACAAGCGGAACTAACAGAAATTGGCTTTTTTATTGGAGAGGTGGAAGTCAAAATATATTTGGTTGTAGTATTTTTGATAGTTTAGGAACCGCGGTTGGTACTTCAACAAATTCAGTAGTACCTAACGACAATCAATGGCATCACGTTATGTTTACTTATGCTGGAGATACATCTACTGATGGATTAAAACTATTTGTAGATGGTATTCAGAGAGCACAAGCAACATCTGCAAATGGTGGTGTAAGGTCAACAACTGCGGTAGTACCTACTATTGGAAGTTTATCAAATAATTTACAATGGATGTTTGAGGGAAACATTGATGAGGTAAGTATTTTTGATACAGACCAAAGCGCAAATGTATCTACAATTTACAATAGTGGAATACCAAATGACTTAACAGAACTTTCTCCATTACATTGGTATAGAATGGGCGAAGATGCGTCATTCAACGGCACTAATTGGACTATTCCAGATCAAGTTGGAACTAACGATGGAACATCTGACGGAATGATGGTAGATGCTTTAGTTGGCGAAGCCCCTAATTATACTGGTGGTGGTATTTCAGACGGAATGGATATTGAAGATAGAGTAGGTGAAGCACCAAAAAGTGAGAATAATGCTTTGTCTTACAATATGGAAAGAGAAGATAGGGTAGAAGATACACCATAAAATTTAAAAACTGAATATTAAAACATATGTAGTGGTATAATATATACACATATTTATATTTAATGTATAGAGACAAACATAACTAAGAAAACTAAATGTAAGAAATGAAATAATTAAATTAAGTTTTTTTATTAAAAACGCAATATTTATTTAATAAACATTATTATGTCTACATATTTAACAGGAACTTATACAATATTACACACTGATATCACCGCAGATTTCGATAACTTTGTTTATGACGCAGTTTATTTTAATACTGCGACTACAATGACAATCAATGGTGTAGTTGTAACAGGTGTATTAGGAGAAACATTAGAAATAACAGTAGATGGTAATACAAGTACACCAGTAGGTGGAGTGTTGTTATTAGGTAACCCTATTGCACCACAAACTAAAGTAAAAACTGGATTAATATCTGGTGATTCACATAATGAAGTGTGGCAATTTGTTAATATTAAAACAGGTTTACCAACAAACGGATAAAAATAAAAAAATAAAACAATATAATATGAAAAAATTTACTAACCCAAAAACTTTAAAAGGTCAGGATAAAATCAATAGGATTACCGACCTTATGGGTAGAATGACAACCCTTAATGAGAGTACTTCATTATCAGAAATAGATTTCATTAAGAAAGGACCAAACGGAATCGTTTATGGTATAATAAGAGAAAATCGTAATTACTTTATTAAAACAACTGAAAAAACTTCTGGTACTTTGGTATCTGAAGATTTTGAATATGTAGGTGGTGTTAAAAACAAATATGATGAAAGATACCATTCTTATGCTGAAGCATTGAAACATTTAAATATGAAATTTGATATGTTAAATGAGTCTTACGGTATCGAAACTGGTACAAACCTTTTTGAATCAGATGGTGTCGAGGTAAAAGAAGCTAACGCTAGTGGTTTAGTGAAAATAAAAGAAACTGAAGATACTGAAATGGATCCTGCAGAAATGGAGGTTGAAGAAGAGGGTGGTAAAGAATTGTTAGATGAAGAACCTGAAGATGTTGAAGAACAAAAGAAAGTAATTAAAGTTGATGCACCAACACCACCAGTAGAAGAACCAGTAGAAGATGAAGTCGAAGTTGATGAATTCAGTATGGAAGATGAAGGTGAAGACCCATTCGCAGATGAAGAAGGTGGAGAAGATATGGGTGATGAAGAAGGAATGGAAGAAGATGGTGATGAAACTACAAAGAAAATACAAAAATATACTGGTAAAATTGGTCAACTATTAAGAGATAAAGATGATCCAGACGCTGAGTTAGATAAGTACGTTATTAATTCTATTATTTCAGCAATTGATTGGGAAGAAATTCCTGATGAGGATGTTGAGGACATCATATCAAAAATAGAAGGTGAAGATGAGGAAGATGGTGAAGGTGATGAATTCGCAACGGGTGATGAAGAGGTTGTTGATTTAGACGCTGAAGAAGGTGTCGATGAAGATCCATTCGCAGATGAAGGTGGTGAAGAACTGGCGGAATCTGAGGAAGATGAAGATGAAGAAATAAAAGAATCTAGAGTTTTTTCTAAAAAACAATTAATGGAATCTTTCCTTAAAAACGCAACAAAAAAGTCTCTTAAAAAAGTGTTAAAAGAAAATCATAGAATATGTGAAGAGTGTTTAGGTGAGGGTTGTGGATCTTGTATGGAAGAACACCATAATATGTCACATACTAATTATGGTAAACACGATAGAGATGAATATATGTTAGAAGATGATTTCTTAGAATTAGGTGGTGATTATACACCTATAGATGAACCAGAAAGATCACCACAAAGTAAGAGACCATCAGGTCCACCAACGTTAAAACCAGATTTAAATATCGATAAATATTTAAAACCTAGAGGTATGAGAAGTGATGGTGATTTAATGTCTGAAAAACTTAAAGGTAAACAATATAAATTAGATAGGAACAAAAATGGTAAGATCGATGCTGAAGATTTTAAAATGTTGCGTAGAGGTAAAAAACAATATATGGATGAAGATATGGATGTTATGGACGCTATTGCAACGGGACAAGGTTATCTTTCAGCAACAAAAGATTTAGATAGAGATTATGACGGTATCCCAAATAGATTAGATATGGATGCTGACGCTGATGGAGGATTAGATTTTGAAATGGGTTCAGATGAGGGTTATATCGAAATGGATTATGATTCTATTATGGGTACTGAAGCACCTGTTAAGGAACCAGGAATTAAACAACCAACTACTAAACCAGGTGAAGGTGATAAATGGAGAACCATTAAGAAACCTAAAGTAAAACCTAAAATAAAGGCTATTAATGATAGAGAAGGTAGTTCTAAACCATCTAGACGTTCATTTAGAAGAAAAGGTATGTTTAGATAATGAAATTAGTCTACATAAATAAAATTGGTCAGGACTGGAAAGGGAATTTTTTATACGAATTCCTTTTTTCAGATAATATATCTGATATTGATGGTGAAGGTTGGGACTCGTACCCGTCTTCTGGAAATCCAGAACCACCTGAAGGTAAATTTATTAAAAAGACAGGACAATTAACCACCACATTAAAATTAGATTTAGTACAAGAATCAGATTCTTTTGCAATGTGGGACGCTGTAGATGGAATTGTGGCTATGTCTTGGGAAAATATGGAAGGGTATGATGAATATCCTGAAAAAAGATTATTTTTCTCTTTTGGGGAAGATATTGAATCAGTAAATGACAAACTATATGAAAAAGATATGGTTTTAAATTATAATAAAGAATTAATAAACACATAAAGATGAAAAAGAAAATAAGAATTTCCGAAAGCGAAATTAAAAGAGCGACTAGACGTAAGTTAATGGAAAACTATCTAGATGAACAACATGAAATGAGAGACACTTATAGTAGAAAAGATTATAAATCTTCTCCTAGAGAACAAGGTGTTAGAGGTGTATTTGGGAAATATGGTGAAGAAATTCCACCATCGGTACTTAGATATATGAGAAAAAATCCTACAGCAATAGTTAATAGGTTATATAAACTTTATGGTGATAAGATCTTTGATAATATTAAAGGTTCTGAAGAAGAGTTTATGGTGGTTGATGCACAAAGTGGTAAATATGGTCCTTATGATAGAGACAATGATGGTATCGCAAGTAGTGTTGATCAAGATGATGATGGTGATGGCGTGTTGGATTTAAATGTTGATGTAATGGATGAAGCAACTGATCAAGAAGTAGAAAACGAAAGAAAAGTGTTAGAGTTAAAAAAACAACAATCTCAGTTAGATGAATCCACAAGAAGGATGTTCAAAAAATTTCTAAACAATAGAAAGTAAAATGAAAAAAAGAGATATCGTAAAAGGATTAATAAATGAAAAGTTCGCTTCAAAGGCTCAACAACGATTCTTTTACGCTATGTCAGATAAAGACACTAAGAAAGGTAGAGAATTTAAAAAGTGGTCTAAAGAATTTTCTGATGATACCGACTTTGATGATATCCCTGAAAAAGTAAAACAAAAAAATAACCCCAAAATAAAGAAAGGTGAATTAATGGAATACATTAATTTCAAAAAAAATGGTGGTGTTAGAAAATTAACGAAAAATGATATCTTACGAGAACAATACGATGGTATAGAGGCTCATATTATAGAAGAGATGACGGGTCAAGAAAGAAGAGATGTTGTAAGGTATTTAGAAGATATTAGAGAAAGTGGTTTAATTAATATGTTCGGTGCAGCACCTATCCTTAATTGGACTAAGGATGATTTACATAGGTGGTTATATGGTATGAATAATGATATTGAGTCATTAGAAAGTCGAATTGAATCTCTTAAGGATGAAGATGATTATGAAGATGATAATGAATATGAGATAGATTCATTAGAAGAACAATTAGAAATAATAAATCGTTTATTAGGTAATAAACAAAAAATTAGGGATATATTAATTAGGGCAGCTTTAACTAGAATAGAAAATGGGGATGGTAATACGGAAACCAGAAGAGTTCAAAGATTATTTGAAAAGTTAGCTAAGGAGTCTTGGATGATGTGGACAACTGGTATTCATGGTTCATAAAAAAATATGAAAAAAAATATGAAAAAAAATATTATAAACAATGTAACTAAAAGAGTTCTAAAAGAAAAAATTAGAAACAAAAGAATTACAGAAGCGATAGAGTATGATCCGGAACACCCTGAAAGGATGAATCCAGGTATCGAAAGAAAACTAAGAAGTGGTGAACATATTTTTGGTAAAAGTAAATCAGTACCATCTGGATCAGAAAATCAAAACTATTCCGAAAAATTAGCCGGTAAGAGATTTAAAGAAATCATCAATAAAGTTAAAAGATATCATGGGGTTCAAAACATAAGCCCTAGTATGATGAATGAAATGTTTCAGATAATGCAAGAAATTGGTCAAATAGAAACTACATATAAGGATAAATTAGAAAAATTGGCGGTAGATATAGTATCTGAAGAATTCGATATTCCAGATCAAATGTTAGAAGCTAATTTATCACCTCCTGGTTCTGATTTAAACTTCGGTGGTGATGAAGAAGAAGAAGAGGAAGAGGAAAATTACGATTCTGATTTTAACTTACCTAAAGCACCTAAAAGTGCGGAAAGAATGGAACAGTTAGAGATGGAGGTAGATAAAAGAAGGATTATAAACGCTTTAATGCAAGGAGCCTCTAAAAAAGGTCACTACATTTTTCATATGGTAGCAGATGAATTAGATAAATTAAACCCAAGACTTATGATTTTGTATGGTAAACTTATGTCATTAGCCGATTTCCAATATTGGATTATACCAGAAAGTGTAATGGGTGGTACTGCAGGTGGTACGGAAGAAATTGTATGGAGAAAAGCTGAAAAAGCAGAAGATAAAGATGAGGAAGAAGAGATGGAAAAAGTAAACGTTGAGGAGGGTGATGAAATACCTGTAGTAGTGGCTAAAGCATGGGTTTTCCCACTTTTAGTTCATGAACTTATTAAAGGTACTTTAGAATTGTCAGCTATCAATTGGGCTGATGGACATTTAGATTTTGATGAACAGAGAGAAGTGATTGAAAAAGCTGACACAGTAGAAGGTGAGATATGGGGAATGAGATTAGGTCCAGGTATGTGGGAAAAATTCTTAGATTGTATCGATCCGGATGATTACGATATTAAACAATGGTTATTTCATGAGTTAAGTAAGTTACCAGCTAAACAATTTCATGAGTTTATGAAAGAGATATTGGTAGGTAGTGAGAAATGTAAAGAAGTTATTAAAACATTAAAAGATTTACACTATGAAGAACCAAGTGAAGGTTTAGATGATATTATTGACGATACGATTGATAATATAGAGTCCGATGATATGGGAGATATATTAGATAATCTTGGTATTGAAGTAGAAGATGATGTAGAACCAGAAACTGAAGATGTAGACTACTCTGAAATGTCTAAATCTGAAATTCAAAGTCTTATAAATAAAGCCTTAGATGATAAAGATTTTGAAAAACTCGAAATATTACACAAATATCTATAATTATTACAACCAATAACATATAATAAAATCCCACTGAGTGGGATTTTTTGTTTATATTAAGTATTTATATGTAAGATGAAAGGAAACATTAAAAAAATACTATTAGAATATATTGATTTATCTAAGTATAAAAAATTTAAAAACTCTGTTTACAGTTACTTAGATTATGAACTTAGTGATGAAGAACTCGAAAAAGATGATTATACAGAGGAGGAGAAATTAGAGTTATTACCTTATATGATGTCATCTGATTTTAATGTAGATGAAAATGACGCTATTCAGTTTATATTTAAATATTTTATAGATAAAGGTGAGAACCCATTAGAATATATTGAATTCGTTACTTTAAGGAGTAAAATGTATGGGTCCGAAATTAGTGATATGTTTGGGAAAACTGGGTGGTACGACAAATATCTGAAGGATTGGCAAACCTTTCCACAATTGTTTAATGATGTAGAAAAAAAAGGGGATAAGTTTTATCTAACTATTGATCATTGGAGTGAGTTAACAATGTTAGTTAATAAAAATGATCGAGATTACGCTGAACGTATACTGGGAGAAGATTGGGCTGAATTATATGGTTATTATGATGTGGATTGGACTAGTGATATTGTAGATAACCTTGATGAAGAAAGTATAAAACACATAAAAGATCATATTAAAGAAGAAGATTTTATTGGTCAAGAAATGAGTGAATATTCTATGGATGATGGACAGTTCCATACACTAACAGAAGATATGGTAAATGATACTGATACCATATTAAGATTAATAGATGAGGAACTTATCTTTGATGAATTACGTCGCGAATTGGCATCCCAATATAGATGGGCGTATGAACAGGCTGGTGAGGATGAGTTATTTAATAACCTTAAAGATAGTATAGAAGAACTTTTAGGTTCTAAAGGTAAGTGGGAAGATGTGAAAAATAAAGATGGTGATATTACAGGACAAGTAATTTATTTTGATATTACGGACATATTTTATAAGTATTTAATCGAATCTTTAGAAGCAACAAGTGAAATGCCTGGAGAATATTATTCCGATTACATAAGTATGTTATCAGAAGTTTTATATGAAGAATATGAGTTATTATCGTTACCAGATATGAATTATTTTTATCCGGATTCTACAAAGACTGAGGAATATTTTAATTATAACTTACGAGGAAACATTTAAAATGAAAATAAGGTTAACAGAGATACAATATAGTAAATTAATTAAAGAAGTTACTTTAAAATTTAATAAAGACATTACACCGTTGGTTGAGGTGTTTATTGGAGATATTAAAGATGTTACACCAATAAAGGCGATGAACTTATTTTTTAATACTTATAAACTAACTTTAAATGACATTAAAAGTAATAAGTTATTGTATAAAACAATATATAATATTGATTGGTGGGGTGTCTCTGAAAATATTGTTGTGGATAGATATAAATATAGTGAGATTGTTGAGTTTTTCTTACAATCAGAATTTGGTAGGATTATGAATATGTCTACCCCATATCAAAGGTTTAATAATTTATTTTCATTACGTAATAAATTCGATGGTTGGGAGGATATGAAAACTATGGATAAAATTAACCACCAAATGATGAATGAAAGTTTTTTAGTTATAGAAGATATTTTAAATACTTATTCAGGTGTGGAAGCCATAAAAAGGTTATCTATATTTAATGAAAGAACAAAATATAAGTTTCACACCGAAATATCTGATGCTGTAAATAATATCACCAAAGAAAATGGGTTAACATTAGTTAATAAAAGTGGTGGATATAGTTTACAAAAAAAAGAGGGTTCGATGGTTAGACAATTAATAGATTATATGACAGATGACGTAAATACGAAAAGAAAAACAAAAAGAGGTTTCTTAGAATATATAGGGTCAGAATATTCAAGAGGTCAATTCGCAACTTTTTGGTCAGCAGTAAATAAACAAGGTATTATAGAAAAAGTTGGAGGTGGATCTAATGTAACATATAAACTAGGTCCAAATTACGATGATTGGGAAAAGGGTAAGGTAGTAGCGTTTTAAATAAATTATTATGGATAGGAATGAAAAATTAAAAATATTTGCCAAATGTTTAGGTGATCCTATATACGCTGTTGAAACATTTCTTAAAACATATGACTTAACCCAAAAAGGATTTGTACCATTTAAACTATTTTATAAACAAAAACAGATAATTAAATCTTACGAAGAAAATAATCGTAACATTGTAACTAAACCAAGACAAGCAGGTGTATCTACTACTACTGCAGCATATATCGCAATAAAAATTGCGTTTTGTGACCCTAATAACCCTTGGAAGGTCTTAGTTTTAGCCAATAAACAAACGTTGGCTCAAGAATTTCTTAAAAAAATTAAAGATTTTACTGATCAAATACCTGAATGGGTATGGGGTATATCAGAAGGGGACTCTTATTTAGATATAGAAGCTAAGGGTCATATAAAAACAAAAACCACTAAATGTGAGGTTAAGGCACTAGCAACTTCAAAAGATGCTTTAAGGGGTTATACTCCAACATTTTTAGTTATGGATGAGGCAGCCTTTATAGATAACGGTGCAGAGGTATTCGGTGCCGCTTTAACGTCATTGGGTACAGGTGGTAAAGTTACGTTAATATCCACACCTAATGGTCAAGACGCTTTATATTATAAAACATATGACGGTGCAAAACAAGGTGACAACAATTTCAACATCATTGAGATGAAGTGGCACGAAGATATTAGATATAATAGGGAATTAAGGTGGTTGAGAGGTGAAGAAGAAGTAATCACATGTGAAACCATAGGTAGAGAAACGTTGAGGTGGGAATATAGTGGTAACACATACGAAACAGATGGTACTCATATCGAAGATTATGATGTGATGTTAAAAGATGGGTGGAAAGCAACATCTCACTGGTATGAGGAAATGTGTAGAGATATGAACGGTAATAAAAAACAAATAGCACAAGAGCTAGATGTTTCATTTGTTTCTTCAGGTGGTAACGTAATAGACGATGAGTATATCGATTACCAAAACGAAAATTATGTTAAAGAACCTAAATATAAGGCTGAAATGGAAAAATCTATGTGGATTTGGAAAGAACCTGAAGAGGGACATAAGTACATTATGGGTGTTGATGTTTCTAGAGGTGATGGTAAAGATAGTTCTACTATAGTTATTTTAGATTTTGATGGTTTGGAACAAGTGGCGGAATTTAAATATAAATTACCACCGGATTTATTAGCGGAAATAGTTTATAAATATGGTAACCTATATAAAGCATATACTGTTGTCGATATAACAGGTGGAATGGGAGTTTCTACTGTAATGAAGTTATTGGAAATGGAATATAAATATTTACATTATGATGACCCAAAGAGTAGGAAACTTAGTGAAAAATACGCCAAAACCGTTTATAAACAAGGTGATAAAGTACCCGGATTTAATGTTGGAAGTAGTAGACTACAAATGGTTAGTGATTTAGAAGAGCATATTAGAGAAAGTAAAACGATTATAAGGTCAGTTAGATTAATTTCTGAATTAAAGACTTTTGTATATAGAAATGGTAGGCCAGATCATATGGATGGGTATCATGATGACATTATTATGGCGTTGGCAATGCCACTATTTGTAGTACAAACTACATTTAAAAAATTAGAAACCATAGAAAAACAAACAAAGGCGATGTTAGACGGTTGGGTTAATACTAATTCAATAAACGAAGTAAATAAAGTAAATAAAAATTATACTAACCCCTTTTATAATAATACTATTACTAATAATTCAACTATCCCAACTAACCCTAATGACAATAACAATGATGGTGATTATAACTGGTTATTTGGTTTTAAGTAACATTTAAACTTTTTTGATATTTATTATTATAAAAAAAACATTATTATTATAAAATGGCAAGAAAAACTATATTTCAACAGTTAAATGATTTATTTGGTCCAGAAATGAAAAGACCACAAAATAAGTCAACGTATTCTTTAAATGATAAAGAGTTATTAAAAACAAAATCAAAAGAAGAGTACGATTACGAAAAATTAAAACAACAACAAGATAAGTATTTATCTGGTATGTGGCAAAAGGTTGATAACGAAATTTATCAACACTCAATTTATTATGAAACTACTAGATTAGCTTCTTACGCAGATTTTGAAGGGATGGAATTTTTCCCTGAAATCGCAGCAGCTTTAGATATAATGATGGAGGAATCCACTACTTTAAATCCAGATAATAAGGTTATAAATATATTTTCAGAAAGTAAAAGAGTGAGAAGAATATTAGAAGATTTATTTTTTAATAGGTTAGATATACACACTTCATTACCTATGTGGACTAGAAACACGTGTAAATATGGTGATAATTTTTTATTTTTAAGTATAGATAGTGAAGAAGGTATAACTGGAGTTAAACAATTACCAAATATTGAAATCACTAGGAAAGATAGTGCTGGGTTCGGTGAAAATTCTATAAACGAAGAAGAGGATCAATTTAATCCCGTTAAATTTGTTTGGGGTCAAAGAGATATAGAGTTTAATGCTTGGCAAATAGCTCATTTTAGATTGTTAGGTGATGATAGAAGATTACCTTACGGTACGTCAATGTTAGAAAAGGCTAGACGTATATGGAAACAACTATTACTTTCTGAAGACGCTATGTTAATATATAGAGTAACTAGAGCACCTGAAAGAAGAATATTTAAAATCTTTGTTGGTAACATTGATGAACAAGATGTACCATCATACGTACAAAAAATTGCTAACAACTTTAAAAAGAGTCCTGTTATTGATCAAAATACTGGACAGATAGATACTAGGTATAATCAAATGGCACAAGATCAAGATTATTTTATACCAGTTAGAGACCCAAACTCTCCTAGCCCAATAGATACTTTACCAGGTGCAACTAATCTTTCAGAAATTGCAGATATACAATATTTACAGAAAAAATTATTTACAGCACTTAGGGTTCCTAAACCATTTTTAGGTTTTGAGGAGGTTAACGGTGATGGTAAAAATTTAGCATTACAAGATATAAGATTCGCAAGGACAATTAATAGGATTCAGCAATCTATGTTGCAAGAATTAAATAAGGTTGCTATCATACATTTATATATTTTAGGTTTGGAGGATGAATTAAATAGTTTTACACTATCACTTAATAACCCTTCCACACAAGCAGAGATGTTAAAGATTGAACAAACTCAATTAAAAGTTACCTTATATAAAGATGCAGTAGCAGATGCAGGTAATGGTTTTGGTGCTATGTCGATGACTAGAGGTAAGAAAGAGATATTGGGTATGTCGGATGAAGACATTAGAAACGACTTAGAACAACAAAGGTTAGAAAAAGCTGCTTCTGCTGAAATGGAACAAACAGCTAACATTATTAAGAAAACTGGTTTATTCGATAGGGTAGATAAACTATACGGTGACTTTAATAGTTTGGTTCCTGATAGTGATACTGAAAATTCAGGTGATGCTGGTGACGCTGGTGATGCTGGTGATGCTGGTGGAGAAGGTGGTGGTTTTGGTACTGATTTTGCAGACGCAGCTGATAGTTTAGCTGGAGGTGAAGCAGCCGCAGCTGAAACTACAACTGCCGTAGAATCTACTAAAGAAAAGGATAACTTATTGACTGAAGAGAATAGGAGAAAATACGTAGAAAAAACAAAAAAATATCAAGGTATGTACCTTAAAAGACTTACTGAAAGTTTAGAAAAAAATGATCATATCTATGATTTAGATTCAGTAGAAAAAGACGCATCTAAATTAAATAAAAACATAGAAGATATGACAAAAGAAATAGATAAAATCATTAAAGAGTAATTTTTTAAAAAATCTAGATATTTATAAATAAAAAAACATGGAAAATTTCGGTAATATAAAAGATACATTTAAAACTATTGTAATAGAGTCTATATTAAAAAAAGAAAAAAGTGGTAAAGAACTATTTTCTAAATTCGTTAAACTAATTAAAGAAGATAAGACACTAACTAACCAATACTTAATTTATAAAAATTTACAAACAAAAAAGTTCGATGATTCATCGGAAGCTAAAGACTATATTAAGGAAAATATTACATTATTAAAATCATTAAACGAAAATAAAGTAATAGAATCTAACGAAAAATTAATTAATATCTTAAGTGGTAAAAATATTATTAAAGAAAATGATGAGTTTTATTCACATATCGATTTTTTATTAAAAACTACTAAGTCTCCATCAAACATAGATAAAATTACTGAATCTATAAACTACATTAAACATCTGATGTTAGAGAAAGAGGAAGAAGTTGTTACAGAAAAAATTGATTCTGAATTACCTCCAAGTGTGTTATCTAAATTATCTGTTAATAAGTTTAACGATAAATACTCCGACATCAGTGAGTCTGAAAAAAGAATTATAAGAACTATTTTAAATGGTGATGACAATGATAAAGAAGAAACGTTCTCTACATTAAAAAGAGAATGTATTGATACTATTGATAATAGATTATCTGAATCTTCTGATATTGACTTAAAAGATAAATTACTCAAAGTTAAAGATAAACTATTAAATATGAACTTTGATAATGAGAATTATATTGATGACATCAATAAAGTTTACGAACTTAAAGAGTCTGTATCCGTAACTTCCGAGTAACTTTAAACACCCTAATTGACTTTAATTTATATTATTACTATACTTGTTGTTAATAACAATAAAATGTAAATATATATGAATGAAGTTAGGAAAGGAATTGAAGTTAGAAATAGTCCCAAATTATAAAACTAAAATAGGGACTGTAAACAATAAAGAGTCAAAAAGTATATATATAAATCTCACAGCTTGGGGTGAGATAAACGGTATTAACGAAAACACTAATTACGATTCAGTAGTAAGTGGTTTAAGAAAAAAAATAAAACAAAATATTAACACTAACGTTAATAAAGAGTTATTTCATAATGATAAGTATATTGTGGATTTAGATATGAGAACTTCTGGGTTTGTAAATACAAAAAGAAGTTTTATGTCTTGTGAAATAACCCTCTACCAAAAAAAGGGGTTACCTATTAATCAACCAATATTAGTAGAATCATCTAAAACTATTATTCACGAAATTGTAAATAACTGTTTAGATAATAATAGTTATTTCACCTTTTATAAAACTAAAAAATAGAGTTTTTATTGTAATGGTATATTTATAAATAAATGATATCATTATTATGGAAATAATTAAAAAAAACGAAATCAATAAAAAAGGTATCCTAATCGAATACGACGCAGGATATATTTCACCAAAAGACAATAAAGAATTTGTTAATGAAGTTAATAAATTATCACAAGGTCAACCAATAGTATCTGACCCTTTAATTGTCTACGCAGTAATGCAGAAATATGGTGTAGAAAATAAGAATGAAAGAATCTATCCAGAATCCTTATTAAGAAAAGAAGCTGAAAATTACCTTAAACTTATTAAAGATAAAAGGGCTATGGGTGAAGCAGATCATCCAGAGAGTTCGATAGTTGCTGTAAGTAGAATATCTCACAACGTTGTAGACTTATGGTGGGAAGGTAACGTATTAATGGGTAAACTTGAAATAATTATGTCACCTGGTTTTGTTAATCAAGGAATAATTTCGTGTGAAGGAGATAGAGTTGCCAATTACATTAGAAAAGGATTAAAGATAGGTGTTTCCTCAAGAGGTGTTGGTTCGTTAGAAAAAGAAAATGGGAAAAACATTGTACAAGATGATTACGAATTAATCTGTTGGGACATTGTAACTTCTCCATCAACACCGGGTTCTTGGATTTATAATGAAGAACCATCTCAAGAACAACAAATGTCGGAGTCTAATAAAAAAAATGAAAACAAATTACTAAACAATTCATTAGATAATTTTTTATTAGATTAAAAAAAACAACAAAAAGTAAGTTTTTTATCTTTTATTGCATATTTATTAAAAAATGCATAATAGTGCATTCACAATAATAAAATATAATTTTAAAAAAAATTAAAATGGCTACAAAAAGAAAATCAATCATCGAAGAGGCTTTGTTAGATGCTAAGTCTTTAGAGGATGCCTTAAAAGCCAACACGAAAGAAATGCTTTCGGCTCATATGTCGAAAGAAATTGAGAGTATCGTAGAGTCGTCTTTGAAAGAACAAGATGAAGAAACTATTGAATTAGACGATATTGAATTAGAAGGATCCGCAGATGATGAGGAAGACGTTGAGTTAAATCTTGACAATGAATTAACAGATGATTCTGAAGAAGAATCTGAAGAGTTAGAAATGGACGTTATGGATTTACCAGATGATGGTGAAGAAATGGCTGACGTAGAATTAGACCTTGACACTGATCTAGATTTAGACGGTGGTGAAGGTGAAGAACTAGAACTAGATCTTGAACCTATGGGAATGGAATTGGGTATGGGTGACGATGTATTAGATATGACAATGGCTTCAGATGATGAAGTTGTTACAGTATTTAAGAAATTGAGTCCAGACGATGAAGTAGAGGTAGTTAAAGATTCTGATGGAATTCATTTGACAGATAACGAAACTGGTGCAGCTTACTACATTAAAGAATCTTTGGAAGAAATTGACGAAGAGGAATCAGTGTGTGAAGGTTGTGGTATGGATGAAGAAGAAACTATTTACGAAATCGAAATGGATGAGGAATCTGAAATGTCGGAAATGTGGGGTAGTAAATCTGGAGATGTTGACGGACATTACAAAGATTATGAAAGTCCTTTCACAATGGAAGAAGAAACTGATGACATGGGAGAAGGTCACTACAATGAAGAAGAAGAACTAGTGGATGAAGATCATACATTAGCTAGAACTAAAGGTCGCCAAAGAAAGGGTGGACATAGAAATAGACAAACTTCTGAATCTAGAATAGCTCGTAAACCAGTTGTTCGTAGAAAACCAAAAACTGAAACAGTTTCTGAAACAAAAATGATGAAAGAATACAAAGAGTTAAAAAGTAAAAATAACGAATACAAAAAAGCTCTTAACGTATTTAAAGACAAACTAAACGAAGTGGCGTTATTTAATACTAACTTAGCTTATGTAAATAGATTGTTTACTGAACATTCGACAACTAAAAAAGAAAAAATGGAAATTCTTAAAAGGTTTGACAATACTGATTCAGTAAAAGAATCTAAATCTATTTATAAGGTTATTAAGTCTGAATTAGATGGTAAAACACCAATTAGTGAGTCTGTTGAAAATAAAGTTAACAAAACTGTTAAATCTTCTAAATCTGATTTAAATGAGTCTACTGCTTATGTAGATCCACAAATTTCAGCTATTAAAGATTTAATGAAAAGAATATCATAAAAATAATAACAAAATAAAAACTCAAAAATAAAATGGGACATTTATTAAACTCAGGTGAAGTCGGAAATATAGGACTTGAACACTTGAAACAAATAAGATCTAAAACTATTTCTAAGTGGAACAAAATTGGTTTCCTAGAAGGTTTAAAAGGTCACGTAAAAGAGAACATTGCTCAGTTGTATGAAAACCAAGCTTCTTCTCTATTAAACGAATCTACGAGTTCAAACTCTTCAGGTTCATTTGAGACTGTAGTCTTTCCAATCGTAAGACGTGTATTCTCAAAATTATTGGCTAACGATATTGTATCGGTACAAGCGATGAACATGCCAATTGGAAAATTATTCTACTTTGTACCAAAAACATCTGGTAGAGATCATGCTCCTTTAAACGGGCCAGCTTTACCAGGACAAGAATGTGTATTTTCAGCTTGTAACGGTACATCACTAACTCAACTTCAAGAAAAGAATCTTTACGATATCTTTTATAATGATGGTTTATTTGATGCGTCTAAAGGACAAGCTACTGTATCTACTACTGCGGGTATTAACCCAGTTATCTTAAGTGCTAACGGACAAACTGTTGATACTGCGTTTGCTAGTCAACCAGTTGCTGCTGATGGTTCAGTAAGAAATCTTACAATGTGTATTACAGGATTTACTGGTGAAGGTGCTGGTAGATTAACAGGACCAGATGGTAATGAAATGGATACTGAGACTTTCTTAGCATCATTAACACTTGTCAATGGTGGAACAGCAATTTCAGATTCTAATGGTGACGTAATTATTGCGGCTAATGCATCTATACCTTTTAGGTTAGTATCACAAAAATACGGAAGAGGTATCGTAGATTACGGTAGCGATATCTGTGACGCTAATGGTTGTCTATTAGTTGAGGCTGATCTTACACACCCAGCGTGTGTTAGTTGTTCAGCTAGTACTTTTGATGGTTATATCG
>MDSX01054862.1_pt1 | contig 18042 bp, 13 predicted proteins | sample 811141 | NCBI WGS metagenome assembly MDSX01 (sample SAMN05326642, study PRJNA326480) | marine metagenome | isolation source: seawater | place: Atlantic Ocean: South East | collected 2010 | reverse complement strand
GGTGATGTTTCAGATTTTGAAGGTAATTTTATGATTCAAAATCTAAATAATATTAATCAATTTATCGTAAGCCATACAGGATATATTTCAGATACTTTAAGCCTAAAAGACGATTATGATAAAGTAATTTTATTACCTGATAATAGTTTAGATGAAATTACAATAAATACTAAAAGAAAAACATCATCAGTTTCTACAATCAGTTCTGCTAATATTTTAAATATTAGTTCAAATGAACTTTTAAAGGCTGCTTGTTGTAATCTTGCTGAAAGTTTTGAAACGACTCCTTCAATTGATGTAAATTACTCTGATGCTGTTTCTGGTAGAAAGCAAATTAACATGTTAGGTTTAGCAAGTCCTAATATTTTGATATCTATTGAAAATATACCTTCTATAAGAGGAGCTTTAAACGTATATGGCTTAACATTTATACCAGGCACATGGATTGAGAGTATTCAAGTTGCTAAGGGCTCAGGAAGTGTTGTAAGCGGTTACGAGAGTATTTCGGGTCAGATAAATGCAGAGTTGCGCAAGCCACTTTCAGATAATAAGTTATTTTTAAATTCCTATTACAATTCCATGGAGAGGTTTGAATTAAACTCACATTACTCAACAAAATTGAGAGAAAATTTTGATTATGGCTTGTATTTACATGCTGATAAAAAAGATAATAGAGATGATAGAAATAATGATAATTTTGGTGATTCTCCCACAGGTCAACAAATTAATATCTTGAATCGATTTCAGTATACTAACCTCGATAAGGGCTTAGTTGGGTTTTTTGATTTTAATTACATCGTTGATGAAAGGGTCTATGGAGAAATTGATTATTTTGATCCTGCTATTATTCCTGGACCTCCTATTAACGATTCTTGGGGTGGTTCTGCAGATTCCAATATAATTAGGAGTACTTTAAAATTTGGATACGTTAATCCAGATATAACTTACAGGTCTTTAGGGTTGCAATTGTCATATAGTAATGTTAATCTGGGGGCTGATTTTGGAAATAGTTTTCATGATGCAAGACATACTAGTTTTTATTCCAATCTGGTATATAATTCTATAATTGGAGATACTAGAAGTAAAATTAAAACAGGTGTTTCATTTACGCATGATAATTATGACGAATCTGTTAATAATTTAAATACATCATTTTTTGATTTAGGCAGAGTAGAAAAGTCAATTGGAGCATATTTTGAATACAATTATGATGATCTTGATAAGTTAAATTTATCTGCAGGATTTAGATATGATAATCATAATGTTATAGGTAATTTTATATCACCAAGATTGCATGTAAGATACCAGATGTTTTCAAAAACCACTATAAAAGTTTCTTCTGCTAAGGCAAGTAGAATTGCTAATCTTTTTTCAGAAAATCAAAAATTATTCTATAGTTCAAGAAAAGTATTTTTTGGTAACGCTAACGCCTCATCAGAATTCAATTCTTTTGATTATTTTGACATGAATCCAGAAGTTGCATGGAATTATGGTGCTTCATTAATTCAGAGTTTTAACCTTTTTGATAGAAATTCTCAGCTAACTTTAGATTACTACATTACAGATTTTGAAAATAAGGTTATTGTTGACTGGGAAAGTCCCTCTAGTATTTTATTTTATAATTTAACTGGAAGAAGTTATGCTAAGAGTTTTCAAGCACAACTATCTTATTCATTGTCAAATAGTATTGATTTATTATTGGCTTATAAAAATACGGATGCTAAAACAGATTATATTTCAGGAAGACTAGAAAACCCATTAACTCCTTCTGACAGATTTTTCGTAAACTTTTCTTACGTCGGTCCCTTAAATGATAAATTAAGAAAATGGAAATTTGACATTACCTACAATCATTTAGGCAATCAAAGACTTCCTTCAACCGTTAATAATCCAGAGTTATATAGATTAGATTCTTACTCATCAAAGCTTGACCTAATCAATTTTCAGATAACAAAGGTTTTCTCAGATTCGTTTGAACTTTATTTAGGAGTTGAAAACTTGACAAATTATAAGCAAAGTGATGGAATAATCTCTTATGATGATCCTTTTAGTCAATATTTTGATGCGACTATGATCTATGGTCCAGTTTCTGGAAGAATGTCGTATCTTGGACTTAGATACAATATAAATTAAACAAATAATCAATGACAAAATTTTTTTTATTTCAATTAATAGTTTTTTTTATTTCAATTAACAGTTTTGCTCAAACTAAATCCACCAAAATCATTGTTGATGGGGTTTGTATGATGTGTGAAGAAAGAATTGAAAAAAATATAATAGGATTAAAAGGTATTAAGTTAGCCAATTGGAATCTTGAGAATAGAATATTGAAGTTAGTCTATAATGAAAAGAAAATTTCTCTTGACGAAATTCATAAGTTTCTAGCATCTATTGGTCATGATACTAATAAAGAAATAGCGTCAAATCAAGCTTATAACTTATTAGATCCTTGTTGTCAATATCGTGACTTTCAAGTTGTGAAAGATCACGGTTTAGATAGAAAACCAATCCATGGTTCAAATAAAAAAGAGCAATAAAATTAATTATTACTCTTTTTTACATCAGATTTATTTTAGAATTACATCATTCCTGGCATACCACCTCCACCCATAGGTGGCATTGGAGCAGGAGAGTCTTCTTTTATATCGATTACCGCACATTCTGTGGTTAATATCATTCCAGCTACTGATGCAGCATTTTCTAAAGCAATTCTAGTAACTTTTTTGGGATCAATTATTCCAGCTTTCATCATATCCACATATTCCTCTTTTTTAGCATCGTATCCAATGCTGTTCTTACTATTAAGTACTTCCGCAATAACTATACTACCTTCACCGCCAGCATTTTCAACAATTGTTCTTATTGGAGATTCTATAGCTTTATTAACAATTTGAATTCCAGTAGTTTCGTCTGAATTTTCAGACTTTAATTTATCTAATTTTTCCTTAGTTCTTATTAGAGCAACTCCTCCTCCGGCAACAATTCCTTCTTCAACTGCAGCTCTTGTGGCATGTAAGGCATCGTCAACCCTATCTTTCTTTTCTTTCATCTCTACTTCACTAGGGGCACCAACATATAAAACAGCTACACCTCCAGCTAATTTAGCCAGCCTTTCTTGTAATTTTTCTTTGTCATAGTCACTAGAAGTTGTTTCAATTTGAGCTTTTATCTGATTTACTCTCGCTTTAATATCAGTAGCTTTTCCAGCTCCATTCACAATTGTAGTATTGTCTTTGTCAATAGTTATCGTTTCTGCAGTTCCTAGCATCTTTAAATCGGCATTTTCAAGTGAAAAACCTCTTTCTTCTGAAATTACCGTTCCACCTGTCAATATGGAAATATCTTCTAACATAGCCTTTCTTCTGTCTCCAAAGCCAGGGGCTTTGACAGCAGCAATTTTTAAACCACCTCTAAGTTTGTTGACAACTAGAGTTGCAAGTGCTTGACCTTCAACATCTTCAGCGATAATTAACAAAGATCTTCCAGATTGAGAAACCGGTTCCAAAATCGGTAAAATTTCTTGAAGATTTGAAATCTTTTTATCAAATAGTAATATGTATGGGTTTTCTAGCTCCGTAATCATTTTATCAGCATTGGTAACAAAATAAGGGGACAAGTAGCCTCTATCAAATTGCATACCCTCTACAACATCAACATAAGTATCAGTCCCTTTAGCTTCTTCAACAGTAATAACACCTTCTTTACCTACTTTTTCAAATGCAGTAGCGATTAAATTTCCAACGGTAGAATCGTTATTTGCAGAAATACTAGCTACCTGTTGAATTTTTTCAGAAGAATTACCAACTTGCTTTGATTGTTTATCTAGCTCTTGAGTAATGCATGAAACAGCTTTGTCTATACCTCTCTTTAAATCCATCGGGTTTGCTCCAGATGCAACATTTTTGAGTCCTTCTTTAACTATTGCTTGAGCTAGAACTGTTGCGGTTGTTGTTCCGTCTCCAGCTAGATCATTAGTTTTGGATGCTACTTCTTTTACCATTTGTGCACCCATATTTTCTAATTCATTTTCTAATTCTATTTCTTTAGCTACTGTAACTCCATCTTTTGTTACCTGTGGTCCACCAAATGATTTGCTAATGATAACATTTCTTCCTTTTGGGCCCAATGTCACTTTGACTGAGTTGGCTAAAGCATCAACTCCTCTTTTAAGACCATCTCTAGCCTCAATATCAAATTTTATTTCTTTTGCCATTTTATATTTTTTAAATTAAACGATAGCCAGAATATCTTTTTCTGACATAATTAAATAATCTTTTCCCGCATACTTAAGTTCAGTCCCAGAGTATTTGCCATATAATACTGTATGACCAACTTTAACAGTCATAGGATTATCTTTAGTTCCTTTACCAACAGCGACAACTATTGCTTTCTGTGGTTTTTCTTTTGCGTTATCTGGAATTATTATTCCAGATACTGTTTTAGTTTCTGCCTCTAGCGGTTCTAATAGAACTCTGTCAGCAAGAGGTTGAATATTTACTTTCATATTAATTGAATTTTTATTTAAAATTTTCATAAATCATGCCAAGTAAAAAATACTGACAAAATTACAGATGATACTATTCGTTTATATCAGAAGGACTATTTTCTGTTTTAATTGGTAGTGGATCCACAACAGTTTCTTCTGAATTAAGAGCTTTTGATTGTGAAACAGATTCTGATTGAGTAAAGGTAATGTTTGACATTAAAATTAAAGCAATTAAAGTAGCAGCAAGATACCAAGTACTTTTATCTAAAAAATCTGTAGTTTGTTTAACACCTCCAAGTTGTTGAGTTCCACCACCACCAAAAGAGGATGATAATCCGCCACCCTTGGGATTTTGTACCATGATTACAACTACTAGTAGGAAAGCAACAATTACAATTAATGTTAGAAATATAGAATATGAACTCATTTAATTTTTCTTTTAATTTTTTTAATTTGGTTTGCAAAGTAACTCTTTTTTTCTGGAAATTTCAAAATTAATATACTATAAGATTCAATGGCTTTTTCATAATTTTTTTGTTCATAATATAATCTGGCTAATGTTTCTGTGATGTAACCAGATGTCACAACTATTTCTTTACTTTCTGAATTAGAGTTATTTTCATCTTTAGATGATATATTTAATTTTGGTTTTTTTGAAATAAATTTATTGATTAGATTTTTCTGATTAGATCTGTCAATTGGTTTTATATTAGTTAATTCAAGCCAATTTACAAAACTATTATATTCTGTTTTTTTTTCTTTTTTAACAGAAATATTTTTTTTTCTTTTTTTATTTTCTTCTTTATCATGCAAAAAATTAAAAAGTATTTCTCTGTCCTTAGTATGAATTGCAGTAGAACTTAAATATTTATTAAATTTTATATCCTTTTTGTTTTTGAGAAACTTTAAATAAATTGCTTTTGATGGTTGAAAAAACGGATATTCATTATTTATTTCTTTTATAAACTCAATATCTTTTTTTGAAAGATTTTTTGGATTTTCTATTATCTTAAAAAATTTCTTTTTATTCATCCGTTACCATTTAGCCAATGACGCGTTAAACACATCTTGAGTTATTCTTTCAAAAATCTCTTCCAAAGCTGTATCCTTTTGAGTACCGATCAATTGAGCATTTCCAGGGTAATCATAATAAAATGAAAACCTTTTTTCAAAATCTGCTTCTGAATCTTTAACATCAAAAAATCTTACATTAACAGCTACGGTCAATCTATTTTGAGCTGCAGTGTTATTTGCAGTTGCAGTAGTCGGTGAAATTCTGTATTCTACAATTTCACCTTCATAAATCAAATCACCATTTGATTTTACTAGATCTAAACTCGTTTGATTAATTAAAAGATCAATAAGTGTATTTGTAAAATCACGTTCTATTCCAGGCTCAACAAGCGGAGCGTTATTTTGAAAATAATTTACCTGAAATGAATTTGTTTCAGGAGAAATTGATGCCCCAGTTAGGCTATATTTAACGCTACAATTACTTAAAATTGTAAACATCAAAATACATAAAATTTTTTTTGATCGCATCTATTGTAAATTATATTGTTTAATTTTTCTGTACAATGTTCTCTCACTTATTCCTAATTCGTTAGCAGCTAATTTTCTTTTACCATCATGCTTATTGAGAGATTTTTTTATCAATTCTAATTCTTGATCCTGGATTGAGAGTGATTCGATGGCTTTCACTTCTTGAATATAGTTAAAATCAGTACTATACCTTTCTTCATTAATATTATTTTTGTTATTTTTCACCTCTAATATTTCAACATTTTTATCATTTGAAACACTTTCTTCATTGTAAACTTTATTAATTAATTTTTCATTATTCTTCTTAAATTCACTTAAATTATTAGTTTGCATCAATTCAAGTGTTAATTTTTTCAAATCATTAAGATCAGCCTTCATATCAAAAAGAATTTTATATAAAATTTCTCTTTCATTATTAAAATCAGATTCTTCTTTGGTTTTAGAAATTACAGCTGGAAGATTAGTGTTTAAGTTTGGTAAATAATCTTTTAAAACACTCTTGCTAATTATTCTATTCTTTTCTAGAACGGATAATTGCTCAGCTATATTTTTTAGCTGCCTTACATTACCTCTCCATTGATAACCTTCAATAGTTTTTATTGCCTCTTCTTCTAGTCTTATAGTTGGCATATTATATTTTTTCCCAAAATCTGAGCAAAATTTCCTGAATAATAAATGAATATCCTCAGCCCTATTTCTTAGAGGAGGTAAATTTATTTCAACAGTACTGAGTCGATAATACAGATCTTCCCTGAATTTATTTTTTTTAATCGCTTCAGTCATGTTAACATTAGTAGCGGCAACAATCCTTACATTAGTTTTTTGGACTTTACTTGAGCCTACTTTTATAAATTCACCATTTTCTAAAACTCTCAATAGTCTTACCTGTGTGGTTAAAGGCAGTTCACCTACTTCATCTAAAAAAATTGTTCCTCCGTCAGCAACTTCAAAATAACCAGCTCTGCTTTGTGTAGCTCCTGTAAATGCTCCTTTTTCATGACCAAATAATTCGCTGTCAATAGTCCCCTCTGGAATTGCTCCACAATTTACTGCTATAAATTTTGAATGTTTTCTATGCGAAAGCTGGTGGGCAATTTTAGGAAAAACTTCTTTTCCAACTCCGCTTTCTCCAGTTATTAAAACAGAAATATCGGTTGGAGCTACTTGAATAGTTTTTTCTAAAGCACGATTTAGGCCAATAGAATTTCCGATAATTTCAAATCTTTGTTTTATCGTCTGTAATGAAATCATAATTAATTATTTTTTGAAAAACTAGTTGCAAACCCAACAAGTGTTGCGCTTGTACAGTCACTAATTTTTACATTTACAAATTCTCCAATTTTATAATTTTCTTTAGGGAAGACCACTGTTGTGTTTTGTTGATTTCTTCCTGCCCAGTGTAAATCTGATTTTTTTGATTCTTTTTCAATTAATACTTCTACGGTCTTTCCGATAAACTCCCTGCTTCTGAATAGGCTGTGTTTAAGTTGTAGGTCAATAATTTCACTTAGTCTTCTGCTTTTAATTTTTTCTTCAATATTATCGTGGAGTTTTTTTGCTGCAGGAGTTCCAGGTCTCTCTGAATATTTAAACATGTATCCAAAAGAATATTTAACCTCATCCATCAGACTTAAAGTATCCATATGATCATTTTCAGTTTCGTTTGGAAATCCAGTAATCATATCATGGCTTATACTGCAATCAGGAATAATCTTATATATATTTTTAATTAGTTCTAAATATTCCTTTCTACTGTGTTGTCTATTCATAGCTTTCAAAATATTATCACTACCACTTTGAACAGGTAAATGAATATAATTACAAATATTTTCATATTTAGACATAACCTTTATAACATCTAAAGACATATCTTGAGGGTTAGAAGTGGAGAATCTAATTCTTATTTTTGGTTGAGATAGAGCACACATTTCCAATAATTTAGAAAAACTTATAGACGATGCTTGTTGGATTTCACTTGCTTTTGAAAAATCTTTTTTAAGCCCTCCGCCAAACCATAGATAGCTGTCTACATTTTGGCCAAGTAATGTAACCTCTTTGAAACCTTTTTCATTAAGTTCATTAAGTTCATTAATAATTGATTGGGGATCTCGACTTCTTTCTCTTCCTCTAGTAAATGGTACTACACAAAAAGTACACATATTATCACATCCTCTTGTAATCGAAATAAAAGCATTTACACCATTTGAATTGATTCTTGTGGGAGATATATCTCCGTATGTTTCATCCTTGGATAATATTACATTAACCGCAGCTTTCCCATCTTCAACATCATTAAGTAAATTGGGAAGGTCTTTATATGCGTCTGGTCCAACTACCATATCCACAATTTTTTCTTCTTCTAAAAATTTGTGTTTCAATCTCTCAGCCATACACCCTAATACTCCTACTTTTACTTTTGAGTTAGTTCTTTTTACTCTGTTAAACTTTTCCAGTCTTTTTCTTATAGTTAGTTCTGCCTTTTCTCTAATCGAACAAGTATTTACAAGTATTAAATCAGCTTGATACATGTTTTCAGTTGTCTTATAACCATTCTTTGAAAGAATTGAAGCTACAATTTCACTATCACTGAAATTCATCGCACATCCGTAGCTTTCCAAATACACAGATTTAGTTTTTGAAACTGAGTTATTATCTTCAATTACTAATGTATCTCCATTAAATTTATATGGATTTTTTTCGCTCATGGTTAAATAATAGATTAAACAAGCAAATATATTAAAAATACGACAATTTGTCATGCAAATAAAATCAACTTTTTTTTTATGGCTTAATTTTTGAAACTAACATTATGAAAAAAAAATCTACATTTGTACACTTAAAATCTAAAAATGGCAGATAATTTAGTTATAGTTGAGTCACCCGCGAAAGCAAAAACAATAGAAAAGTTTCTAGGTAGTAATTTTAAAGTTGCGTCTAGTTTTGGTCATATTTCAGACTTGCCTTCAAAAAATATCGGTATTGATGTTAATGACAATTTTAAGCCTAGTTATGAAATTTCAACTGACAAAAAATCTATTGTAAAAAAATTACGTGACTTAGCTAAAAAATCAAAAACTGTTTGGTTGGCCAGTGATGAAGATAGAGAGGGTGAAGCAATTGCCTGGCATTTGTTTAGAACTCTAAAATTAGATGAAAATTCAACTAAAAGAATTGTTTTTAATGAAATAACTAAATCAGCAATTACACATGCGATCAGTAACCCAAGATCTATCAATTATAATCTTGTTGACGCTCAGCAAGCTAGAAGAATATTGGATAGGATAGTCGGTTACGAATTATCACCTGTTCTTTGGAGAAAGGTTAAAGGAGGTTTATCAGCTGGGCGAGTTCAGTCAGTTGCTGTTAGACTTTTAGTCGAAAAGGAAAGAGAAATTAGAAATCATGAAGCATTATCTAAATTTAGGGTCGAAGGAATTTTTGAAAATAGTAACAACAAAGATTTTACAGCTAAATTTTCTAAAGAATTTAACTCTAAAGATGAGGCTGAAAATTTCCTCAAAAGTATGATTGGTACTTCTTTTAATGTTTCAGAAATAATAAAGAAGCCTTTAACAAAATCTGCTCCAGCTCCTTTTACAACTTCTACACTCCAACAAGAAGCTTCAAGAAAATTATCATTTCCTGTTGGAAAAACTATGAGTACCGCTCAGAGACTATATGAATCAGGACATATTACTTACATGAGAACGGACAGTGTTAACTTATCATCACTCGCGCTGGAAGAGGCAAAGAAAAAAGTTATTAGTCTCTTTGGTGAGTCTTACTCAAATCCAAAAAATTACAATACAAAATCAAAAAGTGCTCAGCAAGCGCATGAAGCAGTAAGACCAACTAATTTTTCAATATCCCCAGAGAGTATTTCCGACTATGATCAGAAAAGATTATATAATTTAATTCTAAATAGAACATTGGCTTCTCAGATGATGCCTGCTAAATTAGAGAAAACAAATATTAAAATTTCTAACTCTAAAAATGATGATTTATTTTATGCAAGTGGTCAGGTTATAAAATTTGATGGTCATTTAAAACTCTATCAGGTTTCAAAGGATGATTCTGCTAATGAGGAGGACGGTATTTTACCCAACTTTACTGAAAAAGAAGTGTTAAATATGAAGAATTTATATTCTTTACAAAAATTTAGTAGACCTCCTTACAGATATTCAGAAGCTTCACTTGTTAAAAAATTAGAGGAGCTTGGCATTGGTAGACCATCTACATATGCTCCTACAATTTCTACAATTCAGAACAGAAAATATGTAGATAAAGGCTCAACTGAGCCCAAGGTAAGAGATTTGATAAAATTATCAGTTATAGATAATAAAATAAAGGAAGAAAAATTGACCGAAAAATTTGGATCAGACAAGGGGAAACTTATACCTACTGATATAGGAATGATAGTTACGGACTTTTTGATTAATCATTTCAAAAACATAATGGATTACAATTTTACTGCTAGGGTTGAAGAAGATTTTGATAGCATTGCAGACGGAAAGAAAGAATGGACAGAGATGATGAAAAATTTTTATGATAATTTTCACCCTATTGTGGAAGATGTTCAGAAAAATGCCACTAGAGAAAGCGGAAAGAGAGTTTTAGGCATGCATCCTGAAAGCGGTAAGGAAATTAGTGTTAGACTTGGAAAATTTGGCCCCATGGTTCAGATTGGAACTGTTGAAGATGAGGAAAAACCAAAGTTTGCTAGCTTGCCTTTAGATTTACAAATTGAATCAGTTAGTCTAGATGAGGCATTATTGCTTTTTCAGCTTCCTAGGGATATTGGTGAGGTTAACGGTGAAATGGTTGTCGCTAATAATGGCAGATATGGTCCTTATATAAAATTTGGAAAAAAATTCATATCTATTCCTATTGGAAAATCACCAACTTCTATTTCTTTAAATGAAGCAAAAATATTAATTGATGAAAAGCAAAAAGCTGATGCTCCAATTCACATATATGAAAATATGGACGTACAGAAAGGAAAAGGAAAATTTGGACCCTACATTAAATGGAATAACATGTTTATTAATGTTGGAAAGAATTATGATTGGGATAATTTAAGCAAAGAAGAAATCGAAGAATTAATTGAGGACAAAAAGAGAAAAGAAAGAGAAAAAATTATTCACAATTGGGAAGATGAAGGTATTAAAATAGAAAAAGGTAGATGGGGCAAATTTTATCTCGTAAAGTCAAATAAACGTATTCTCTTAGATAAAAATTTAGACGTTGAATCACTGGATTTAACTAAGGCAAAAGAATTATATCAGGCCAATTCGTCAAAAAAAACTAAGAAGTAAATATCATGGACTCTGATTTTTTGACATCACCATTTGACAATTTATTAACACCAGTTGATGACCATCTTATTGTTCATAACGAGCTGATGTCTTCCTTAATTCTTGGAAATAGAATCAAAATTCATACTGCAAAAAATGGTATTCCAGATTTAGATAATTTTGATTTGGCTATTATTGGTGTTTCAGAAAATAGAAATTCAGTAGAATATCTTGGTGATAAATTAAATTTAAATGAAATAAGAAAGTCTTTCTACAATCTTTATCCTGGAAATTGGTCCAAAAACATATTAGATATGGGTAATTTAATCCATGGTAATGAAATAAAGGAGACTTATAGTAGGCTAGTTTCTCTATTAACAATTCTTTTTGAAAAGAAAATCATTCCAATCATAATAGGAGGGAGTCAAGATTTATTATATGCAAATTATAGAGCTTATGATGAATATAAAAACACTGTAAATATTGTTAATGTTGATTCAAATTTTGATCTGGGTGATTCATCAAAACCGATAAATAATTTAAGTTATTTAGGTAAAATCATTTTGGATAAACCTCATAATTTATTCAACTACTCAAATTTAGGATATCAAACTTATCATAATTCTCAAGAAGAAATAGATTTAATGGAAAGTTTATATTTTGAAGCATACAGAGTTGGTGAGGTATGTGCAAATATTAGTATTGCTGAGCCAGTCTTAAGAGATGCTGACATAGTTGGTGTAGATTTAAAGTCAATTAAAGCATCTGAATTAAGTTCAAGGCAAAAATTTTCTCCAAACGGCTTTGACGGTAAAGAAATATGTGCAATCAGCCGGTATGCCGGAATTAGTAATAAGGTCTCTTCTTTTGGTGTTTACGAATATAAATCATCAAATGAAGATGAAATAACAGAAGCTTTAATTTCTCAAATTATTTGGTATTTTATTGAAGGAGTTAATTGTAGAATAAAAGATTCTGATTTTGATAATGAAGATGATTACAATAGGTTTACTGTCATTGTTGACGATTATGAAATGGTATTTTATAAAAATAAAATTACTTCAAGATGGTGGATTGAAATTTTATCTGGACAATTAAATACTAAACTTAAGGGAACTGCGTTATTACCGTGTACAAGCAGTGATTATGAGTCTGCTAAAAACGGTATTATACCTGATAGATGGTTCAAAGCAGTTAAAAAAAATGTTCTTTAAATTAAAAAATAATTTAGTTATGGTAAATTTACAATTTGTTTATTTAAATTTATATGGGTAAGTTTACCGGGCTTTTTTTACAAGTTAACACGTTATGAAAAAAATATTTTACTTTCTTATTTCCATACTTATCACATACAGTTGTGGGTCAAATGGTCCTGCAGGCAAATCTAAAGGGGAGCTTGTAGGTATTAAGGGTAAGAAATACTTCGCTGAAAAACCTTATGGTATGGTTTTAGTACCTGGAGGATCTTTTATCATGGGAAAATCAGACGATGATTTGCCTTCAATTCAAGATGCCCCAACTAAAACTGTTACTGTAAGATCTTTTTATATGGATGAAACAGAAATTACAAATTCAGAGTATAGACAATTTGTTAGATGGGTTAGAGACTCTGTGATTAGAACAAGACTAGCTGAATTTGCTTCTGGAATTGATGACATTGAAGATGCAATGTATCCTTTTATGTATAAATCAGAAAAAGAATTGCTTGCTAGTGAAGACGATAACAACAGTGATGAGAATGTTTACAATTACAATTTAGATAATAATAATAAGATATTAGATTGGGATGTTGAACTTGTTGGTATAGGCCCTACTTACAATAATCCAAAAGGAACTTATGATAAAAGTTTATGGCCTCATGAAGATTATGCTGCTGTGATGGATGAATTTCTTCTTTCCAAGGACGAGATTTTTAACGAAATGAAATTTGCCTGGAATGTTGAGAAGTTTTTATTCAAAAATAAATTTTCTAATATTTCCGGACAAAATGGATATTTAGCTAAAATTGAAGAGGTAAAAAGAAAAGAAATTGAACAAATTTATGAACAAATGCAAACTGATGGTGGAATTGATGAAGTAACTCAACCAGGTTCTGTTCCGACATTTGTCTATTATGAAAAGAGAGATCCAAACGATCCTAATTCCGGTTTTACTGATGAGATCGAAAAAACTGTAAGGGTCACAGAAAGTTATTTACATGAAAAGTGGCCAAGCTCTAAAAGAAGTAAATTTATAAAGGAAGTTCCTGTTCCAATTTATCCTGATACTACTGTTTGGATGAGGGATTTTAATTATTCCTATAATGAACCAATGCACAATGATTATTTTTGGCATGATGCGTACAACGATTACCCTGTTGTAGGCGTTACTTGGCATCAAGCCAAAGCTTTTTGTGAATGGAGAACTAAAACCAAAAATGATTATCAAAAAACTAAGAAAAAGAAAAGTTTAGTTCCGGAGTTTAGACTTCCAACCGAGGCTGAGTGGGAGTATGCTGCTAGAGGAGGCTTACAAGGAGCAATGTATCCTTGGGGAGGTCCTTATACTAAGAATGACAGAGGATGTTTTATGGCTAATTTTAAACCAATGCGAGGAGATTATGCGGTTGATCAGGCATTATACACGGTTGAAGCTAATGCATATGATCCAAACGGTTACAGTTTATATAATATGTCAGGAAATGTATCTGAATGGATTGATTCTTCGTATGAAGCTGAAGCTTACGAGTTTTCATCAAGTATAAATCCGAGTGTTAATAATACTGAGAACAAGTTAAAAGTTGTTAGAGGTGGTTCATGGAAAGACGTAAAGTATTTCTTGCAAGTTAGTTCTAGAGATTATGAGTACGCATCAAGAGCTAGAAGTTATATTGGCTTTAGAACTGTTCATGATTATCTCGGCGCTGATATGACCGCAAATGCTATGACAAATTCAACAACAAGAAAAAATAATAATAAAAGAAGTTCAATAAAATAAAAATTAAATTCAAAAAAATGAAATTAAAAATTAACAAAACGCAAATGAATTTTGCCTACGGAATGGGTGCTGCTGTTGTAATTATCGGTGCTCTTATGAAAATTACTCATACTGATTTAGATTTATATATCTTTGAGATTACAGGAAATACAATGCTTACTATTGGTCTTGTTACTGAGGCTCTTATTTTTGCAATTTCAGCTTTTGATGTTCCAGGAAAAGATTATGAGTGGGAAAAAGCTTTTCCAGAATTAGTTGGAGGAAAAGCAAAACAAACCTCATCTGGTGGAGGTGGTGTTACTGTTGAAGATGTTCAAGAAATGATAACAAAAGCAAAACTTGACCAAGAGGTATTTACTAAGTTAACAAACAGCATTAAAGATTTTGAAACTTCTACTAAGGAAGGTGCTAATAGCCTATCTTCCAGTATTAAGGATTTTGAGGCTTCTGCTAAGTCTGGTGCAGATAATGCAAGTGAGTTAGTCAGAATAAACAAAGAGTTTGCTGATAATGCAAATCAACTAAATCAACAAATGCAATCTCTTGCTTCAAATTTAGAATCCCTAAATGATGTTTACGGTGGCGTTTTAAGTGCAATGAATAAAAAGTAAATAACTATAAATAATATTTAAATAAAAAAATATGGCTTCAGGACAAGAAAGCGCAAGGCAGAAGATGATTAACCTTATGTATTTGGTATTTATAGCAATGTTAGCTTTAAATATGTCAAAGGAAGTTTTAGCTACTTTTGGTATTATTCAAAATGAAGTTTCAAAATCATCAAAATTATTACAATCAAATAACAGCGACTTAATTTCAGCGATTAAGAGTAGTGCTGAAGAATCTCCCTTAAAATGGAAAGCGCCATTTGAAACTGTTAGTCTGGTTTCTAATACTGCTGAGGAACTGTTAAGTTTTTTAAATTCAGATTCAATTAAAAGACCAATAAAAATGGAGCTTAACAAATTTCAAAGAGAAGTTGATGGCTCAATTCCTGACTCAATTCCTGACTACCAGGTGATGGACAAAACACAATATTTTGATGAATTATTTTTTAACGGAGCTTATAAAAATTCAGAAAATACTGGATATAATGCATCTGGTACTCTGTTTGTAAGTTTAATAAATAATTTTAAAGAAGTTTCTATTCAAGCAATTGAAACTTCAAATACTGGTGAAAATGACTCTGTAGTTAAGAAAAAATGGGATCAAAATAAAAAATCATTAATTGCTAAAATTAATAATAGCTTTGATACTAAAGCTGTGAAAGTTGGTAGAAGAGATGATCAAATATCGGGATGGCTTAATTTTAATTTTGAAGGATTTCCTGAAATAGCTTCGATTACAAAACTAGCGTTGATGGAAGAAGATGTTCATAATGTTGTAAATGATTTAATTACTGCTTTAAAGCAAAGTATTGAAGGTGAGAATCTTAATACCCTCAAAGCTATTGTTGGAGATGTAAACAATTATTATAGAGGAGACAAATTAACAGGAACTATCTCACTTGGTAAATATGACCCCACTTTTATAGCTAATAGAATTGTAATTAACGGAAAAGAATATGACCCATCTCAAGTTATGGAAAATGGCCAGATTGTTTTGGAAAAATTAAATACTAGAGTAGGTAGTGTTGGTGAAAGAAAATTAACTGGTGAAATTATTTTTGATAGAACTGATCCTGATTCAGGTGAAAAAATTGAAGTCAAGATCCCGATTGAACAAATATACAGAGTAAACCCTTCTCTTGCAATTGTCAGTAATGATGATATGCAAGTTGTTTTTAGGGATATTGATAATAACCTATCGATTTCTATGATAGGTGTTTCTGATTCAGATCTTCAAATTGTTTCACCAAGTGGAGTGAAAAAAAACGGAACAGGAAAATATATTTTATCTGGAGCTAAAGGGGATAAGGTTACAATTAAGACCAGAGATAAATCATCTGGAAATACAGCATCTATTGATTTTGCTGTAATTAAACTACCAAAACCAACTGCAATTTTTGGTAATGGGAAGGCTTTGGTAGCTAAAAGTAAAATTGGAGGTTCTACATTAAAAGCCGTTTATGATGACGATAGACTTAATAATAGTTTATCACCCAGAGTTGTATCATTTAAGATGAGAGTTGGGGTAAAGTATATTGGTCAGTCTAACAGTAACAGATTGTCTTCTAAAATGAAAGCTGCCATAAAGAAAGCAAAAAAAGGAGAGAGTATAAGTATATATGATATTAGTGTAAAAAGTAGTAAAATATCTGGATTAATTACACCTAAAACTGACATTGCAGTAACCGTTAAATAATTATTCATGAGGAGATTAGATTTTAAAATATGTTTACTTTTTTTAATTACATGTAGCTATTCTTTAAATGCTCAGAACCCCGAATATAAATCGGGTTTAAGTAATTTATTAAATGCATCAATTCCTGAAGAAATTGGTGTAAGAACAACAGCGCAAATTAATTCTGATTCTGAAGACCCACTTGAATATGGATATGTAGATGATAACGATATATTATGGTCTACCATCGTGTATGAAATAATTGATTTAGACGAAAGAGTAAATTTCCCACTTTTATATCCAACACAATTTGGATTGGTAGGTAACGAAAGAAGACCGATGCTTTGGTGGTTAAGACAAGAAATTGAAAAAGGCTCTATTCCGGTTTATGATCAAGGTGATGCTGGAGGTTATTTTTTAGATAAAGTTGAGCCAGAAGATGTTACTAATATCTTTAGAAAAAAAAATATTTATGATGTTGGAAATGAAAAAAGAGATAATGGTGCTGAGGAAATTAGATTTAAAATTGAAGAGCAAGAAGAAAAATTTTCTTTTAACCCATACAATGAAGGTTTAAGCTCAGAGGAAATTGAAGTTCTGCAAAATACCCCTAATTTTATAAAATTATTTCCTTACAAAATTAAAGATGATCAATTAGCAGAATCATTTCTTGATGGTATAATCACTTATGATCAATTCAGTCAGTATGAGAATGAGGAGATTTTAGATGATGATTTACTTGTTCAATACGAGTTAACTTTTAGAGAAATGGTCGAAGAACTACTTTTTGTTTTTGAAATGGATTATGACTGGATTGAAGTTGATTATTCTGACCTAAGACAATGGCTTATTAAGGGGGTTTGGTATTTTGATAAAAAATATTCTGAGCTTATTTACAGGCCTATTGGAATTGCTCCTGTAATATTACCTCAATCAGCAGATGAAGATGATTTTTCTAGTGGAAGTGATGAAGATGAAATGGATGAATTACCAACAGCAGAAGAATTATTGGGTGATGGAGAAGATTCAGATGGAGATGGTATTTCTGATGATATTGAAACAGATGAATATGATTTAGATCCTGATGATCCTGACACTGACGGTGACGGTCTGCAAGACGGGGATGAAGTATTAAGAGGATTATATGCTGATGACCCGGATTATGATTCTGACGGTATTTCAGATGGTGATGAAATTGCAAATGGAACAAATCCTTTTGTAGACGAGAATAACAGTGGAGATGACGGAGATGATTCTGATGACGCAGATGACGTTTCACCAGGAAGTAATTTAACTGTTCTATTTTGGGTATATTACCCTCAGGCAAGGGGAATTCTAAAGAAAGGCCATGCATTTAATAGCAGAAATATGACTCAAAGTATTTCTTTTGATGAGATTATTAATTCAAGAAGATTTAATGGTGTTATATATAAAGAAGAAAATGTATATGAAAACCGTGAG
>MDSX01004476.1_pt1 | contig 18089 bp, 16 predicted proteins | sample 811141 | NCBI WGS metagenome assembly MDSX01 (sample SAMN05326642, study PRJNA326480) | marine metagenome | isolation source: seawater | place: Atlantic Ocean: South East | collected 2010 | reverse complement strand
AGAAAGAAGTCGCACGAATTTCTAAGCCCAGTGCCCAATTCATTTTTGATATTCCTTCTGAAAGGCGTAGACGATTATTTGGCTATAAAGCGCCTTCTTGGCACGGGGGCAATCAAATAAGTTATCGGAAACTTAAAAAAGCAGTAAAAGAAGATTGGGAAATAGTCAACTTTCACGGTATTGCATTTTTCCCCATTCACAGAATACCAAAAAGAATCAGGAAATACGTTGTTCCTTTAGACAGCTTTTTGTGCAATTCTATCTTTAAAGAGTTCAGTTCTCATTTAGTCTTCATCTTAAAGAAAAAATGATCAAAAAGTATATTCCATACGGCGTGAAAATCAGATTGCATCTTTTAAAAAATGCTGTTAGGGATTTTTCCAACGGGTATATGTTCTCCTTTGCTAAGATAAAGCCGCAACATCTAGATGAATCCATTGTTTTTGCTCTTACGCAAGACCTCAAATCCAATGAGTTCAAAAAGCAGAATATTCTCAAAGCAAAATCCTTCATTGACCATGTAACTATTTGGCCTGACCAAATATTTTCATTTTGGAAAATTGTGGGAAATCCGTCTGGAAAAAGAGGTTTTGTTCAAAGTCGTTCTTTGGTGAATGGGGAGACTATAGATTCATTTGGTGGCGGTCTTTGCCAATTATCTGGTTTATTGTATTTAGTAAGTATTCACTGTGGATTGATAGTACTTGAAAGACATAATCACTCTGTTGATATTTATGATGATGATAGCAGATACATGCCGTTAGGAGGTGATGCAACAGTTGCATATGGACATAAGGACTTGAAAATTCGAAATAACCTAAGGCAGCCTATACGTTTTGCTATTAGTACTAATGATGATACAGTTTCAGTAGGTATTCGCTGTGCAGATGAGATAACTGTGCGTAAAGTAGATTTTGCCATTACGCATCAGGATGCAGATATTAAAGTGGTGGAAACGATTATTAATGATGAAACCGCACTTAGATCGACCTATAAGAACTTAGTAACCAATTAAATGCATCTCATGAATAAGTATACTCTTTTAATTAGTATTCTCCCTTTTGCATTATTTTCTCAAAACGCGAATTCTTATAAGCCTACTAAGATTATCATTCAAGATAATGTAGAACGGTACTTATGGGATTATACGCAGACGGACAATGTGGGGTTAAATGAAATGCATGCTCCCGTGGGATGGACGGAACCAATAATTGAGGCAGAGTTTGATATTCGTGGAATAGTGCTGTAAGGATCTTTGGGGCTCCAATTTAAAGACAGTACCATGGTTATTGTCAAGAATAACGGGTTTTATATTCCAAATGGAGAGAGAGTAAGAATATTCAACAGTGGAGAAGAGGAGCTTATATTAATTGAAGTATTGACTCCTGCCTACAAGCAACAAAGAGTTCGTCAATTTGATCATTTCCACTAGATGGGCTGCAAGGGCCGTTGAACTTTAAGATTTTTTTCTGTCTCATTATGAACAATTTAGTATTTTTTAATCTAAATCGAACCTTTATTCGTGTAAAGTGTTGAATAATAACACTATTTAACGTTAAAATAAAGTTCCATAAGGACATTTGTTTTTAAATTTGCACAAAACCTCTAATCCATGGCATTAAAATTTGACGCAGCACTAGGTACCTCTGTAGTAGTGTTTGCATTTGACGGACAACATTTAAGATCGCTCGTTGGGGCTAAATCATTAGAGCCCTACAAAGGAGCACCAATGCTTCCTACCAATTGGGTAAAAGCCAACGACAGTGTGGAAGATGTTGCGAAACGCATGATGAACAGAGTTCTCGGTATGGATCAAATCTACCTGGAGCAATTAAACGCCTTTGCGCGAGTCTATAGAAACCCTATGGGAAGAGTAGTCAATATTGCCTACTACGCGCTCTTGAATTGGGATGAAGTAAAAGATATCAAACTTCAAGAAGGATACCGTTGGGTAAATTATAATGACGAGCCAGAAATGATATTCGATCACAACGAAATATATGAGATGGCAAAGGAACGTTTAAAGCGCCGCGTGAAAAGACGACCTATTGGTTTCGTGCTGCTTCCTCAACGATTTACGTTTAATAATATCCATTCCCTCTATGAAGCCTGCTTGGGTAAGGAATTAGACAAACGAAATTTCCGCAAGAAGTTTATGCGCAGCGAACTTCTTATAGATACGGAGGAAACTGTATTTGAAGCACCAGGTAATAAAAAGCCCTCACGTTTGTATGAATTTAATCAACAGAAATACGAGAAATTAACTCTTAAAGGGTATGACTTTAAGTTTTAACAAAAAAACCTGCGAATAGCGCAGGTTTTTTTATGTTATCAAATCCCAATCTGATCAATTTGAATATTCATTCCAATCTGTATTCTTGTAAGCGTTGCTTCCAAAAAAGTTTGCAACCTTCATGAATTGCTTTGGCTCTTGATATCCGGGAACTGGGCTAAGCATTTCAAATGTATGATTCATAAAAATCACAGTAGGATAGGACATTTTTCCATTTAGTAATGCAGCTGCTAATTCATGATAGCCCCGTTTTCCTTGGGCAACAAATTTAAAAGTGTTGTTTAAAATTGAAATATCCTCTTGCTGCTCCGCATTGAACTTCACGTTGTAATAATACTCATTCATGTACGCTGCAACCTCAGGATTTTGAAAAGTAGCTTTATCCATCCGCTTGCACCAACCGCACCAATCAGTATATACATCTATAAATATCTTTTTTGGATTTTCTTCAGTTAAGCTTAATTCATATGCCTTTTCAATTGTCATCCATTGAATCTTCTCTTGAGCCAATCCAGCCAATCCAGATAATACTGCTAGAGTTAGTAAAGTGTTCCTCATAAACATGAAAATAATGAACCCCGCGCACAAGGCGCAGGGTTCATATGATAAAACTATGCTAAATGTTATTTAACACCGTGCATTAATTTATTCAATGGTTTACGCAGTAAGGCAATCAATAATGCAAAACCTATCAATACAAAGCCAAGCGTAGAAAAGGTATCTACATAACTAGTAAGGCCTTGCTCTGCTGAAAGTTCTACAGATTCTCCTCCATGACCTTCGCCGCCTGTTAACGTAGCTATTGCTCCGGCTAAATAGTTAGCCATTGCGAATGATAAAAACCATCCACCCATGGCGGTTCCTGCAATATTTTTAGGAGCAAGTTTGGTCACCATGGATAAACCAATCGGACTCAAGAATAACTCACCCGTAGTATGGAGCATGTACAAGAATACTAGAGTTAATAGAGGTACTTGAAATGCGTCATTTGCAAATTCTAAACCAATCAACGTGACCAAGAATCCCGCACCTAGTTGTAAGATTCCGTAGCTAAATTTCATTGGAATAGAAGGGTTTTTCCCTATAGTATCTAGTTTAATCCACATCCAAGAGAATAAGGACCCAAAGGTTATAATGAAGAATGGGTTGAAGAACTGCGTCATTGCAGGAGGCATTTCCCATCCACCAATCATTCTATTCACATTACCATCAGCAAATAGGGTTAGAGACGTTCCTGCTTGCTCAAAAGCTGCCCAGAAGATGATATTGATCACCATCATGATAGTTAAGGCAATCATACGGTCCCTCCACATTTTACCCTCTTTAGCACCGGCTGAAATGAGTTGGTAAACAACGAAAACGAAAATCGCAATGAGTAAATAAATTAAAATGGAATTTTTCAGAATGAGTACGTAACACAATGGTATCAAAAAGAGTGAAAGTACTGTTATGGCCTTGTAGCGAGGCATAAAAAGCATTCGCTCATGACCAGCAGGTGTAATATTGATGTTTGGAACGTGCTCGTATTTCTTACGTCCGCTCCAAAAGATGAATAGACCGGCAAGCATACCAAGTCCTGCTAATCCAAAGCCGTATTCAAAGCCGTATTTCTGACCAACAACAGCAACCACTGTAGTGGCCAATAAGGCCCCAATATTAATTCCAATGTAAAAGATGGTAAATCCTGAATCGCGACGTGGGTCGTCATCTTCGTAGAGTTTACCAACAATAGTTGAGATGTTTGCCTTAAAATAACCATTCCCAATAATCAAACCGCCCATACCAATGTACATTAGGGAGTCTCTGAGTACTCTGTCTAAATCTAACAGGTCAGTACTAGCAACAATCAAAAATTCTCCGATTGACATTAAAACGGCACCAAGCATAATTGCGTATTGGTACCCTAGATACTTATCTGCCAAACGCCCCCCTAGGATAGGAGCTGCATATACTAAAGCGGTATATGCACCATAAATTAAAAAGGCTTCTGAATTCCCTTTCATCATAGATTCTATGAGGAAAAGAGTAAGAAGGGTACGCATTCCATAGTAACAGAAACGTTCCCACATTTCTGCCATAAATAGCGTCCACAGCGCTGGTGGGTGCTTTAAAGATTGATCACTCATGTTTAGGTGTTTTTGTATTCAACAAGTATACATTATATTTCTAAGAGCAGATAGAGGCTAATTCTTATAAATTTTCTTGGATGAAATTAGTCATCATACGGTAAAGATGCATACGCGAATTACCTCCAGAAATCCCATGATTCTTGTCAGGATAGGCAAACCATTTAAAATCTTTGTCTGCTTGGACCAAGGCCTCTACCATGCGCATAGAATTCTGTACATGCACATTGTCATCTCCAGTTCCGTGAATTAACATGTATTTGCCGTTAGGACTCATGCCGTTGACATGAGATAGCGGACTATCTGCATCATATCCAGCGCTGTTTTCAGAGGGTAAACCCATGTAACGTTCGGTATAAATATTATCATAAAACCTCCAATTAGTTACAGGAGCAACAGCAATAGCCATTTTAAAAACTTCCGGACTTTGGAATAGGCAGTTGGAAGCCATGTAGCCGCCATAGCTCCAGCCAAAAATTCCAATTCGATTCCCATCAATATACCCACGCTTAGATAATTCAAGGGCGGCTTCTGTTTGATCCCGAGTCTCTAGTTTACCCATCTGACCGTAGGTACTCTTTTTAAATGCTTCGCTACGTCCATCTGTCCCGTGGTTATCAACGCTTACCACAATCATGTCGTATTCATTGGCCAACATTTGAAACCACATGCCGTTCAAAGGGTCGTATTGATTCTGAACCGTTTGTCTTCCCGGTCCCCCATATACATACATAAACATGGGATATTCCTTTGTATCATCAAAGTCTGTGGGTTTAATCATCCAAGCATTCAATTCTCCGCCAGAAGGCGTAGGAAGAGAAAAGAATTCTTTCGGGGTATAGGTGTACTTGGAAAGAGCCTTTTCTGCTCGTTCATTTCGTTTAAGCATGCGTACAAGAGTACCAGTATTATCGCGTAAACTGACTTGGGTTGGTATTCCTTCTGCACTGTACGTGTTGACAAACAAACTAAAGTCATTGGTGAATGTTCCCCTATGGGTGCCTTTTTCCGCGGTAAGCATTGCTTTACTGCGTCCATTAATTTTAATGCTATAGATGTTTCGTTCCGTTGGATGTGCCTCAGAACTCTGATAATAAAGGCGCTGACTATCATCGATTCCATAAAAAGACGTCACATTGAACGCCCCTTTTGTTATTTGGCGCTTAACATTACCTCTTTTAGTAATATGGTATAAGTGGTTCCAACCGTTTCGATCGCTTAGCATGATAAACGAACCGTCTTCAAGAAAATATAATTCGTCATTGATTTCTAAATACTTTTCATCCGTCTCATGATAGAGCAGGGAAGATGCACCGGTAGAAGCATCAACAGTATAGAGTTTCAAGTCATTTTGCAGACGATTCATGGTAGAAATGATCCAAGTGCCGTTCGCAGACCATTTTGCTCTAGGTAAGTATTCGTAAGAAGTACCGTCTAAAACTTGTTTCACTGTACCATATTCACTGTCCCATACATGGGCTGTTACTAAACTATTGTCCTCTCCAGCTTTTGGGTATTTAAAGGTGTAAGGGAAAGGATAAAGTTCATTGCCATATACATCCATATTAAAACTGCGGACATCACTTTCATCAAAACGAAAGAATCCTATATATCTAGAATCGGGCGACCACCAAAAGGCGTTTACTAATGCAAACTCTTCCTCATACACCCAATCCGTAGCTCCGTTGATTACGGAGTTGAATGTTCCATCTTGAGTGATTTGAGTATGCGTTTGTTCAAGTATACTGTAGACGAAAAGATTATTACCTAAAACATAAGCGACGCGTTTTCCATTGGGAGAATAGGTTGCATAACGGACTTTTTCATTTCGAAGCTTTTGAGCCGTGCCTAAACTGAAATCTGCCAACCAAATTACGCTCCTAGAACTGTACCTATAAATAGATTCGCTTTCAGTCTGAAGAATAGCCCCTGTTTCGTTAGCATTGAATGCATACCCTCCAAAACCATCTATCTCTTCAATAGAGGTAACATCTAATAAAGTCGCCACTTTTTCGCCTGTTTGATAACTGTATTTATCAATGGTTTTCCTTGTAGAAGCAGAGTAGTGCTTTCCATCATTCATACTGCGAAGACCGCCAATTCCCCCTGCATAAAAGGAATATTTCTGCCATAAATCACTTAGCGTAATGGATTGTTGCGCAAACGAAGAAATGGAGAGCACAAGGCATACCCCAAGAGTAATAAGTTTTTTCATGTCAATCATTCTGTGATAAGCGAAGATAATTCAAGAATGGTCACATTTCAGCAAGGAATCAGTCAGATTCTGGAGCCAATGTAACTAGAAGACCTTCTAAATCACTACTCATGAATATTTGACATCCGAGTCGACTTTTATTTTCAACGAAAAATGCTTGGTCAAGCATATCCTCCTCATCCTCAGAAGGATTTTTTAAAACATGTGCACTCTCAATATAACAGTGGCATGAAGCGCACATGGCCATTCCGCCGCAAGTACCTTTTACAGGAAGTTCGTGAGATTTGCATACTTCCATAAGATTCATATTCATATCTGTTGGAGCAATTAGATTGTGTTGTTGCCCTTCTCTATCAATTACAGTGATGTTGATATCTGCACTCATCCTATTCTAAACTTCCTACACCGCCCATAACCGTGGTATATTTAAAAGATAATTTTTTATCAGGATAGGCTCTTTTAAATGCACTTTGAACCATGATGGTTCCTTCATGAAAACCACATAGAATTAATTTCAATTTACCGGGATAGGTATTCACATCACCGATTGCATAGATCCCTTCAATATTGGTTTGATAATCCAAGGAATTATCAACGACTATCGAATTTTTCTCAATAGTTAAGCCCCAATCCCCAATAGGTCCAAGGGTGGGCGTGAGCCCGAAAAGAGGCAGCCAATGATCACACTCAATCTTTTGGGTTGAACCGTCTTTGCTATGCACAGTGACGGATTCTAAAAAATTGCTACCGCTAACTTCTTTTACTTCTGCATTGGTAATAAGGTTCACCTTACCAGCATTAGCAAGTGCCATCACTTTATCCACACTATCTAAATGGCCTCTGAAAGAAGTGCGTCTATGGACAAGACTAACTTCTGTTGCTATATCGGCGAGATAAATAGTCCAGTCTAAAGCACTATCGCCCCCACCGGAGATTACAACCTTTTTATCTCTGTACATATCAGGGTCTCTGATGATATATTCTACTCCTTTTTGTTCAAAATTTGTTAGGTTTTCTATTGGCGGTCTTCTAGGAGTAAATACACCCAGTCCTCCTGCTATTGCGACAGAGGGAGCGCGGTGTGTCGTGCCTTTATCTGTGGTTACTATGAATTGACCATGATTATCCTTATGGATAGTTGTAGCGCTCTCCCCTAAGGTGAATCCAGGGTTAAATGGTTTAATCTGTTCCATCAAATTATCTACCAATTCTCCAGCATTGACTATGGGAAAACCAGGGATATCATAGATGGGTTTTTTTGGGTAAATTTCAGTCAATTGTCCACCCGGTTGAGGTAGCGAATCAATAAGGTGACATCTCATCTTTAGGAGTCCCGCTTCAAAGACAGAAAAAAGCCCTGTAGGTCCTGCGCCTATGATAAGAAGATCTGTTTGGATCATGTTCAATTGGTTGATGAATTCAGATACAAAAATAAGGTGGAGAATCTAAAGCATACATTGAGTGGTATCATTGTTTCAAACATAAAAAAGCCGCAAGAAGTGCTTGCGGCTTTCTGTCTTTAGAATAATTTTCTATAAACCAAATGCATTTTTAAACGTATCCACGAAATCCAATTTTTCCCAAGTAAATAGTTCTACTTGTGCTGTAGCCTTAGTTTGTCCATCTGCCGAATAAAAGGACTTCTCCACAATTTCATTTTTTCGCCCCATATGACCGTAAGCTGCGGTTTCACTATACATGGGTTGACGAAGCTTTAATTTCCGTTCTATAAGCCCTGGACGCAAATCGTAAAGTGCTTTTACCTTACTAGCTATTTCACCATCTGTGAAATCTACCTTTGCTGTTCCATAGGTATCCACGAAGACACCCATGGGTTCTACTACGCCAATAGCGTAAGAAACTTGAACGAGCACTTGGTCGCAGATACCAGCTGCTACTAAATTTTTTGCAACGTGTCGCGTGGCATAGGCTGCAGAGCGGTCTACTTTTGATGGGTCTTTTCCTGAAAATGCGCCACCTCCGTGAGCACCCTTGCCGCCATAGGTATCAACAATAATTTTACGACCCGTCAAACCAGTATCTCCATGCGGACCGCCAATTACAAACTTACCTGTGGGGTTAATGTGGTATTTTATGTCGTCACCAAATAAAGCTTGAGTTGCAGCGGGCAAGGCTGCTTTTACTCTAGGAATTACAATTTCTACAATATCTTTTTTGATTTTCGCCAGCATAACTTCATCGTCACTGTTAAAATCATCGTGTTGGGTACTTACTACAATAGCCTCTATGCGTTCTGGCACATTCTTATCACTATATTGAATGGTTACCTGAGATTTTGCATCTGGTCGCAAATATGGAATATCTGTAGACTCCCGTCTTATTTCTGCGAGAACTTGCAGAATTCTATGGCTTAAATCTAACGCGAGCGGCATATAGTTTTCCGTCTCGTTTGACGCATAACCAAACATCATACCTTGATCGCCTGCACCTTGATCTTCTGGGTTTCCTCTGTCAACACCGCGGTTTATATCGTCACTTTGTTCGTGAATAGCACTTAGGATTCCACAGGAATTCGCATCAAACATATATTCACTTTTCGTGTAACCTATTTTCTCTATGACACCCCGAGTAATACGCTGAACATCCAAATAGGCGTTAGATTTCACTTCACCGGCCAAGACTACCTGTCCTGTTGTTACCAGTGTTTCACAAGCTACTTTAGAGTTTGGATCAAATGCTAAAAAATGATCAATGATTGAATCGGATATTTGATCCGCTACTTTGTCTGGGTGCCCTTCGGACACACTTTCAGAAGTGAAGAAATACGACATCTCTTACAGTTTTTATTGGGGTTATTTTCAATTCTTTTGGAGAGGCCACTTGTTTGCTTGCATGCTAAGAGCGCTGAAGTGCTGTATTTAGCATTTTTTTTTAGTGGTTGCAAGCAGTCAAATCCTTCCACGCAATCAAAAGTAGAAAAGAAAATTACTTTTAAGTGTCAATTGACAGATTTTTCAAATTATTGGCATTAATTTTACAGCGCTATCAAGAAAGACAGAGGGAATGGGCCCTACGAAGTCTTGGCAACCCGGAAGTGCCGGGTGCCACAACCCACCTCAAAGAGGAATGATGCAAGTCACAGTTTCATCTCCACCTTTCTTTTTAGCCACCTAACATTAAGGAGATGAGCATTAGAAAAGCTTTACAAGAGAAAATATTGGTTTTGGATGGAGCCATGGGCACCATGATACAAGACTATAAGTTCGAAGAAAACGATTACCGTGGCGAGCGATTCAAAGAGTATTCGTACCCTTTAAAAGGGAACAATGATCTGCTGGTTTTAACGCAGCCCAAAGCCATAGAGGATATTCATCTAGCCTATTTGGAGGCTGGTGCAGACATTTTAGAGACCAACACTTTTAATTCAAATTCCATATCCATGGAGGATTATCATATGAGTGATTTGGTGGAAGAACTTAATTTGGCTGCAGTTGAATGTGCACAACGAGCAATTGATCGCTACAGGAAAAATGGGGGTATGGAACCGAAGTTCATCGCAGGATCTGTAGGTCCCACAAATAAGACTGCTTCCTTGAGTCCTGATGTCAATGATCCTGGATATCGAGCAGTGACTTTTGATGATTTAAAAGTCACTTACTATGAGCAATGTGTATCGTTAATCAAAGCGGGGGTGGATATCGTACTGATAGAAACAGTTTTTGACACATTAAATGCAAAGGCCGCATTGTTCGCGGCACAAGATGCCATTGAAAATCTTGAAGCGGAAGTTGAAATTATGCTCAGTGGAACAATAACGGATGCCTCAGGACGAACACTTAGCGGTCAAACAACGGAGGCCTTCTTAATTTCCGTAAGCCATTCACCATTATTAAGTGTAGGGTTGAATTGTGCACTCGGCGCAAAGCAATTAATGCCATACCTCCAAACATTGGATGCAAAGTCTCCCTTTGCCGTGAGCGCACACCCAAATGCAGGATTACCGAACGCCTTTGGTGAATACGATGAGACACCAGAGCAAATGGCCTCGCAGATTAAAGACTACTTAGAGTTAAATCTTGTAAATATCATAGGAGGTTGTTGCGGTACATCTCCAGCTCATATTAAAGCAATTGCAGATTTATCCAAAAACTATGAGCCAAGAAACTATGATTGTTAACAGGCCATCACGTCCAATGCGGCTCAGCGGGTTGGAGCCGCTCGTATTAACGGAGAACACGAATTTTGTGAATATTGGTGAACGTACAAATGTGACAGGATCACGTAAGTTCTTGAGACTCATCAAAGAACGTCAGTTTGATAAGGCGCTGGATATTGCGCGCGATCAAGTTGAAGGCGGCGCTCAAATTCTAGATGTCAATATGGATGAAGGCATGATAGATGGGGTAGAGGCAATGACAACATTTCTAAATCTAATTGCGACTGAACCGGATATAGCAAGGATCCCCATAATGATAGATTCTTCCAAATGGGAGATTATTGAGGCTGGACTTAAATGTGTTCAAGGAAAAAGTGTGGTAAATTCCATTTCACTTAAAGGTGGAGAAGAAGAATTCATTCATCAAGCTAAAACAATCAAGCGATTTGGCGCAGCAGTCATAGTAATGGCTTTTGATGAAGACGGCCAGGCAGATAATTATGAGCGTCGAATTGAAATTTGTAAACGATCCTACGATGTATTGACTAATACAGTGGATTTCCCTCCTGAAGACATCATCTTTGATCCTAATATTTTTCCTGTAGCCACAGGTATGGAGGAGCACAGATTGAACGCACTGGACTTCTTTCGTGCTACAAAGTGGATTAAAGAAAACCTTCCTTATGCCAAGGTGAGTGGTGGTATATCTAATGTCAGCTTCAGTTTTAGAGGTAATAATACGGTTCGTGAGGCCATGCATGCTTCATTCCTTTATCACGCAATCCAAAATGGAATGGACATGGGTATTGTGAACCCTACCATGCTGGAAGTTTATGAGGAAGTGGACAAGGAATTGATGACGCGTATAGAAGATGTCTTACTTGACCGCAAGGAGGACTCAACAGAAGCACTTTTAGAATTTGCTCAAACTGTTGCGGGGACCGTAAAGGATGAAGCAAGAGTGCTAGAATGGCGTAATCAAGCAGTTGAAAAACGTCTTGAACACGCTCTTATAAAGGGTGTCACGGAATTTATTGAACAGGACGTAGAAGAGGCGCGTACTCAATTTTCACGCCCACTTGAGGTCATTGAGGGACCTTTGATGGACGGAATGAACATTGTTGGTGATCTTTTTGGAGAAGGAAAAATGTTTCTGCCTCAAGTGGTCAAGAGTGCTCGAGTTATGAAGAAGGCCGTAGCCTATTTACTACCTTATTTAGAGGATGAGAAGTCCCAAGGCGGCAGGTCCAGTGCTGGTAAAGTGCTGCTCGCAACTGTAAAGGGCGATGTACATGACATAGGCAAGAATATTGTTGGCGTGGTGCTCGCGTGTAATAACTTTGAAATTATTGACTTAGGTGTAATGGTGCCCCCAGAAAAAATTCTACAAGCAGCACAAGAGCATCAAGTCGATATGATTGGTTTAAGCGGCCTAATTACGCCTTCCTTAGATGAGATGATTCACATAGCCAAGGAAATGGAGCGCATGGAAATGCGAATTCCCCTTCTCATTGGTGGTGCGACCACTTCCCGTGCACATACTGCTGTAAAGATTGATCCGGAATATAGTGGAGGTGTTATGCATGTTAACGACGCTAGTCGCGCCGTTGGAGTAAGTTCTAAATTACTTTCTGAAAATGGGCCTTTGTACATTCTTCAAGAAAAAGCATCGCTTGAAAAGGTTAGGGATGGCTATGCAAAGCATCGGGAGCGAAAAGCATTAGTTTCCATGGAGTTTGCCCAAAAGAATAAACCCAAATTAGAATTTAATAAATCGACTGTTCCTACGCCAAAATTCATTGGGAGTAGGCAAATACATGACATTTCTATTTCAGAGGTTATACCCTATATAGATTGGACACCTTTTTTTCAAACGTGGCAACTCTTTGGGAAATATCCTAAAATCCTACAAGATAAAATAGTAGGAGATGAAGCAAAGAAAGTCTTTAATGACGCCCAATCTATGTTGCGGGAAATAAAGAAGGACGGTTGGCTTACTTTAAAAGCTGCCTATGGAATCTTCCCAGCCAGCCGCGTAGGTGAAGAAATAAAACTAGGAATAGACGGTGAATTGGGCAGCTTTTATGCCTTGCGTCAATCTGGAGAGAAATCCAAGTTTCAATGCCTATCGGACTTTATAGCGCCTAAGGGAGATATTCAAGACTACATAGGTTGCTTTGCGGTAACAGCAGGTTTAGATATTGAGGGACCACTTAAAAAGTTTGAGGCTGAAATGGATGACTACAAAGCACTTATGTTAAAGGCTCTTGCAGACCGTTTAGCAGAGGCCTTAGCTGAGTTTTTACATTTGAGAATACGCCGCGAATTTTGGGGTTACGCGCCTGATGAGCAATTGACAAATGACGAACTGATTTCTGAAAAATATAAAGGAATTCGTCCCGCACCGGGTTATCCTGCGTGTCCTGATCATATGGATAAACAAACTATTTTCACTTTGTTAAAGGCAGAAGAAATAGGTATGTCTCTTACAGAGAGTTTGGCAATGTATCCAGCCTCAAGTGTGAGCGGTTATTACTTTGCTCATCCTGAAAGTAAATATTTTGCAGTAGGTAAAATCTCAAAAGACCAAGTAGAAGCTTATGCAGCGTCACGCGGAATCTCCGTAGATCTGGCTGAAAAATGGTTAGCCCCAAACTTAAACTATTGATATGAAGATTACAGATATTTTATCCAACGCGAAAGGATGTGAATTTACTTTTGAAATCCTGCCACCCTTGAAAGGACAAAAGGCACAGGAAATATTTGATCACATAGATCCACTGATGGAGTTTAAGCCACCGTTTATAGACGTTACCTACCACCGGGAGGAAACAGTTTATAAACGATTAGCAAATGGACTTCTCCAAGAAAAGGTGGTTCGCAAACGTCCGGGCACAGTGGGGATATGTGCTGCATTAATGCACCGTTACCAAACGGAAGCGGTACCCCATGTTTTATGCGGTGGGTTCACAAAAGAGGATACTGAAAATGTATTGATAGATTTAAACTTCTTGGGTATTGAAAATATCGTGGCTTTGCGAGGCGACCAAGCAAAAGGAGAGAGTTATTTCACCCCTAAACCGGATGGTAACAAATACGCCATAGACTTAGTTAAGCAGATTTTTGATTTGAATCAGGGTAATTATCTTGATGAAGAACTGGAAAACACAATGAAGACGGATTTTTGTATTGGCGTAGCAGGCTATCCTGAGAAGCATTTCCAGGCTCCTTCCTTGAATATTGATATTGAAAATTTAAAAGACAAGGTCAATGCAGGTGCAGATTACATTGTTACACAACTCTTTTTTGACAATAGCAAGTTTTTTGCTTTTGTAGATAAATGCAGGGAAGCAGGGATTACTGTGCCTATTGTACCGGGACTCAAACCATTAGTAACTAAACGCCAACTAAGTATTCTTCCTCAAATATTTCATGTAGATATTCCAGATACTTTAGCTATGGAAGTATTGAAGTGCAAGGATAATACTCAGGTACGCCGTGTTGGTATTGATTGGTGTATACAGCAAAGTAAAGAACTCATGGCGGCGGGCGTCCCTGTATTACATTATTACAGCATGGGAAAAAGTAAAAATATCTACGAGATCGCTCGGGAGATTTTCTAAAGGTATTTAGCTGCCCAGCTATCTTTAAGTGCTATTTTTCCTGTACCACTTTCCCTAAGGGTAGTGGCAGTGGTGTTCAGGATATTAGACAAGGGATGCACTTCACCGTTGGCAATGGCCTCCTTTAATTGACTAATGGAATACGTGTCATGCGCATCACCGTGTTCAATATGAACCAATAATCGGTTAAAGAAATCTAAATTGTGTTTCATTCCAAATTCCTGAAGTAAGTGCACACTTTTGTCTATACTGCATCCAGTCGCCGTCTGTTGATTTTCATCTACGGTGATAATTAGAAATTGATTTGAGAAGAGTCTAAAGGCAGCGGCAAGTTCCGAGCCATGTGCCTTCCATTCGTTCACGAATTCGCTCATTAAAGCAGAGAGTTCTTTGGTTTGTAAAACACTCATGGGGGAATCAAGACCATAAAACCACAGGCGTGATTCGGGATTCATATGCTGCATCTCCATCAATTATAAATCTTCTGCAAGAGCTATCATTTCTGCAAGATCAAGTACCTGAACTTCTTCTTCCTTCTCTCTGATTTTTATACCGTCCGTGAGCATTGTGTTACAGAATGGACAGCCCGCAACCACAATCTCAGCTTTAGACTCAAGTGCTTCATCGGCGCGAACGTGATTAATTTCCGCTTCACCTTTTTCGGCATCTTTAAACATTTGAGCACCACCAGCTCCGCAGCAAAGACCGTTTTGCTTGCATCGCTTCATTTCAGTCAACTCAATATCCAGCTTTTGTAGTAGGGCACGCGGTGCCTCGTATTCATCATTCGCTCTACCTAAATAACAGGGGTCATGAAAAGTGATTTTCTTGCCTTTGAATTGTCCACCTTCAACCTTCAGTCGACCCTGCTTCATTAAATTATTCAAGAATTGACTGTGGTGTTCTACCTTGTAATTTCCCCCTAATTCTGGGTACTCATTTTTTAAGGTATTAAAGCAGTGCGGACAGGTGGTGACAATATTTTTCACCCCATAACCATTGAGTACTTCGATATTCATTAGAGCCTGCATTTGAAATAGAAATTCATTCCCCGCCCGTTTAGCAGGGTCACCCGTGCAGCCTTCTTCTGTGCCAAGAACGGCAAAGCTCACGCCACTATGGTGTAAGATCTTTGCCATTGCTTTGGTGATTTTTTTAGCCCTATCGTCAAAACTACCCGCGCAACCTACCCAAAACAAGATTTCAGGCGCTTCACCAGAAGCATTCATTTGAGCGAGAGTAGGTACTGAAAATGTGGTCATAATATTGCTTTAGAGTCTTAAGTTATGTAATCCTAGTCTTCAAAAACCTGAATGGTACTTTCTTTCTCAATCAGGTCAGTAAATTTTCCAGTGTAGCGCGTAGCGCGCACAATGTGATTATCGACCCAATGATAGTTGCCGCCGCGCGGCTTACCCATAAGCATGCCGTGCCATTTGAAACCGTTCTCTTTGAGCCATTTCTCTGTGACTTCCCTGTGGTCCTCTGTTCTAGAAGTAAAGAACGTAATCACGTGTCCTTCGGCATACCATTTATTAAGCGTCTCAAGTGCATCCGGGTATACCGTAGCAGTAGCCATCCGTTCTGGTTCCTCGTTGGGGATGTCGTCACAAATGGTGCCGTCAATGTCAATCAGGTAATTTTTAATTTCTTCTGGTAGAACGGGACTAATCAGTTGACCGTCTTCTGAAGCTTCATGTAAAAGTTTGTTAATGTGAGCATTAGCGCTTTTTTCCATGTGTTAGTTTTAAAGCGTTAGAGAAATTTCTGTTTGTATTTGGGTTGTTTGAGTTTTATTCGTTTATCCAATTGGCTCTGTCCATTTGAGAGAACGGCCAAGGCGCACCGTTATTTTCCACATTAGTCATCATGGCATTAAGTTCAGCGGGAGCGCTACTTTCTTCCATGGTTGCAAAGTTTCGCAGTTGCATAATAATATTCAACGGATCAATATCCACAGGACACGCCTGTACGCAGGCATTACAGGAGGTGCACGCCCATAACTCTTCTTTACTGATATAATCTCCTAAAAGCGATTTGTTATCCTCAATGAATTGCCCGTTATGTTCAATGTTTTTTCCGATTTCATCAATTCGATCGCGGGTGTCCATCATTATTTTTCGCGGACTCAATTTCTTTCCTGTCAAATTCGCAGGGCATTCGCTCGTACAACGGCCACATTCTGTGCAGGTGTATGCATTCAGCAGGTTTATCCAGCTAAGATCATTTGCATCTTTCGCACCAAATTTTTCTGGAGCAGTTTCGGTTTCAGGAGCGGGTGCTGCAAATGGGTCTGCCGAAGGATCCATCATCAACTTCACCTCTTTTGTGACAGTAGCATTATTGGTAAATTTGCCCTTCGCTTCAAGATTGGCATAATAGGTGTTTGGAAAAGCCAAAATGATATGAAAATGCTTGGAAAACGGGAGGTAATTGAGGAATGCTAAAATTCCGGTGATGTGAATCCACCAGAAAAGTCGTTCTACTATATGTAAACTTTGAACTGATAGTCCTGACCATATTGGTGCAATCAAATGACTTACGAGAAAGCTATGTTCGTTCGAAGAAAAATTTTCCTCAACGGCATTCATGTTCAATAAGGCAATCATCAGGCCCACCTCAATGTATAAAATGATATTTGCATCCTTGAAGGGCCAACCCTTCATTTCAGGCTTATGAAATCGATCCAACTTACCTATGTTACGGCGCCACCAGAAGATAATTGCAGTAATAATTGTAGCGACTGCTAAAATTTCAAAAAAGGAAATAAGTGTATCGTATGCCCTTCCTAGAAAAGAAGCAAAAAAGCGATGCGTCCCAAAAATGCCATCGATGACAATTTCGAGTACCTCAATATTGATAATCAAGAAACTCACATAAATAATAAAATGTAGAATGCCAGCTATTGGACGAGCCTGCATCTTACTTTGTCCAAAAGCAACACGGAACATGTTAGCTCTGCGTTTAGAAGCCTTGTCTGAGCGATCAATGTCTCGTCCTAATAGTATGTTCCGGCGTATTCTCCCAACATTCTTAGAAAACCAAAAAGCGGCACCTCCTAATAAGACAACGAAAAGTATGTTTGGCAGTACGTGCATGAATTAATTACTTGGTTTTTCATCCAATTTCTGCTCTATGGCTTGGATTTCTTGTTCTGTATATCTGGCTCTAGTTCCAAAAACACTTACATGAAGGTATTTGTTTGGATTGTATTTTATGTCTAAAAGCAATCGATTCAGATTATTGGTTGCTTCAATTAAGTTCGTGTATACTTCATCATCTGTAATGAGCTTTGAAGCAGAATTCTCTCCACTCTGAAGTTCCGCCAATAATTCATCAAATCGAGATGTGATGCTTTCTACATTGTTCACCGTTTCAGTAAGCCGAGCATTTGATAGAGAATCACTGATGGCCTCTACATTGGAAATGGTTTTACTGATATCCTCACCACTTGCCGCCAATTCATCGCTCAACGATCGGAAATTCCCGCTGATCACATCAAAATTGACCTTATTGTCAGCGAGGTAATTACTTATTTCCTCTGCACTTTGTTGCACGCTTTCAAAAGTTTTCTCAATACTTTCAAAGGTGGACTTGAAATTTTCTGAAGTTCCTTCGTCCAAAAAGCCTGAAGCCAAGCCAATAACTGTATCCAAAGTACCTAAAAGTTCTTCTGTCCTTGCCTTGATAGGGGCCAATTGCATATTGACTTCTT